>JAEEGH010001177.1_pt1 | contig 77459 bp, 53 predicted proteins | sample 9134181 | NCBI WGS metagenome assembly JAEEGH01 (sample SAMN16246544, study PRJNA631951) | gut metagenome | biome: gut microbiome; feature: rumen; material: DP-attached | host: Bos | place: Iran: Karaj | collected 2018-10 | reverse complement strand
CTACGAGAAACAGAACGAGCAGATTCTCCTTGGAATACAAATCCAATTGCGCATAACTTTTCTTCTAGACTGTAACTACGTTTCATTTGAACCTTTAAGTTGTGTCCAACTTTCTGGGTTCACTTCAGAACCGTCCCCTGATTACGTTTCAGATTATACCCCTGAAAGGAGTTGTCATTACTTGCTTTCCATTTAAGAGTGCTGATGTTCCCGTTATAACATCCGCCGTCAAGACCGTCAGTGTAGTACAGGTATTCCTGAAAGCCTCCGCTATTAAGGCTTGTAAGCCATCCATGTACATCGTATGAATATGTGCAGTTGCTTTTGTTACTGCTGGTCAGTTGTCTTCTCTTGCTGATCAGCCTGCCTATAGCATCATAAGCATATTCCGTCTCACGTGCCAGAGCAGTCCGGCCATGGCTGATGGACAGCTTCATCTTCGTCTTCTTGCCATAACTGTATGTATAGTTGGTCGTTGCATTTAGATGACTGCCGTACTTGACATTGATATCGGCCACCGTGTTGTCAATGTCGCCAGTAAACGTATATCCGGTGCTTACATCCTCAAGATATCCGTTGAGTCCCTTGCGAACAGACCTTACGACCTGTCCTTTCTGGTCGTACACGTTAATGGAACCGAGTGCCTCGCCATTGGTTGCGTACACCACCGATCCCGTCAGGTACCCGATGGCGAAATCATTAGAGTTAATGGTTACACTAGGCATAGCGCTTGTCAGGTTCTTGCCGATGAACTCATATCTGTCGTAGTAGTTGACAATCTCAAGCTGAGGGTCGTTGATGGTATATGGTGCTGAATAGCCTGTTTTACAGATGCCCTCAGAACCACTGATGTAAGATGTTGTGGAGAGTATGGACTCCCCCTGGCTGCCACCATTGCAAGTACCCTGCACGCAAAGCCTTCCCAGCTTGTCATACAGATAAAACCTGTACCTGTTGCCAAGCGCAGGTTCTTTCTTATATGCTATACGGTCAGCCTTGTCATAGCAATATTGGGTAACAAAGCCACCAGAGCTGTCTCTTGGAAGAATCTTCATAACCATACGTCCTCTATCATCATAACGATATTCGTAGGCAAATATTGTCTTCGTTTTTCCTAACCTCTTATCTTTTATTCAAAGTCTTTTCCATCTTCTGTTACCACTTCGTCTTCTATTATCTTCGGTAGAAATAATGTGTCTGGACGATTATTTACCATGAGTACAGAATCTTCGTAATACATGTATACCGCATGGCGGACATAATTAACAACAGCAGATTCTCTTTTATTATAACCATAATCCATTGACTTCACATATTTCTCATCTATAGCAGGTATCTCAGGCACATCCATAAGTAATTGTAGGTCTGACATTATAAACACCTTCGCATTATCAATTTCTACAGGTAGAAGTGAAGTTAGTTCTTGATCTGACAGACCATATAAAGGACCCACAAGAAATCCAGTCGTTAAGATTCCCGCTTGATCTGAAACTACATGCTTGAGCACTACTAAATAGGACGTATATTCTTTATGTGCTGAAATATACGCTTTAATACTGTCTCTACAATCCTTTTTTAATTTCCACGTACAATCATAGCGGCCTGTACAGGAGGCAAATAAAAGGACCAAACATATAATATATAATTTTATTTTCATTCTAAAAACGCTTTAATATATTTGACAATTTTGTTTTTCCGTTAAATAAATTTTTACTTTGGCGAAGATTCTTTGAGAAAGGTATTATATATAATGTCTTAATACTATTGGAACGAATACCATGTATCTCCCCGTCCCACCCAATTGTAAGAACAGGTTTTCCTCCCATTTGTATAGAAATACCCATATCACCATAACCATCATATGTTAAATATGAAGGTGCAGCACTAACAGATTTATTTTAAGATCAGGGGACGGTTCTCTGATCTGTTGCTGCTCTTTGAATTGTTCCGAAAAACGAATCTCGGGGACAGGTTCATTTCTTCCTTGTTCATTTTGGCTAGTATATTATTGACTGTGCAAATATAGTAACATATTCTCAAACCACCAAATTTTAATCTCAAAAAAAGACGATTAGAGTCCCTTGGTTATAAAGGGAACAGGGGAAAAGGTACGAGCTAACAGGGGAAGAGACGGCAGGTAACAGGGAAAGACACGGCATGTAGCAGGGAGAGAGACGGCATGTAACCAGATTCGGGCGGGCGGCCGCATTAATCAGGGCGGTCGCCCTTATATATTGGAGCGCCCGCCCTAATATATCCGAGCGGTCGGTCGAAACCGATTTTTATTCTATAGAAGCTTCGGAGCACATGTAAGGCACCCCATGTAGTAATCAACTACTAGGTATTCCTGCCAAAAAGACACTAACGACCGACAATCTGTCGTATTCACTCGGCTCGGCACAGAGTTTGAGCGTCGTTAGTTAGAAAAAAAATAGGAGGATTAAATTATGACATTAGACAAATTTACAATCAAAGCACAAGAGGCTGTTCAGCAGGCAGTGAACGCTGCACAGCTGAACGGTCAGCAGGTCATCGAACCTGTACATATCTTGAAGGGAGTATTGGAGAAGGCCAAAGATGTGACCAACTTCATCTTCCAGAAACTCGGCGTGAACGCCCAGCAGATAGAACTGCTCACCGAACAGGAGATTAAACATTTGCCGAAGGTGCAGGGCGGACAGCCGTATCTCTCGAGTGATAGTAATAATGTACTCGTGCGTGCGCAAGAGACCGCACAGAAAATGGGCGATGAGTTTGTCTCTGTAGAACCTATCCTACTCGCCCTGCTCAGCGTCAACTCTACGGCAAGCCGTATCATGAAGGATGCTGGTTGCACAGAGAAGGAGATGCAGAAGGCGATTCAGGAGTTGCGACAGGGACAGAAAGTGCAATCGCAATCGGCTGACGACAATTACCAATCGTTAGAGAAGTATGCCAAGAATCTGGTAGACCTTGCCCGTCAAGGCAAGCTAGACCCTGTGATCGGTCGTGACGATGAGATCCGTCGTGTGCTGCAGATCCTGTCTCGACGTACTAAGAACAATCCTATTCTGATAGGTGAGCCGGGTACGGGTAAGACTGCCATCGTAGAAGGTCTCGCTGGACGTATCGTTCGTGGTGACGTGCCTGAGAACCTAAAGGACAAGCAGCTCTACTCGCTGGATATGGGTGCACTGGTGGCTGGTGCTAAATATAAGGGTGAGTTTGAGGAACGACTGAAGAGCGTCATCAACGAGGTGACCAAAGCCGAGGGACGCATCATCCTGTTCATCGACGAGATACACACGCTGGTAGGTGCTGGAGGTGGTGAGGGGGCGATGGATGCAGCCAACATCCTGAAGCCTGCCCTGGCTCGTGGAGAACTTAGAGCCATTGGAGCCACTACCCTCAATGAGTATCAGAAGTATTTCGAGAAGGATAAAGCGCTGGAGCGTCGATTCCAGACGGTGATGGTCGACGAACCCGATGAGCTATCAGCAATCTCTATTCTTCGTGGATTGAAGGAGCGTTACGAGAATCACCATAAGGTGCGTATACAGGATGATGCTTGTATCGCTGCCGTACAACTCTCTGAGCGTTATATCTCTGAGCGATTCCTGCCAGATAAGGCCATCGACCTGATGGACGAGGCTGCAGCCAAACTGCGTATGGAGCGCGATAGCGTTCCCGAGGAACTCGACGAGATAACCCGTCGACTCGCCCAGCTCGAAATCGAGCGCGAAGCTATCAAGCGCGAAGGTGATGACGTAAAGATTGCACAACTGGATAAGGACATCGCCGAGCTGCGCGAGCAAGAGACGCAGTTCCGTGCCAAATGGGAAGGTGAGCGGCAGTTGGTAAACAAGATCCAGCAGGACAAGCAGGAGATGGAGAACCTGAAATACGAAGCCGAGCGTGCTGAACGCGAAGGCGACTACGGGAAGGTGGCCGAGATCCGCTATTCTAAGCTGAAGGCCCTCGAAGATGATATTAACAGCCTCACCCTAACCCTCTCCAAAGGAGAGGGAACTCGACTGGTCCGCGAAGAGGTCACTGCTGACGATATTGCAGAGGTGGTGAGCCGTTGGACAGGTATCCCTGTGACCCGAATGATGCAGAGTGAAAGGGAAAAGCTGTTACACCTTGAGGAGGAACTGCACAAGCGCGTGATTGGTCAGGAAGAGGCCATCACAGCAGTAAGTGATGCCGTGCGCCGTAGTCGTGCAGGCCTTCAGGATCCTAAGCGACCAATAGCCTCGTTTATATTCCTGGGTACTACGGGTGTCGGTAAGACGGAGCTTGCCAAGACACTGGCTGACTATCTGTTTAACGATGAGACGATGATGACGCGTATCGATATGAGTGAGTATCAGGAGAAATACAGCGTTTCCAGACTGATTGGTGCGCCTCCGGGATACGTAGGTTACGACGAGGGTGGACAACTGACTGAGGCTGTTCGACGTAAGCCTTACTCAGTAGTGCTGTTCGACGAGATTGAGAAGGCGCATCCTGATGTATTCAACATCCTGTTGCAGGTATTGGACGATGGACGGCTGACAGATAATAAGGGACGTACCGCCAACTTCAAGAACACCATCATCATCATGACGTCGAATGCGACACGTGAGCAACTGCGCGCAACCATGCGCCCTGAGTTCCTGAACCGTATCGATGAGATTATCACCTTTACGCCATTGACGAAGGAGCAGATTGCCGATGTGGTTCGTCTGCAGATGAAGAAGGTAACGGATATGCTGGAGCCTCAGGGCATCAAGCTGGAGTGCACGCCTCAGGCCATCAACTATCTGGCTGAGGAGGGTTACGATCCCGACTTTGGTGCACGACCTGTCAAGCGCGCCATCCAGCAGTACGTGTTGAACGACCTGTCGAAGAAGCTACTGGCTGATGAGGTGGACCGCACCAAGCCGATTATTATTGACGAATTTGGAGAAGGCCTTGTGTTTAGAAACTAATAGGGATAACATGAAAAGAAAAGTGATGGAGCTTAATGCTTCATCACTTTTTGAATAGTGCCGTCAGACCTTCTGATTATCATGATGGGCCCCATGTCGTAAAGCACCTTAGACGGTCCGTCGGAAATAGTCTGCATACGAATGCCGGCGGATGCTCCTCCCATGAAATCGAACGAAGCTATGCCGTCGTTGTTGACACGCATGTGGGTGATAGGCTTCGACATCAGTTTTGTGCCATCTGTATTCTTATTAAACAAGGTGGCAGCAGGCTCGGAATTATTCGTCAGCGAGTCGTTGTTCAAATAAGGATAGGTCCATTTTGCTTGACCTGCTATGCCAGAATTGTTAGCTGCTACAATACCATAACGCACATTATTCGTGGAATTAGGGGCTCCACCATACCAAGTTCCTTCACTATAGTTAATATGGAAAATAAGCAGTCCACTGCCAGGAACTCCAAGATCCCACTTATACTGTTGGCGGTTCTCCATAACGTAATACTCGTTTTTATAGCCACCGTTACGAATAAGATAGGCTTCCTGGTCGCCCCAACTGATAGAACGCATGGCACTAATAGTTGTTGGTTCTGTGAGTTCGTCAATGTCGAGCCAACCCATAAACCATCGCTCGTGGGCACTATAGTTAGGCGGGCAGAAACCATTGCCATTATACAATCCGTAGTCCATCACATCCCAACTACCCACAAACTTCGTACTGCCATTATAAAAGTCGGGAACACCAAAGCAGTGGCTGAACTCGTGGCATAACAAACCGAACGTGCCATAGCCATCGCTACCATCTAACTCGGCTGAGCACTCAAAATTATTGATTTTCAGGCCATTAGGAAATTGTTCGGAGGCCGTTCCTAACAACGTATAGGCACCTGTTCCTTCATCATTTAGCGTCCACTGGCAAGGCCATACGAGGTCAGGATTCTCATCTCTCGGATTAGGATTAGGATCGTTCTCGCCACGACCGGAGAACTGCACAATGACCTGATTGATATAACCATCGCCCTCCCAATCATATACTGACCAGTCAGCAATCTTGTCTTCAACGCCCTTAACAGCATCGACAATCAGTTCACCCAATTTCCCGTCATAATTACCAACGTTCTTACCATAATAGGCGTAGCCATGAGGCAACTTGGTATAGACCAAATCGAAATGGAGGTTAAACTTACCAAAGCTCTGGTCGTAGAAATAATCATGCATACTACCATAGTGACCAAGGTCAGTATAGTTCTCCTTATTATAAATGTCGTTCCAAAGCGCCATGTAATCATCGCCATGGAAAGGGACATCATCGAATTCGGCAACTATCACCAACTGACGATGCTCGCCCGTAGTCGTATACCTTTGATTATTGACTCCTGAGGGAGCGCGACGTAGATTTAGCTCATGGGTACGACACATATGTCGACCTCCAAGCTTAGGATATCGAGGAGGTGCTGCTGCCGTAGACAACGCAAACAGCAACAGCACCAACACGCACAAAGAATGTTTACTTAGCATTCGGGCACCAAGGCTTCAGGGTTTTGAAGAAGTCATTACCCTTATCATCAACAAGGATGAATGCGGGGAAGTCTTCAACCTCAATCTTCCAAACAGCCTCCATACCGAGCTCGGGATACTCTACGCACTCGATGCTCTTAATGCTGCTCTGGGAGAGCACAGCGGCCACACCACCGATGGTGCCGAGATAGAAACCACCATGCTTCTTACAAGCCTCGGTAACTACATCTGAGCGATTACCCTTGGCAATCATCACGAGCGATGCACCATTAGCCTGGAACTCATCTACGTATGGATCCATACGGTTAGCTGTGGTTGGACCCATAGAGCCACAAGGATAGCCCTCTGGAGTCTTAGCTGGTCCGGCATAGAGTACAGGATACTTCTTGAAGTACTCAGGCATACCCTCACCAGCATCCAGACGAGCCTTCAGCTTAGCATGAGCAATATCGCGAGCAACAATGATGGTACCCTTCAGGTTGACACGGGTAGAAACAGGATACTTAGAGAGTTCAGCACGTACAGCATCGATACCCTCGTTCAGGTCGATCTCGATACCCTTGCCGCCCTCACCTGGCTTGCGCAACTCCTCAGGAATCAACTCTGTTGGGTTAGCGTCCATCTTCTCCAACCAGATACCATCGGCATTGATCTTAGCCTTGATGTTTCTATCAGCAGAGCAAGAAACACCCATACCGATAGGACAGCTGGCACCATGACGAGGCAGACGAATCACGCGGATATCGTGAGCCAGATACTTACCACCGAACTGAGCACCCAGACCAATCTTCTGAGCCTCCTTGATGAGCTTCTGCTCCAGATCAACATCGCGGAATGCACGACCTGTCTCATCGCCAGTTGTGGGCAGACCATCGTAGAACTTGATAGAAGCGAGCTTCACTGTGAGCAGGTTCTTCTCAGCTGATGTACCACCGATGACGAAGGCAATGTGGTAAGGAGGACATGCAGCTGTACCCAGCGACTTCATCTTCTCTACCAAGAATGGGATGAGTGTACCCTCGTTCTGGATAGTAGCCTTGGTCATTGGGTAGAAGTAGGTCTTGTTGGCAGAGCCACCGCCCTTAGCAACCATCACGAACTTATACTCAGCACCCTCTGTTGCCTCGATATCAATCTGAGCAGGCAGGTTACAACGGGTATTTACTTCATCGTACATGTTCAGAGGAGCATTCTGAGAGTAACGCAGGTTGTCCTGAGTAAAGGTGTTGAATACACCAAGAGAGAGAGCCTCTTCATCCTCGAAACCTGTCCAGATCTGCTGACCCTTCTCACCGTGGATAATGGCAGTACCAGTGTCCTGACAGAAAGGCAGGATACCCTTGCAAGCCACCTCGGCATTGCGCAGGAACTGCAGGGCTACATACTTATCGTTCTCAGAGGCCTCAGGATCAGTGAGGATCTTTGCTACCTGTTCGTTGTGCTCGCGACGCAGCATGAATTCCACATCGTGGAATGCCTGCTGAGCCAAGAGTGTGAGGGCTTCTTTGCTAACCTTCACAATCTGCTTTCCTTCAAACTCGGCGGTTGTTACGCCTTCCTTACTCAACAAGCGGTACTCCGTCTTGTCCTCGCCCACCTGAAACATGGGGGCATACTTAAATTCAACTGTTTTAGCCATAAGTTATTTATTATTATGTAAAAGGTCTACTTTTTCGAGATAATACCTATCTGTGTGCCACGGATAAACTCAATAATATGACGGATAAAGGGACCATCGGGTACCTGTTCCTCAATCTGATTGACAGCATCGAATACCGAGGTCTGTCCCAAGAACACCAGACGATAGGCGTTGGCAATATGTTTCAATGTTTTCTCGTCGACACCATGTTGACGAGCTACCTGCATATTGACACCGCCAAACTCAGCTTGTTTCGTACAGATGATATAAGGAGGTACATCCTTCGAGAAAGCTGTACCTGCCTGAATCATCGAACCTTGTCCCACACGCGTCTTGGCATTCTCAATAACGCTGGACGAGAAGATGACACCATCCTCTATCATGCAATCGCCAGCTATCTTCGTACCATATCCGAAGACACAGCGGTTGCCTACCTTCGTGTCGTGCGAGATATGAGCACCTTCCATCAGCACGTTATCATTGCCAAGAACGGTCTGGCCACCCTTATGAGTGGCACGGTTTACCACCACATTCTCACGGAAGATATTATTATCGCCAATGATGCACTCGGTTTTCTCGCCACGGAACTCAAAGTCCTGAGGCAGAGCTCCAAGCACCGTACCCTGATGCACCTTATTACGTTTACCCATACGCGTACCGCTCATGATACTCACAAAGGGGAAGATAATGCAGCCATCACCAATCTCTACATCGTCCTCAATATAGACAAAGGGGAATATTTTACAGTTATCGCCGATTTTCGCCTTAGGGCTAACCTCAGCTTTTGGACTAATTTCGCTTGCCATAATTTTCAATTATCAATTGTCAATTATCAATTATCATTACTTTCCGCCACCACCAAGTGCCGTATAGAGTGAAACCACAGCCTGCATCTTGTTAAAGTCGTCAGTCACCTTATTAATCTGTGCTGAGAGCAGTTGCGTCTGTGCTGTCAATACCTCCAGGTAACTGCTACCGCTACTCTGATAGAGCGACTTGGTATCCTCTACATTCTTGGTGAGCACAGCAATACGCTGAGCCTCAAGCTTCGAGTTGGCATCATACTGGTTGTAGTTCACAAGCGCATTAGAGACCTCGTTACCTGCAGAGAGAATAGCATTCTGCCAGCTATTGAAAGCCTGCTCATATTGAAGCTTTTTAACTTTCAGGTTGGCCGTTAAAGCACCACGCTGGAAGATAGGTTGTGTAAGACCTGCAAACAGATTGGTCATCCACTTGCCGGGATTTATGGCACCATTACCATTGGTGAAAGCCCCAGTAGCACCTATCGTAATGGTAGGATAGAACTGCGAACGGGCTGTCTGGACATCGTGGAAACATGCTGCCAACTGCATCTCGGCATTATGAACGTCTGGACGATTCTTCAGCAAAGCTACGCCAACACCCGTCGCAAACTCAGAAGGCAGGTATTGAGCCTCCATGGTAGAACGGGCAATCTGCTGACCAGCCTGACCAATCAACAAGCAGAGCGCATTCTCCGTAGAACGAATCTGACGACGGATATCATTGGCTTGTGCCTGCATTGACAAGTAGGAAGCCTCTGCACTCTGCACACTTGTCGAGCGCATGCGTCCCAGATTATACTGCAACTTCATCATCTCCCATGTTTCCTTCGACATATCACCCATCTCCGTGACGATACGAAGCTGTTCGTCGAGCATCAACAAGGTATAGTAACAGTTAGCAATACCACTGATGACCTGAGCACGGACGGCCATCTGGTAATCCTTATATCCCAGAAGTTTCATCTGCGTCGAACGCTTCTGCGACAGGATATTGCCAAAGAGATCCAATGTCCATGAAGCCGTCACAGGCAACGTATAGCTCTTCGTCGTAGACGAGGGGTCGGTATAAATCGTCTGAATGCTACCCATACTATTCGTTCCAAACGAGATAGCAGGCAGAAAAGCCAGCTTGGCAGCCTTCAGCATGGTTTCGTACATCTGAACCATCAGAGCAGCATTCTGCAGATTGGCATTCTTCTCCAATCCCTGTTCTATCAACGCCTGCAACTGTGGGTCGGTGAATACGGCTCTCCAAGGCAGATTGCCAAACGAGGCTGTGTCCTGAACAGCCAGCGTATCCACATCACTTACTGCGTCACGAATCAGTCCTTTAGTATCCACCTCAGGACGTTCGTACTTATTATATACACCGCAACTGCTCATCAGCACCGTTACGGCAGCAAATATCATGATCTTCTTCATAGCTTCTTACTTCTCCAATTCATAATCAACGGGACGGTGAGCATACTGCGAAATCTCCGATGCTACATCAGGATTCTCTTCCTCGCCCTCAAACTTCATGGGTGAGATCTTCTCCTGCAAACTCTGGAAAATCACGAATAGACCAGGTACGACGATAATCTGGAACAATGTTCCTAACAGCATACCACCTACTGCTGCAGCACCCAGCGTCTGGTTACCATTCTTACCAACACCTGAAGCGAACATCATTGGTAACAGACCGATAACCATAGCCAAAGATGTCATCAAGATAGGACGCAGACGGGCCGCAGCGCCCAAGGTGGCAGCCCATGCGACAGCCATACCTGTACGACGGCGCTCCAGGGCGAACTGCACAATCAGAATGGCGTTCTTAGCCAACAGACCAATCAACATGATGAGTGAAATCTGCATGTAGATATCGTTGGCGTGACCAAATAACATCGTAAAGAGGAAACAGCCTGCCAATCCGAAAGGAACAGAGAGTACTACTGCCAAAGGCAGAATGTACGACTCATACTGAGCAGACAAAATCAGATAAATAAAGATGAAACACAGCAGGAAGATGATGGCTGTCGTATTCGAAGCCTTGGCCTCCTCACGTGTCAGACCTGAAAAGTCGAAGGTATAACCCGTAGGCAGGATTTCTGCACCTACCTCCTGACAAGCCTTCAAAGCCTCACCAGTAGAATAACCGCTAGCAACTGTTGCAGTCACATTGATACTGGTAAACAGGTTGAAACGGTTGATATTCATAGGACCATATACGCGCTCCAGACGGCAGAACTCCTGTACAGGTGACATACCTCCGGGAGTACGTACATAAATACTATTAAGCGACTCAGGTGTCATACGTGACTCAGGAGTACCCTGAATCATCACACGATAGAGCTTACCATAACTATTGAAGTTTGAGGCATACAGACCACCGAAGTAACCCTGCAGCGTACCAAGCACGGTCGTTGGTGAAATGCCGGACTGCTTACACTTGGCCACGTCAACATGGACCATATACTGCGGATAATTGGGGTTATAAGATGTCTGGGCCGTCTGGAACTCCGGACGCTTGTTCAGCTCTGCCAGATAATCTTTCACGATACCATAGAACTTATTCAGGTCGCCACCAGTACGGTCCTGCATCACCAGCGAGATACCAGAGTTAGCAGAGAAGCCCGGAATCATAGGCGGTGCAAAAGCCAAAATCTGAGCATCCTTGATATGTGCTGTCTTGATAAAGATCTGCGCTATCACACCGGTCGACTCATAGGGGTTCAGGAAGAAACGGTAGATACCATCGCCCTGCCATAGTCCGCTCAGCTTCCACCAGAAACCTTTCTGACGCTCAGAGAACGGCTTCAGTTTCAGGATGAAAGTAGCTTGGTCGGAACCAGCACCGGCAATGAAGTTGTAACCCTGAATCTGTTCACGACTCTGGATAGCAGGGTCGGCAGCAAGAATAGAATCCACCTGAGCAACCACTTCCTTGGTACGGGCCTCAGACGTTGCAGGAGGCATGGTAATGGTACAGAAGATCGTACCAGTATCCTCGTCAGGAACCAGACCGGTCTTGGTGAACGAGAATGTAGCCACAAGTGCTATAATAGCCAGAATCACCGTAGTAATCACAGGAATAGGCTTACGCACCAGTTTTTCAACACGTGACTTATACTTGCCCAAAATCTTGTCGTAGGCTGTATTGAAAGCTGTATGGAATTTGTCTATTCGCGACATCTTGCGCTCGTGTCCATCCTTGTCGTGTGCTTTCAGGAAGATAGCACAGAGAGCAGGCGACAACGTCAAAGCGTTCAGAGCCGAGATAAAGATAGAGACAGCCATCGTCACACCAAACTCACGATAGAAGGTACCAGAAGTACCACCGATAAACGATACAGGGACGAACACGGAGGCCATCACCAGCGTAATAGAGATGATAGCACCAGAAATCTCGTTCATAGCATCGATAGAGGCTGTAAGGGTCGACTTATAACCCTGATCGAGCTTGGCATGCACAGCCTCAACCACCACAATGGCATCGTCCACCACGATGGCAATAGCCAACAGCAAGGCGGACAGCGTCAACAGGTTGATGGAGAATCCCATCACATTCAGGAAGAAGAACGTACCGATCAGCGAGACTGGCACGGCAATCAGCGGAATAAGCGTAGAACGCCAGTCCTGCAGGAAGATGTAAATCACGATGAACACCAACACCAGTGTGAACACCAACGTGAACACTACCTCCTCAATAGAGGCATACAGGAACTCGGTGACATCATAGTTGATCTTATAATACATACCTGGAGGGAACAACTTTGCCTGCTCCTCCAGCTCAGCTTTCACCTGCTTGGCTATTTCATTAGCGTTCGATCCTGCCACTTGCTGAACCATGGTCATGATTGAAGGAATACCATTATTCTTCATCGATACCGAATAGCCTTCACCACCCAATTCAATTTTGGCAATATCTTTCAGTTTTAAGGTCTGGCCCTGTGCATCACTCTTGATGATAATGTCACCAAACTCCTCGGCACTTCTGAAGCGGCCCGTATAGCGCATCGCATATTCGTATGCCACGTTTTTCGACTGCTCACCAAATTTACCAGGAGCAGCTTCAATATTCTGTTCTGCTAATACGGCAGAAATATCGCTGGGCATCAGGTTGTGCTGTTTCAGCACATCAGGTTTCAGCCATATACGCATGGCATAGGTCTTGGAGCTGAAGCTCGACGCATCACCTACACCCTGGATACGTTTCAGGGCAGGTACAATGTTGATGGCATTGTAGTTAGTCAGGAACTCATCGTCGTAACGTCCATCAGAAGTCAGCGAAATCATCAACACCTGTGACGACTGACGCTTCACCACGCGAACACCAATCTGGTTCACCTCTGAAGGCAACAACGGAGTAGCCTGAGATACACGGTTCTGCACGTTCACAGCACACATATCAGGATTCATGCCCTGACGGAACATGATCTGAATCATTGCTGAACCAGGCGAAGCGGTACTGGTGATATAATCCATACCCTCCACACCGTTGATACTCTCCTCCAACGGAGTAATCACGGCATTCTTCACCGTCTCAGCATCAGCACCAGGATAACTGGTCATCACCACGATGTTAGGCGGCGCAATATTGGGATACTGCTCAATAGGCAGCGATACCAATCCAATAAAACCCAGCAACACGATGACAATAGAGATCACCGTCGACAGCACCGGGCGTTTGATAAAATTCGTAAAAGTCATATTCTTACCTCTTACATCTATTTCTTACATCATTTATTTCTTCATCGCACCCACGATGTCACCAGCGCTCATAGCTTTTGCCTGCTCCGCAATCTTCTGCTGATAGCGCTCGGGGGTGATGGGTACAATCTCCATGCCGTCCGTCAACTTAGTGATGCCATTGCTCACAAACTTGTCACCAGCCTTCAGGCCTTCTGTTACGATATAGTTCTGACCATCGTTCTGGGGATCCACCTTGATTTCGGTATACTTCACCTTATTGTCCTTGTCTACGAGATAGACAAACTTCTTGTTCTGTACCTCCGACACGCAACTCTGCGGAATGATGATGGCATTATTCTCCTGACGGGGAATAATAATCGTACCTGTACCACCGCTCTTCAGCAGTTTCTGAGGATTCTGGAACGTGGCAATCAGCTGTACCGAACCAGTAGCCTGATCAATCACGCCACTCATCTTGGTCACTGTACCATCCATATTATAGATGCTTCCGTCAGCCAACTGCAGCTTCACGCTAGGCAGCGACTGCAGTCCTGCTGCCTGCAACTGCATGGCAGCCTTCTCAGTAATAGAGAAGTACACCTCCATCGACGAGTTATTGGATACTGTTGTCAGCACATTAGCATTGCTCACCAGAGCACCCTTCTTAAAAGGCAACGTACCAACGACGCCAGAAGCAGGGCTTTTCACGTAGCAGTAGCTCAACTGTTCACGGGCAGAAGCCAATCCTGCCTGTGCCTGAGCTAATTGTGCCTGAGCTACCTCATAAGCATTTTGAGCAGTCTGCAACTCATAGTCACCTATCACACGATTCTCATGCAACTTCTGCGAGTTCTCATAAGTCAACTTAGCCGTGTTAGCCTGCTGTTGAGCAGTATTTACTGCAGCTTGCGACTGACGTACCTGCTGTTGAGCAGTCTCGTTATCAATGACGAAGAGCACTTGTCCAGCACCCACCGTCTGACCTTCCTTTACATTGATTTGCATAATGAAACCCGCAGCTTTCGGACGGATTTCTACATCCTGAACACCTTTAATCGTTGCGGGATAAGTACTTTGCATATCCGCATTCGACGTTCCTGCGGTCACTACGGGATATTCATTATCTCCGAACTGAGGACGTCCTCCGCCGCCTCCGCAAGATACCAACGTTGCAGCAACAACTGCAATCGTCATCATTTTTTTCATTTTCATAACTATTACAAAATTTTATATTCGAATATTCTCGTTTAACGAAAACCGAAACCGCGTGTTTTAGTTTTCGAGATGCAAAGTTACAAAAAAATAGCGAAGCTAATGCAAAGCTCCGCCTATTTTTAACAAAGTTTATTGGGTATTGGCCAAATTCTTCATAATTTCTCTACAAATGTTTTTGTTACCTGGAACGAATGGTCAGCTATTGTTTCCCAAAAATGATGGTACTGCGACGCGTCTGTGTCGCGCAAAGGAATATCACTAATGACACGAAAAGAGATAAACGGCACCTTATTCAGCCAGCATGTCTGAGCTATAGCGCACGACTCCATATCAACAGCCTTGGCATCAGGAAACTTCTCTACGATGCTATGCATCTTTTCTCGAGAGTCGACAAACCAGTCGCCTGTCACAATCAATCCCTCATGAAGTGCTATCTGACTGCTCTCCAATTGCATCTCGCGGGCAGTCTTCAGCAAATAGGCATCAGCCTGATAGCGTGCGGGCAAACCTTGAACCTGCCCGTATTGCGTCTCATTATCGATAGCCGTTCCGCAGTACACGTCGTGATACGTCAGTTCGTTGCTCACCACCACGTCCTGCACCTCAACGTCATCACCATTACCCCCTGCGCATCCACTTGAAATGATACAGTCCGGGTGAAACTCATTAATCAGTTGTTGGGCGCCAAGTGCAGCATTCACCTTACCAATACCACATTTTACCACTCTGACCTGTTCATCACTAAAGAGCTGTTGCAATTGTTTGAGCTCTTTGTCCATTGCCACGATAATTCCAATTCTCTTCATCTTCGTTTTCTTTATGTGAGTGCAAAGATAGCACAAAAAAACGAGTCCACCAAATAGTGAACATATTTTCTTTCATAATATCATTAGCAAAATGCCAACTTTTCTGAAAGAATTTGGTAGGTTCGCATATTTTTACTATTTTTGCAGGCAAAAACAAAAAGAGTGGATATGAAAAGTTTAAAACAGTGGCTACCTGATGTTGTAGCCGTCGTATTGTTCGCCATTATCTCGTTTGCCTATTTCTTCCCTGCAGACATCGAAGGGCGCATACTTTATCGTCACGATTCGTCAGCAGGACGTGGAGCTGGTCAAGAGGCTTCGGAGTATCACGAGCGCACCGGAAAGGACACCCGTTGGACAAACGGATTGTTCAGCGGCATGCCTACCTACCAGATTGCCCCATCGTATAAGAGTACGAAGTTGCTAAGCAAGATAGAGAAAGCCTATCACCTGTGGTTACCAGAGAACGTCTGGTTCGTATTTGCTTACCTCTTAGGTTTCTATATCTTGTTGCGGGCCTTCGACTTCCGTCAGTATCTGGCCATGTTAGGTGCTGTGGTTTGGGCTTTCAGCAGCTATTTCTTCATCATCATTGCTGCTGGTCACTTATGGAAGGTGATGGCGTTGGCCTATCTGCCTCCGCTGATTGCTGGTATCGTCCTTGCATACAGAGGGAAATATTTGTGGGGACTGGTCGTCACGGCACTATTCGGTGCCTTAGAGATTCTGTCGAATCACGTGCAGATGACCTATTACTATCTGTTTGTCATCCTGGCAATGATTATTGCTTATGTGATTGACGGCATTCTCAAGAAGGAATATCAGCATTTGGCAAAGGCTACAGCCACTTGTATCGTAGCGGCTATCATTGCTGTAGCGCTGAACCTCTCGAATCTCTATCACACGTGGCTCTACGGACAGGAGTCGATGCGTGGCGCCAGCGAACTGGTCAAGGAGAACTCAAGCAACCAGACGTCGAGCGGTCTGGATCGTGACTACATCACACAATGGAGCTACGGCATCGACGAGACATGGACGCTGCTGGTGCCTAATACCAAGGGCGGCGCCTCGGTGCCTCTGTCGCAGAACAAGACGGCCATGAAGCATGCAGACCTCAACTACGAGAGTATCTATCAGCAGTTGGGACAATACTGGGGCGAACAGCCCATGACAGCAGGTCCTGTCTATGTAGGAGCTTTTGTGATGATGCTTTTTGTACTGGGGTTGTTCATTGTGAAAGGACCGATGAAGTGGGCATTGCTCTTAGTGACCATCCTGTCTGTTCTGCTGTCGTGGGGTAGAAACTTCATGCCTTTCACCGACTTCTTCCTCGACTACATACCGATGTATGCCAAATTCCGAACGGTGGCCTCGATATTGGTCATCGCTGAATTCACCATTCCTCTGCTGGCAATGTTGGCGTTGAAGAAACTGATTGACGAACCTGAGCTGATGACTACCAAGCGCAAATGGCTGATAACTTCCTTTGTGCTAACGGGTGGTTTGGCATTGCTCTTTGCCCTGATGCCGAAGCTTTTCTTCCCCGACTATATCAGCGGTAGCGAGATGCAGGCCCTGCAGAACCTGCCTCCTGAGCATATACAACCCCTGGTTCAGAATCTGACAGAGATGCGTGTAGCTGTGTTTACAGCCGACTGTTGGCGTTCGTTCTGGATTATCGTCATCGGAACAGTCTTCCTGTTGCTCTATCAGTACAAGAAACTGCGTGCCGAATGGCTCTGCATTGCCTTGCTGACACTCTGTCTGCTCGATATGTGGCAAATCAACAAGCGCTATCTGAACGATGAGATGTTCGTGTCGAGTAGTGTGCGCGAGCAACCCATGCAGAAGTCGCAAGCCATCGACCATATCCTGCAAGACCAATCGTTGGACTATCGTGTATTGAACCTGGCAACATCGACCTTCAACGAGAACGAGACATCCTACTACGTAAAGAGCATTGGTGGCTATCATGCTGCCAAGTTGCGCCGCTATCAGGAACTAATTGATGCCTACATCCAACCTGAGATGCAACGCCTGTTGGGTGCTGTCGGCAAGGCTGCTGGCGACATGACACAGGTTAACGGCGACTCGATATGGCCAGTCTTGAACATGCTGAATACCAAATACCTCATCCTGCCCCTACAGAGCGGACAGTCGGTACCCCTTGAGAATCCATACACCTATGGCAATGCCTGGTTTGTCGACAAGGTACATTACGTCAGCAATGCCAACGAGGAGCTGAGCACTATGGGTAAGCTAGCCTTACGTCAGGAGGCTGTAGCCGACCAGAAATTCCAAGCCGTGCTGGGCGAAAGCAAAAAGCAGGATACCGTCAGCGTAGTACGCATCAAGACGTACGAGCCCAACCAGATTACCTATGACGTTGAATCAGGAAGCGGTGGCGTCGTGGTCTTCTCAGAAATCTACTTCCCAGGATGGACAGCCACTGTAGATGGTGAAGAGCAGGAGTTGGGCCGCGTCAACTATGTGTTGAGAGCTTTGCAGGTGAAGCCAGGCAAACACGAGGTGGTGCTCAGCTTCTTCCCCAAGAGTATCGACCGCACAGAGACCGTTGCCTATACAGGCTACATCCTGCTGTTGCTCGTTCTCCTGCTATTGGGAGGAACTGCTTATCGCCAGTATCAACAGAAAAAGACAACCACCAAAGCTTAAGATATTATGAAGAAGCTTCTATCCCTGCCTCCCAATCTGGTGAGTTGCTTTCACGACGTGACAGGACTGTCGAAAGACGAGTATTTCTGTACCCACGACCCCATTGGTCACCGGTTGGGATCAGGAGGAGGAACCACGTGGCTGTTACAACAGGCTGAGGCGTGGTTGAACCATGAGCGTTGCATCATTCTGCACGCTGGTGGACAAAGCAAGCGACTGCCGTCGTATGCGGTTAGCGGTAAAATTCTGACACCCATCCCCGTATTCCGTTGGGAACGCGGACAGCGACTCTCACAAACGTTGCTCGACCTGCAGTTGCCACTCTACGAACGCATGATGGCACAAGCACCCGAACGTCTGACCACCATGATTGTGAGTGGCGACGTCTACATCCGCGCCGCTGAACGTATCGGACAGATTCCCGATGCTGATGTAGTATGCTACGGCCTATGGCTCGATGCCTCGATTGCCAAGAACCACGGCGTCTTTGTGAGCGATAGGAAATCGCCCAATGTGCTGAAGAAAATGCTGCAGAAGCCTTCTACGGAAGTGCTTTCTGAACTGCTGAAGGACCATCTTTATCTGACGGATATCGGCATCTGGATGCTGAGTGATAAGGCTGTTAAGCTACTGATGAAGCGCAGCACTACATCTGGCGATGCCGGAAATTCCGAATTCCCCCTCAAAGAATACGACCTCTATAGCGAATTCGGCTGTGCTCTGGGCACCGACCCCACCATCGACGATGCGGAGCTGCACGAACTGACAGTAGCCATTGTTCCGCTGCCTGGTGGTGAATTCTACCACTTCGGCACCTCGCGCGAGATGATCAGCTCGACGTTGGCCATCCAGAATATCGTGAACGACCAGCGCGACATCATGCACAACGATCGCAAGCCTCATCCCAGCATTTTTACGCAGAACGCTATCACCCGCTATCGTTTTACGGAGGACAACTACAATATCTGGATAGAAAACAGCTATATCGGTCCGCGTTGGACGCTGACTCACGACAATGTGGTGACAGGCGTGCCGGAAAACGATTGGGACATCACCTTGGAACCTGGCGAGTGTATTGATGTGGTACCTGTTGGCGAAAAAGACTACGAAATACGCAGATACTGCATTGACGAGGCTGTGAACAGCAACGAACTGGCTGAGCGCGCTAATCTGCCCCGTCTGTTTGCCCAACGCCAGGAATACCGCAGCAAGAACTGGCCTGCGCTAGCCAGCAATTGGCAGCACTCGGTGTTCTATCAGCTCGACTTAGACGATGCTGCACGCGAATTCCAGACTTTGCAGTTGCCGCTACCAGCACCATTGAATGACGATGCCCCATTGATGACGCGCATTCACGACGCGATGTTCCGTGGTGATAGCAGCAAGGCCTTCGGGCTATTACGCGAGGGACTGACGGAAAACGCCCTGTCTGTGAAGCAACAACCTCGGTTGTCGGTCTATCGCGACCAGATCGTATGGGGACGTTCACCTGTCCGTATTGACTTGGCAGGCGGCTGGACAGACACCCCGCCCTATTGCCTGATGGAAGGTGGATCGGTAGTGAATATCGCCATCGAGTTGAATGGACAACCACCCCTGCAGACGTTTATCAAACCCTGTAGCGAACCGCATATCGTACTGCGAAGCATCGACCTGGGCGCTATCGAGGTTATCGACACCTACGAACAACTGGCCGAGTACAATAAGGTTGGATCGCCTTTCTCCATTCCTAAGGCAGCATTGGCGCTGGCAGGCTTCCAACCAGGTTTCTCACAAGACATATACCCGTCGCTGAGAGCGCAGTTGGAGGCTTTCGGTAGTGGTATTGAACTGACGCTGCTCTCTGCAGTCCCAGCTGGCAGCGGACTCGGAACGTCCAGTATTCTGGCTTCCACCGTGCTAGGCGCCATCAACGATTTCTGTTCTCTGGCATGGGATAAGAACGAGATAGGTCGCCGTACGCTGATTCTGGAACAGTTGCTGACTACCGGAGGTGGTTGGCAAGACCAGTTTGGCGGAGTATTAGGTGGCGTAAAACTGCTGGAGACACAGCGTGGCTTCGACCAAGACCCACTGGTGAGATGGTTGCCTGACGATGTATTTACCCAGTCTGAATACCAACAATGTCACCTGCTTTATTACACCGGTATTACGCGTACAGCCAAGAAGATTCTGGCTGAGATTGTGCGCCGTATGTTCCTTAACCATCACGACGAGCTACAGCAGCTGCGCGCCATGAAGGCTCATTCAATGGATATGTACGAGGCTATCCAACGCCAGGAGTTCACCACCATGGGCCGTCTGATTCGCAAGACGTGGGAGCAGAACCAGCTGATTGATAGCGGCACCAATCCCGACAGCGTGCGCCAGATTACTGATCTCATCGACGACCTGTGCTTAGGTTATAAACTACCCGGTGCCGGTGGTGGTGGCTACCTCTATATGGTAGCAAAGGATCCTGAGGCTGCTGCCCGCATCAGACAGACTCTTAATGCGGCAGCTATCAATGCCAACGCCCGTTTTGTTGACATGACGCTGTCAAAGAAAGGTCTGCAGGTGAGCAGGAGTTGATGGGAGATGGAAGATGTAAGAAGGTTGATGGAAGATGGAATTTAGGACGACTGTCAATATAGCAAAGCCTGGTTTCGAGATACAGCCCTGCGAAGAACTGCTTTTCGTGGGTTCCTGCTTTGCCGACTCTATCAGCCAACACTTCCGCGAAGAGGGCTTCCCCGTTGTCTCCAATCCTTATGGCACCATGTACAATCCTGTCAGCGTGCTCCACACCATTGAGCGCTGCGATGCCAGTCCTCGCGTTGCCTTCCTCACCTTAGGAACCAATCACGTCTACAGGTTGAAGGAAACGGGTGAAATCGTCGACAACTGCGAGAAACGTCCGCAGACTTTGTTTCAGGAAGAGCAACTGACCATTGACGATTGTGCCGACTATCTGCAGCAGGCCATCGACGTGTTACGCCGTCGCAATCCCGATGTCAATGTGGTGCTGACTGTCAGTCCTATCCGCTATCGCAAATATGGCTTTCACGAGAGCCAGCTCTCTAAAGCCACCCTCCTTTTGGCCATCGACCGCCTCATCCCTCATTCCTCATCCCTCTTACATCATCCATCTAACATCTATTACTTCCCCGCCTACGAGATTCTGATGGACGAGTTGCGCGATTACCGATTCTATGCCCCCGACATGTTGCATCCCTCTGAACAGGCGGTGGAATATATCTGGGAAAAGCTGGTCGACAACTATTTCTCGCCAGCAGCCAAAGACTATCTGGAAGAATGGCGCCCATTGAAACAGGTGCTGCGCCACAAGCCTTTCAACCCCGATTCGCAGGATTATCAGGTACTGATGGATAAAACTATGTTAAAAGTCGCTGAATTACGGAAAAAATACCCTACCTTTGCATTATGAACTACACGATAGAGAAAATAACAACGCTTATTGGAGCGCGACGCATTGGCACCGCCGATGCCACGATAGGATGGCTGCTGACTGACAGCCGTTCACTCTGTTTCCCTGAGGAAACGCTTTTTTTTGCATTGAAAACCCAGCGTAACGACGGTCATCACTACCTGGGCGACCTGTATCGCCGAGGCGTGAGGAATTTCGTCGTCGAACAAGTGCCTGCCCAGCCACAGGCCGATGCCAACTATCTGAAAGTGACTTCGCCATTGGCTGCTCTGCAACGACTGGCTGAGCGCCACCGTGACGAATTCGACATCCCCATCGTGGGCATTACAGGTTCGAACGGTAAGACGATGGTCAAGGAATGGCTGTTCCAACTGCTCTCTCCCCAGATGACCGTCACCCGTTCGCCTAAGAGCTATAACTCGCAGATTGGCGTACCCCTGTCGGTATGGCTGCTTAACGAGAAAACGCAGGTGGGACTCTTCGAGGCCGGCATCAGCGAGATGGGCGAGATGGAAGCTCTGCACGACATCATCCAGCCCACCATTGGCATCCTGACATCGCTAGGTGTAGCTCATCAGGAGAACTTCCGCACTTTGGAGGAGAAATGCATGGAGAAGATGCAGCTGTTCCGCGACACGAAGGTGCTGGCATACAACAGCGACGACGATACTATCTCGCGCTGCATCCGCCGTTCGGGCTATAAGGGCGAAAAGATCGGCTGGAGCCGCGAGAACCCGTCGGCCCCGCTCTTTATCGAGAAGACAGAGCCCGTTGTCAGCTATATATATAAAGGTGAACGTGGCCAATACGAGCTGCCTTTCTTCGACGAGGCCTCGCTTCAATGTTCGTTTGCCTGTGCAGCCATTGCCCTGTATTTAGGAGTTACGCCCACGCAGCTGGCTCATCGCATGAAGCTGTTGGAACCCGTGGCTATGCGCCTGGAAGTGAAGGAAGGCCAGCATGGCTGCCTGCTCATCAACGACTCTTACAACAGCGACATCAATTCGCTCGACATCGCGCTCGACTTCATGTCGCGTCGTGAGATGCCAACAACTAACGGCCAACAGCCAATAGCCAAATGCCTCATTCTCAGCGACATCTTCCAGAGCGGCAAGAGCGATGAAGACCTGTATATTGAGGTCAATGCCCTGTGCATGAAGCGAGGCATCAGCAAGCTGGTTGGCATCGGTCCGCGCATCAGCGCCTGCCACCGCTTGTTCACCGTTAAGGACAAGGCGTTCTTCACCAATGTCGATCAATATGTCCAAAGCAACGCCTTCCGCCAGTTGCACGACGAGGTCATCCTCATCAAGGGTGCCCGCGTGTTTGGCTTCGACCATATCACAGAGCTGCTCGAACAGAAGGTGCACGAAACCATTCTCGAAGTCAACCTCAATGCCGTTGTCGACAATCTGAACTTCTACCGTTCCTTCCTGAAGCCCGAAACCAAACTGGTTTGTATGGTGAAGGCCGACGCCTACGGAGCTGGTGCTGTCGAGGTTGCCAAGACGTTGCAGGACCATCGTGTCGACTATCTGGCTGTTGCTGTGGCCGACGAGGGTGTCACCCTGCGTCGTAACGGCATCACGCAGAACATCATGATAATGAATCCTGAGATGACCGCCTTCAAGACGATGTTCGACTACGACCTCGAGCCCGAGGTCTACTCGTTCCGTCTGATGGATGCCCTCATACGTGCTGCCGAGAAGCAAGGCATTACGGGCTGGCCCATCCATGTCAAGTTGGATACCGGCATGCATCGCTTGGGCTTCGATCCCGAGAAGGACATCGACGAGCTCATTCGCCGTCTGAAGTCGCAGAACGCCATCATTCCGCGTTCCGTCTTCAGCCATTTCGTAGGTTCCGACAGCGACGACTTCGACAACTTCTCTGCCATGCAGTTCCAAAAGTTCGCTGTTGCCAGCAAGAAGCTGCAGGCCGCCTTCCCGCATAAGATACTGCGCCACATGGATAATTCTGCCGCCATTGAGCATTTCCCAGAGCGACAGATGGATATGTGCCGTCTCGGACTTGGACTCTATGGTGTCGACCCACGCGACAACCGCATGCTACATACCGTTTCGACGCTCAAGACCACCATCCTCCAGTTGCGTCATGTTCCGAAGGAAGAGACGGTGGGATACAGCCGCAAAGGCGTGCTGACTCGCGACTCCGTGATTGCAGCCATCCCCATTGGCTATGCCGACGGACTGAACCGTCACCTAGGACGTGGCGCCTGCTACTGTCTGGTGAATGGTCAGAAAGCCCCCTATGTTGGCAATATCTGCATGGATGTCGCCATGATCGACGTCACGGACATTCCCTGCCAGGAGGGCGATATGGTCGAAATCTTCGGCAACAACCTGCCCATCACCGTCCTCAGCGACGTGCTACAGACTATTCCCTACGAAGTGATGACCAGTATCAGCAACCGCGTCAAGAAAGTCTATTTCCAAGATTAACACGGTGCACCTATATCGTGGGGGCAAACCCCACGATACATAATCCGGCTGTCCCTAGTGATCCTTTAAAAAATCCGCTCCATAAGTTGCCACTTCTCAGAACTGGGAGCATCAGGGTCACACCCTTGGAATTGCGCCACATACGCCTCCCACTCTGCCTGCCTTGGCAGAGTGGCCAGACGGGTCATGTCTCGCTGAAAGTCAAAGTCGTCCTTGACATCCATAATCATAAAGAGGCTTCTGCCCTTGCGGTAAATCTGCATATCCAGAATTCCTACCTCTCGCTGCCCTTCAATAATCTCTGGCCACACGTGAGCATGAGCCTCAACGTATTTCTCAATCATCTCTGGATTCTCCACCAGAGTCAATGTCTGACAATATCTTTTCATGTCCGTTTAATCTTTTTCATACTTCTCTTCGTTCCTGTTCGTCGCACTTCAGTACTATGCCGCAAAGTTACAAATAATTTGCAAAAGTTCGCCATAGTGTCTCCTTTTTATAACATTTATTTGTATCTGGCAAACATAGACGAGACGGTCGATTTCATATCACCAAAGTGGATCAGCAGAACCGTCCCGACGATCCCCGATTATTTTCTTTTTTCAGTAATTTTGAGCGCTGCGACCATGAAATTCCAAATTTTTGTGTACCTTTGTGCCCACGCTCTCGTCTATGGAACCGTAGTCTTGCCAAGCAGATCACCAATTACTGCCATCTATTTATTACTATTTTTTATAAAAGCATCACTTTTTGCATTAACTTATTTAATACCAGTCTGTTAGCCTAGGTGATGGTATTATGAAAAGCATCACCTGCCATCACGATAGCAAAACAAGTTGTTTTGGTATGCTTAACCTGCCTTTAATCGATGATTAAGATGGCTTTAACAACACCAAAACAACTTGTTTTGATGTCTAAGAAGCCTTCTCTATCATCCTATAAGATGCTCCGCTATTCAGTTTGTGGCACTTATAACCCAAGGCAGACGACCTGTGTCATCCTTGTTGAAGTCGTGTGTGTTCTAGTAAAGATATTGTTTCCGTTAACGATTTAGTAAGAAAAATGGGGTGAAATGTATTGGTTTTCAACAAAAATGATTATCTTTGCAGTCGATTAGTACTAAAACAAACAAAAATATCGATATTATTCAATCAAATGGAACAAGTATTTAGTTACATTATCAGCCTAGGCGCATCGGTCATGATGCCTATCCTCTTTACGATCATCGGCCTGTGCATAGGACTGAAGTTCGGACGTTCACTAAAAAGCGGACTCTACGTGGGTGTCGGTTTTGTGGGTCTGGGTATTGTTACAGCCCTGCTGACCACGAATTTCGGCGACCCGCTGTCTGCTATCTCTCAGCTTTACGACCTCCAATTGAAGGTGTTCGACATGGGATGGCCCGCTGCTGCCGCTGTGGCATACAACACGGCGGTTGGTGCGCTGATTATCCCCATCTGTCTGGGTGTTAACTTCCTACTGCTCATTACGGGCTGCACACGCACGGTCAACATCGACCTGTGGAACTACTGGCACTTCGCATTCATCGGCGCTGTGGCTTATTTCGTGATGGACCAGAGCCTGTTGTGGGGCTATTTTGCCGCCATCGTGTGCTATATCGTCACCTTGGTGATGGCCGACCTGACTGCCGACCGTTTCCAGGAGTACTATCCTGAATGGCAGGGTATTTCGATTCCCCAGCCTTTCTGTCAGAGTTTTGTGCCCTTTGCCCTGATTATCGGCAAGGCGCTGGATATGATTCCCGGCTTCAACAAGCTGAACATTGATGCCGAGGGTATGAAGAAGAGGTTTGGCGTGATGGGCGAACCGCTGGTGCTGGGCGTCATCGTAGGAGCGCTGATTGGTGTGCTGGCTCAGCTGGACATCAAGAAGGTGCTGTTCCTGGGTGTGACAATGGGTGCCGTGATGGAGCTCATCCCACGTATTACCTCCTTATTTATAGAAGGTCTGAAGCCTATTGCCGAGAAGACACAGGAGGTGGTGAAGAAGAAGTTTAACGGCAAGAAGGTGTACATCGGCATGTCGCCTGCCGTTGTCATCGGTCACCCCACAACCCTCGTCGTATCGCTGCTGCTCATCCCCGTAGCCCTCGGACTGGCCGTCGTGCTGCCCGGCAACCAATTCCTGCCGCTGGCCTCGTTGGCTGGTATGTTCTATCTGTTCCCCATGGTATTGCCATTCACCAAGGGTAATGTGGTGAAGACCTTCATCATCGGACTCGTAGCATTGGCCATTGGCCTATACTTCGTTACCGATATGGCCCCTGCCTTCACGCAGGCTGCCAAGACCGTGTTCGAGCAAACGGGCGACAAGGCTGCCGACATCCCCGCAGGCTTTGAGGGTGGTGCTCTCGACTTCGCATCGAGTCTCTTCGGATGGGTTATCTATAAGTGTGTAGCTTATCTGAAGTGGGTTGGTGCCGGCGTGCTGACGCTGATTACCATCGGCATGGTAGTATGGAACCGCATGCGCATCGCCGCAGATGAGAACAAAAACAATAAAGATTAAACATTAAACATTATATATAATGAAAAAATCGATTTTGACATTATTGCTTATGAGTAGTATGACCAGTAGCTTTGGCCAGCAGAATGTGAACTTCCAGACGGCCTGTCATCCTGAGGATGTGAAGCACTACGACACCAAGACCCTGCGCGAGCGTTTCGTGATGGAGAAGGTGATGGTGGCCGACGAGATCAATCTCACCTATTCGCACTACGACCGCTTCATCTTCGGCGGTGCGATGCCCGTCAACAAAACCCTGAAGCTGGAGAACTTCCGCGACCTGGGTCTCGATGTTGATCCGGGCATCAAGGACAAGTACTTCCTGTACAACCGTGAATTGGGTATCGTGAACTGCGGTCAGGGTGACGGCGTAGTCATCGTAGACGGCAAAGAGTATGCGCTAGCTCCCAAAGAGGCCCTCTACATTGGTCGCGGCCACGTAGACAAGAACAAGGACGTGAATAAAGAGGTGCTGTTCCGCTCGAAGGATGCACAGAAGCCCGCCAAGTTCTATCTGAACTCAGCTACGGCCCACAAGCACTACAAGACACAATGGATTACCCTCGACGGTCGTAAGGGTTCACTGAAGGCTGCTGTCTGGGGACCCGTAGGTTCTTTGGAAGAGTGCAACAACCGCACCGTCTACAAGCTCATCGTCAACGACGTGTTGGAGGAAGGTCCCTGCCAGTTGCAGCTGGGTCTGACACAGCTTAATCCCGGTGCTGCCTGGAACACGATGCCACCTCATCTGCACGGTCGTCGCATCGAGGCTTACTACTACTTCAACCTGCCTCAGGATCAGACCATCGCTCACATCATGGGTCAGCCTGATGAGAGCCGCGTCGTATGGCTGCACAACGAGCAGGCCATCATGTCGCCAGAGTGGAGCATCCACGCTGCTGCAGGTACTTACTACTATACTTTCATCTGGGGTATGGCAGGTGAGAACCTCTACTATAACGACAAGGACAACATTCCCGTTATCGACATTAAATAACTATTTAAAATATGAGTGCTGTTCAAACTACCAAGATGTCCAATTTCCGTTGGGTCATCTGTGCGTTGCTCTTTCTGGCAACCACCATTAACTACATGGACCGTCAGGTTCTGTCACTAACATGGAAGGACTTTATTGCTCCTGAATTCCATTGGACCGATGGCGACTATGGTACCATCACCGGTATGTTCTCGCTGTTCTATGCTATTGCCAACCTCTTCGCCGGTAAGTTTATCGACTGGATGGGCACCAAGAAAGGATACCTCATCGCCATCTTCGTATGGTCGCTGGGTGCTGTGCTCCACGCTGGTTGCGGCTGGGTGGCTATGACCGTCGAGGGCTACGACTCTGTAGCTCAGCTCGGACAGTTGACTGGCGATGCTGCTGTTGCCATCGCTACCATCTCTGTTTGGCTGTTCCTCTCTTGCCGCCTGATTCTGGCTGTCGGTGAGGCAGGTAACTTCCCTGCAGCCATCAAGGCTACTGCCGAATACTTCCCCAAGAAGGACCGTGCATTCTCTACCTCTATCTTCAATAGCGGTGCCTCTGTAGGTGCGCTGGCAGCTCCTGCCACCATTCCTCTGCTGGCTCGTGCATGGGGTTGGGAAATGGCATTCATCATCATCGGTGCCTTAGGATTCATATGGATGGGACTGTGGACTTGGCTCTACGACAAACCCGCCAAGAACAAGCGCGTGAACCAGGCTGAGCTCAACTATATTGAGCAGGACAACGACCTGGCCGACGCTCAGGACCGTGACAACATGAAGGAAGAGAAGACTATTCCGTTCATGAAGTGCTTCACATACAAGCAGACATGGTCGTTCCTCGTGGGTAAGTTTATGACCGACGGTGTATGGTGGTTCTTCCTGTTCTGGGCTCCAGCCTACTTCTCTGACCAGTATGGCTATACCTCCGACTCCGCTATGGGTATCGCCCTCATCTTCACGCTCTACGCTATCGTGACCATCCTCTCGATTGGTGGCGGTTATCTGCCCACATACTTCGTCGACAAGAAGGGTATGAATCCTTATCTGGGCCGCATGCGTGCGATGTTCATCTTCGCCTGCTTCCCCGTGCTGGGTCTGTTTGCTCAGCCTATGGGTGCCTATAGCGCTTGGTGGCCCGCCATTCTGATTGGTTTGCTGGGTGCCGGCCATCAGGCTTGGAGTGCCAACCTCTTCTCGACCATCGGCGACATGTTCCCCAAGAGCACTATCGGTACGATTGTTGGTCTGGGCACGATGGCTGGCGGTATCGGCTCAATGTCTATCAACCTCGGCTCTGGTAAGTTCTTTGACTGGGCTGCCGGTCAGGGTGCTGCCTTCCAGTTCTTTGGTTTCGAGGGCAAGCCTGCTGCCTACATGGTAGTGTTCTGCATCTGTGCTGTGGCCTACCTCATCGGCTGGTGCATCATGAAGGCTCTGGTTCCTAAGTATAAGCCCATTGAGATAGATTAATCTCACCTAATTATAATAAGAAAGCGTATCAACCTGATGTGATTGATACGCTTCTTTTTTTTATGCGTTTGTCGCTCTCAGCGAAAACGATCTTAATAACCGAACACTTCCTCTATCGTCAGGCGGCGGATAGGACCGATCTTCTCCAACGAAGGCATGTCCAACTCCTTCTCGTCGCCGAGAATCATATAGCGGTAAGGCTTGCGAGCCACCTGCTGCTGTTCGAAGCGCACGATGTCCTGCAGAGTGACCTGCTGCATATCACGATAGACCTGCTGGTTCAAGTCGTAGTCCAAACCCAGTCGCTTCATATTGATAAAAGCATTGATGACACCCATCTTTGTCGTACGCTGACTGGCCAACTGCTTCAGAACAGCGTCCTTGGCTACCTTGAAAGCAGCCTCCGACTGGGGAATGGTGTCAAGTATCTGGTGGAATTGGCGTACGCAGTCCATCATCTTGTCGTTCTGCGTGATAATATGCGTGAGGAAAGACTCCTTCTCGCTTTTCCTGCTGATAAGGCTATAGTTGGAACCAGCATTGTAGGCCAGACCACGGGCCTCGCGCAACTCCTGGAAGACGATACCGTTCATACCACCGCCATAATACTCGTTGAAGAGGGTGACAGTAGCTGCCTCGTCAGGATTGAAGTCGCGTCCTTCGTTATGATACATGCGCATATAGATGTTCTTAGCATCAAAGGGGGCAATCCACACCTCATTCTGCGGAGTGAGCTGCTTGGTGAAGGGCTGGCCCTCGGGAACGGCAGCAAGCTTCTTGGGCGTCTTGTGGCTCTTAGACAGCACGTCGGCCAACTGCTTCTCGGTCATAGGACCATAGTAAAGCACGGTATGCTGCAGCTTGTTCAGGTCCTTAAGCAGGCCCAACAGCTGCTGTGGGTTGGCATCGCGCAATTGCTGTTCAGTCATGTCGTCACGACGCACATTATGAGCGCCATAAACGGCATACTGGTAGAGATAGTCGAAACACGTGCGCTGGTCTTTCTTCATGTCATCACGCGACTTGAGAGTCAGGTCGACAAACTGGTCGTAAGAAGTGCGGTCGGCCTTGGCATTCTGCAGCAGGTTCTCCAATAACGACAAGGCAGCAGGCATGTTCTCGTTAAGACCGGACAGCGAAATGGTCAGATTGTCGGCATTGACATTGACACGGTAGTTGCAAGCCAGCTTATAGAACTGCTGCTTAATACCGGCAGCGGTCAGCTTATTGGTTCCCACATAGTCGAGATAATTGCTGGCAACATCGTAACGGTTGTCGTCCTCATGACCGAAGTCGAAGCGGAATACGAGGTCGAACAGTTCGTTATCCTTATTCTGCTTATAGATGAGGGGCAGACTCTTGCCTACCACGCTCTGAGTGAGGTCGCGCTGGAAGTCGAGGAACTGGGGCTGAATAGGTTCAACCTTAGCATTTTGGATGTCGACCACAAACTTGCTCACCAAGTCGCGATTAGCAGGAATAGGTGTGATGGCAGGTTTGTCGATCTTCTTCTGCAGCGTGTCGACACCTTGCTTCTTAAACACGGTGGCATAGCCATCGGTAAAGAAACGACGGGCAAAATCGACAATCTGTTGCTTTGTCATGCCAGCCACACGCTGCATCTTGCCTGTGGTCTGTTCCCATGACTTGCCTTCAATGAACGAGTTCATGTGCTGGCGGACGCGCCACATGTTATTGTCGACAGCACGCTGGTAGCTGAGCTTCATGTTGTTGACAATACTGGGCAGCAGATCGTCGGAGAAATTGCCTTGCTTCAGGTTCTCCAACTCTGCCAGCATCAACGAACGGACTTCCTCGAGCGACTGGCCTGGCTTAGGCATACCGATGAGCAGGAATGACGAATAGTCCTGCTGGGTCTGTATGCCAGCTTGAGCCGCCTGTACACGCATGGTCTGATTAAGGTTCAAGTCGAAAAGACCCGCCTTACCATTGCTGAGCATATCGCCTATGACGTCGAGAGTATCACATTGCAAATCTGATGCTTTCTTGCCTAACCATGCCACCCACACCTGCTCGGCCTGCTGGCCAATGATGGTAGTATCGGAGGGGGCTGTCAGCGGACGCTGCTTGGGGAATACCGGCTGCGACACGTCGGCAGCAGGCTTCCATTGTCCGAAGTAGCGGTCGATAATGGCTACGGTCTTGTCAAAATCGAAATCACCAGCCATACAGATAGCCACATTATTTGGCACATACCAACGGCGGAAATAATTCTTGATGTTGGTGATGGAAGGATTCTTCAGGTGTTCCTGCGTACCGATAGTGGTTTGCGTGCCATAAGGATGGGTTGGCGTCAGTTTCTTGCCGATGGCACTCCATATCTTGTCGCCATCGTCGGTCAGATACATATTATACTCCTCGTAGACAGCCTCCAACTCAGTATGGAAACCACGAATCACCATGTGTTGGAAACGGTCTGCCTGTATCTTGGCCCAATTTTCTATCTCGTTGGACGGGATATCCTCCGTATAGCAAGTGACATCGTTCGAGGTAAAGGCATTGGTACCCTGGGCACCGATGGCAGCCATCAGCTTATCATACTCGTTGGGAATGAAATACTGGGCGGCTATCTGCGATACTGAGTCGATTTCGTGATAGGCCTGCTTGCGAGCCACGGGATCCGTCAGCTTTCTATAGGCTTCATAACGCTGCTCAATCTCGTCGAGCAAAGGAGCCTCAGCCGTGGGATTGATCGTTCCGAACTGCTTAGTACCCTTAAACATCAGATGCTCCAGATAGTGAGCCAGTCCTGTTGTTTCTGCGGGGTCGTTCTTAGAACCCGTACGTACAGCAATGTAGGTCTGGATACGAGGTTTGTCCTTGTTGACACTCAGATAAATCTTCAACCCATTGTCCAACGTGTAGATACGGGTCTTCGTCAGGTCGCCGTCTACGGTCTGATACTTATAGTCCTTAGCCTGAGCACTACCCAAAGCCAATAGCCAACAGCTAATAGCTAACAGTAAAGAAAGTTTAATCTTCATAATCTATTTCGTGATCCAATTTCGAGATGAAATCGTCGTACACCTCCTGCTCAACGTCGCCCATTGCAAACTCCTTCTGGGCATCCTTGCGGATTTCAGCAATCCACGCACGACGGGCTTTGACGTAGTCTTCACGAATACGCTGCATGGTCTGTTCCGTCAATTCCTCTACACCATAATAGTCAAGAATCAACTTATAGGTCCAGGCCCATTGGTAAACGCGATAGTTGGCATCGATATTGTAGAAGCGTTGCAGTACCTCCTGAATGCTTTCGACTGCGCCGTTCTTGATGTCGTCGATGAGTCGCTGTTCCTCGCTGGCAGGCAGCAACAGTCCGCTCAGGTCGATCCAATCGCCCTCGCCTACTGTTGAGATGGGTTTACCTAACCATCCGCCCTTCACAGCACGCTTCAGCACGGCACCCATATAGATGCGGAGGGCGATATCGTAGTATTTAATACCTTTGCGCAGTGACGAAGCGTTGATAATATACTCGTGGTAGTTATACGACGACACATTATCACCACCTGCCTGGCGCAACGCCTCCAGAATCTTCTTGCCCTGAACGATTTCGCCAACAGTAAACGGTGACAGCCAATCGAAGTTGATAACACTCTTGCGGCACGATGCAGCACGCTTATCGCGCTTAGGCCATTTCTTGATATCGCGGTACAGTCCTACCGTCGTAATATTTCGACCAGGCACGATATACATAGTCTCGCCATAGGCCATCAAATAGGCAAAGGGGAGACAGCGCATGTCAGGATGGTTCATCAGCTTGCCAAAGCAGACGGAGAACGCACCAATCTTGGCAGGCATCAGGATGTAGGCTCCAGAAGCTGTCTTCGAACCGCGCTCCAAGGTACCATAGTGCAGAGGGCCCATCTTGTAGGCATGGTTCGAGAAGTTGGTATTCGAACCGGCATTGTAGAACGAGAACTCGCCACCGATGAGCAAGCTCGACTTGTGATGAGATGCGGAGAAGGGGCCGCAGAAAGCAGCACAAGCCTCACCATTAGCCATATAGGAATTGGCAAAGAACACACTGGCTTCGGCAGTAAACCCATTGGTAATCTGACATGCCTCGCCCACGAAACAATCTTGCATCTTCACAGAATTCGTGATGGAACAACCATTCGAAATGATAGAGTTTTCGCAGATGACACCCGTTCCTATATAAACCGAAGCATCCTTCGAACTCAAAATCGTACAGTCGCTTAACCGGGAAGCACCATTGATTTCGCAGTCGTCCTTGACGACAGTATTGGTAATTTCCTTTGAATTGATGATCTTGACACCATTACCGATGGTTCCGCGTTCAGGTTGCGTAAAGCGGATTTCCTCGTTAATCAGTCGGGTTATCGTATCCTTCAACTGCTTATCATTGAAATGCTTGACCATGAAGGCTGCCAGCTGTGAATTCAGGTCATGGAACAACAGCAGGTTGCCATCACCCATCTCGTTAAGAACAGAGATAGAATGTCCCTCGCCGTATGTTGCGCCTTCTGTCGTCTCAAGGGTACAAATATTTGAGATGTAACAATCGTCGCCTATCGTGTAGTTATTGATGAAGTTACCAACTTTCTCAATCAAACAGTTGTCGCCAACTGTCACGTTGCGCAATGTGGCATCGTTAATACCAGCATGCTTTGCAAAACCCTTGGTAACCTCTACTTGCTTTTCAAAAACACCCAAGCGGATGTCACCATAGAAGACAACACGATGAAAACCGTAAGGTGAAAAGTCTTCTGCCACCTTAACCCTATTCCAATCCTCGGCCCAACAGCTGTTTCTCTCGAGCACATCAATCTCTTCTTGTGTTAGTTGTCTGTAGTCTCTCATAATTCAATATTTTTGGTTCATTATTATTCTTCTATCTGATACAGGAAATCGTTGTATGGATATTTCTGGACGTGCAATTCGCGCACTTTCTTGTATAGTTCCTGGCGCAACTCATCGATATTCTGCTTCTCACGGGCAGAAATGAACAGACAGTCGCCCTGCATCTTTGCCATCCACGTCTTCTTTAATTCATCCAACGAGATGTTTTCACGTGTGGGCTCCGTCAAATCGTCAGCATCCTGAGGCGTCCAAGTATAGGCATCAATCTTGTTGAACACCAACATGGAAGGCTTGTCGGCACAGCCCAATTCTGAAAGGGTTTTCTCGACCACGCTGATTTGCTCTTCAAAGTCCGGATGCGATATGTCTACCACATGTACCAGCAAATCGGCTTCGCGCACCTCGTCCAATGTTGACTTAAACGATTCCACCAAGTCGGAAGGCAGCTTGCGAATGAATCCCACCGTATCAGCCAACAAGAAAGGCAGATTGTCGATTGTCATCTTGCGAACCGTCGTGTCAAGGGTAGCAAAAAGCTTGTTTTCAGCAAACACTTCGCTCTTCGACAAGAGATTCATCATTGTCGACTTGCCAACATTAGTATATCCGACGAGTGCTACACGGATGAGGCGACCACGATTCTTGCGCTGGGTTGTCTTCTGTTGGTCTATCTCCTGTAAGCGTTGCTTCAATAGCGTGATACGATGCAGGATGATTCGACGGTCCATCTCCAACTGTGTTTCACCAGGGCCACGAAGACCTACGCTACCCTTTCCGCCACCGGAACCGGAACCGCCGCCTTGGCGCTCTAAGTGAGTCCACAGACGCTGAAGTCTGGGCAACATGTAACGATATTGCGCCAGTTCCACCTGCGTCTTGGCTTCAGCCGTCTGAGCACGCATGGCAAAAATGTCGAGAATTAGGCTGGTCCTGTCAAGAATCTTCACCTTCAGTTCGCTTTCAATGTTGCGAATCTGCTTGGCACTCAGTTCGTCATCGAAAATGACCATTCCGACAGGCTCTTCTGCATCTTCCTGCAGCTTAATATATTGCTTGATCTCTTCAAGTTTTCCCTTGCCAACATATGTAACCTGACTGGGCCCCTGGACCTTCTGCGTAAAACGCTTCACGGTGATAGCTCCAGCTGTATCGGCAAGAAATTCCAACTCGTCGAGATATTCTTTTGTCTTGGCTTCATCCTGCTGTTGAGTAATGAGTCCGACCAGTACCGCAGTCTCTGCCTTGACCTCAGAAATAACAAATTCCTTCATACATTATCAAAAAATCGCTGCAAAGATACAAAAAAAACTACATCTTTATTCCTAATTCAGAATTTTTTCTTACTTTTGCAGCCGATAAGACAAAAAACTTTATATTTTTTAAACTTATGAGAGTAATAATTGAATCTGATTATCAGAAAATGTCGCAATGGGCTGCTGAGCACGTCATTGAACGCATCAATGCCTTCAAGCCCACGAAAGAGAAGCCATTCGTGCTGGGATTGCCTACCGGCAGTTCGCCAGAAGGAATGTATGCTTGTCTGGTAAAGGCCAACAAAGAAGGCCGTGTATCTTTCAAAAACGTCCTGACGTTTAACATGGACGAGTATGTTAATCTGCCCGAGTCGCATCCCGAGTCTTACCACTCGTTTATGGCTCGCAATCTGTTTGATCACATTGACTGCCCCAAGGAGAATATCCACATCCTGAACGGAAATGCTCCTGACCTCGCTTCTGAGTGTGCTCATTATGAGGAGATGATTAAGGAGGCTGGTGGTATCGACCTCTTCATTGGTGGTATCGGTCCTGATGGACATATTGCCTTCAACGAGCCCTACTCTAGTCTGACAAGCCGCACACGCGTAAAGACACTTACCACAGACACAATCATTGCCAATTCACGTTTCTTTGACAACGACGTCAACAAGGTGCCCAAGCTGGCGCTGACGGTTGGTGTAGGCACAGTCATGGATGCTCGCGAGGTTATGATTTTGGTAAATGGTCATCACAAGGCACGTGCTCTGAAAGCTGCTGTTGAGGGTGCCGTCACTCACGAGTGGACAATTTCAGCCCTGCAGATGCATCAGCACGGCATCATCGTAGCTGACGAACCTGCTACTGATGAATTGAAGGTTGCTACCTACAAATACTTCAAAGATATCGAGAAGGATAATCTGCTGTAAGGCGACAGATTACACCTATTTATAATTAAGGTGGGGAAAAAGCTCAAAATTCTTTTGGCTTTTTCCCCGCTTATTTGTACCTTTGCACCCGCTTAACGTTAAGAATATGAAGATAGAACAACAGATAACGGCAGCAGCACAGGCTGCGGTGAAAGCACTCTACGGACAAGAAGTGCCTGAAAAGATGGTGCAAATACAGAAGACTCGTAGTGAATTTGAGGGCAGTCTGACCCTCGTGGTATTCCCCTTTGTCAAGATGGCTCGCAAGAGTCCTGAACAGACTGGTCAGGAGTTGGGCGAATATCTGGTACAGAACTGCGAGGCCATCAGCAAATATAATGTGGTAAAGGGTTTTCTGAACCTGAGCATCGGTGATGGTGCATGGGTGGAACTGCTTAGTGCCATCGATGCCGATGAGAACTTCGGAATGAAGAAGGCCGACGACAACTCTCCCCTCGTGATGATCGAATATTCATCGCCAAACACCAATAAACCCCTGCATCTGGGTCATGTACGCAACAACCTGCTGGGTTGGAGTTTGGCTCAGATTATGGAGGCAAATGGTAACAAGGTGGTGAAGACTAATATCGTAAATGATCGTGGTATCCACATCTGTAAGTCTATGCTCGCATGGCTGAAATACGGCAACGGTGAGACACCAGAGTCTTCTGGCAAAAAGGGCGACCACCTTATTGGCGACTACTATGTAGCCTTCGATAAGCACTATCGTGAGGAGATTAAGGAACTCATGGCTCAAGGCTTGGACGAGGAGAAGGCCAAGCAGGAGGCTCCACTTATCAAGGAGGCTCACGAGATGCTGGTGAAGTGGGAACAGAATGACCCTGAGGTGCGTGCACTCTGGGAGAAGATGAACAACTGGGTATATGCCGGCTTCGACGAGACATATAAGAAGATGGGTGTATCGTTTGATAAGATATACTACGAGAGCCAGACCTATCTGAAGGGTAAGGCAAAGGTGGAGGAGGGTCTCGCCAAGGGTCTCTTCGAGCGCCACGAGGACAACTCTGTATGGGCTGACCTCACCAACGAAGGTCTCGACCAGAAGCTTCTCCTGCGCTCAGATGGCACTTCTGTATATATGACTCAGGACATCGGTACTGCCGAGATGCGTTTCCAGGATTATCCTATCGACAAGATGATATATGTGGTAGGCAATGAGCAGAACTATCACTTCCAGGTGCTCTCAATCCTGCTGGATCGTCTGGGCTTCAAGTGGGGTAAGGAACTGACTCACTTCTCTTATGGTATGGTTGAGTTGCCTAACGGTAAGATGAAGAGCCGTGAGGGAACTGTTGTTGACGCTGACGACCTGATGGCTCTGATGGTTGAGGATGCCTACAAAACCTCGATGGAATTGGGCAAATTCGACGATATGACCGAAGAGGAACGTCGTGAGATTGCCCGTATCGTGGGTATGGGAGCCCTGAAGTATTTCATCCTGAAGGTTGATGCTCGTAAGAACATGCTCTTCAATCCAGAGGAGAGTATCGATTTCAACGGTAATACAGGTCCTTTCATCCAGTATACCTATGCTCGTATCCGCTCTATTCTCCGCAAGGCTGAGGCTGAGGGCTTGAAGCCAGCTGCAGCTCAGGTTGCTCTTGCTGAGAAGGAAGTGGAGCTGGTTCAGAAGATGAACGAGTTCGGTGCTGCCGTAGAGCAGGCTGGTAAGGATTATTCTCCAAGCGGTATCGCAAACTACTGCTATGAGCTTACTAAGGTATTTAATCAGTTCTACCACGATTACTCTATCCTCAATGAGCCCGATGAACAGAAGAAGGCTATCCGCCTGATGCTGGCCAAGAATGTGGCAAAGATCATCAAGAGTGGCATGAGTCTCCTCGGCATCGAAGTCCCAGAGCGCATGTAGTACAATTGATAATTGAAAATTGAAAATTACTAATCCCCCAACAAACCGTCATGACACCGTACTTCCATTACCTTTGGAAGTACGGGCTGACGCATGGGCTGTTGATGCTGCATGCAGCGGGAATCCGGGTCCAATGGAATATCAAGCTATCGATTTAGCCACTGGTGCCCGAGTGTTTCATTTCGGCCCAGTGAAAGGTACGAATAATATCGGGGAATTTTTGGCTATTGTACATGCTTTGGCATTGATGCAACAACAGGGTTTGCACGATAAAACCATCTATTCAGACTCCTATAACGCCATCCTTTGGGTCAATAAGCGCCAATGTAAGACAAAATTAGAGCGTACTCCACAAACGGAGCAGCTCTATCAGATTATCGCTCGTGCCGAACGCTGGCTACAGACTCACCAATGGCGCAATCCCATCATAAAGTGGGAAACACAGAAGTGGGGTGAAGTTCCTGCAGATTTCGGCAGGAAGTAAGCCCCCCAACCCCATCAAAGGAAAGGTTTATTGTCTTGTGTAGATTACAATCTCGTTCTTTTCATATATCTGTTGCGAGCGTACTCTTACCTCAACAGGCAATTTAGGTGCCGGAGTACCGTCTGTCACCGTAACAGGAGCGGTTTCTACGCGAATCTCATCCCACAGCCCAGCGTTCATAAACGACTCATGAGTTTGTTGTCCACCCTCGACAATCAGCGACTGAATGCCATGCTGGTAAAGGTCGTCTATCAGTTGTGTCAAAGGACGGTTACGAGTCAGTACTATTCGCTTGGGATCTGGACCGTGCCAATGACGCACATTTAACGAAGGCTGATCCCGATTGAAAGTGGTATGTCCTACAAGTATTGCATCTTCCTCTGCACGTAACTGGTGAGAAATCATCTGCGTCTGTTCGTTACTAATCAATAGAGGTTGGAAATGGTCATCAATAAATCCATTAGCTGTCTGCGCCCACTTCAATATGATATAAGGGCGATGCAAGGAATGGAAAGTGAAAAATCGACGATTCAACCACCGACATTCATCTTCCAACACACCAACAACAACTTCAATGCCTGCCTCACGAATCTTCTGGATACCTCGCCCCTGCACTTCTGCAAAGGGATCGATGCAGCCCACGACAACACGTCGTACACCTTTCTTTATGATCAAATCAGCACATGGCGGCGTCTTGCCATAATGCGAGCAGGGTTCCAACGATACGTAGATTGTGGCGTCTTTTAGCAGGGATTCATCCTCCGGGCTAACACTGGCAAAGGCATTTACCTCTGCATGCCCCTCGCCACAACGAACATGATAGCCCTCACCGATAATCCGTTCATTGGCAACAATAACTGACCCCACCATAGGATTGGGCCGAGCACCCTGAATACCGTTAGCTGCCAGTTGAATGCAGCGTCGCATATATTTTTCGTCAATGATTATTTGGCTGTTTTCCATAAAATGTTTAATTTTGCACTATGAATTACAATGAACTGTGGCGTCAGCTGGCGCAAATCTATACTGAGGGCGAGGCTAAGGCCATTGCCCGAATGACGTATGAGGAGCGCTTTAAGCTGACGTTGTCAGACATTTACCTCGGCAAAGATACACAATTATCTGCAGACGACCAAACAGAATTAGAGGAAATCGCACAGAGACTACTTCAAGGCGAACCTGTTCAGTATGTTTTGGGATATGCCGACTTCTGTGGACGAACATTTCTAGTCAATGAGCATGTGTTGATTCCTCGCCCCGAAACGGCAGAACTTTGCCAATGGATTACCTCACAAGGGGGCTGTCACCCTATGAGGTTGCTGGACATTGGAACGGGGAGTGGTTGTATCGGTATCACACTGGCAGCAGAGTTATATGAGGCAGAAGTAACGGCATGGGATATCTCAGCTGAAGCATTGGAGGTGGCTTGTGAGAATGCCAAACGGGCCAATGTTCATGTGTCGTTTGAACAGGTTAATGTCCTCAATATCCCATCACCCTCTCTTCTTGAAGAGAACGGGGAGAAGGCTTATGACCTCATCGTCAGCAATCCCCCCTATATATGTAATAAGGAACGCGCGACAATGGAATCCAACGTATTGAATCATGAGCCTCATCTGGCGCTGTTCGTACCAGACAACGATCCTTTGTTGTTCTATCGCGCTATAGCCCAATACGGACAAAAAGCCTTGAAGGAAGGGGGATGGCTCTACTTTGAAATCAACCCCATCTATGAAGAGCCCCTCCAACATATGTTAAGTAAGATGTCGTACCACAACATTGAAACCAAAAAGGATCAATACGGCAAACAACGAATGATGAGAGCTTTGAAGACTGAGAAACAATGAAAACAGAACAAGATGCCTATTTGACGCTGGCGGCCCTATGTGCTCAGGCAGAGCATTGCCAATGGGAAATGCTAGAGAAAATGCGCCGCTGGGAACTGCCAGAGGAAGCACAGGCTCGGGTGATGGAACGCCTGGTAAAGGAACATTATGTAGATGACGAACGCTTCACACGTGCTTTCGTCAAAGATAAGATCCGCTATAACAAATGGGGACGCCGCAAGGTAGAACAGGCTCTTTGGCAAAAGCGTATTGATAACGACATCCGTCAGCGCGTACTCGATGATGTCGACGACGAGGAATATCTCACCGTTCTACGACCATTATTGAAACAAAAGCGCAAGTCGACAAAAGCCCAGAGCGATTATGAATTGAACCAAAAGCTGATACGCTTTGCGCTAGGACGAGGCTTTACGTTCGACATCATCCGTCAATGCTTGAATGTAGAGGATATGGAGGAAGAATATGAAGGGACTATGGTGGACTAAACTACTCGACTTCATATCACCACGCCATTGTGTAGTGTGTGGCAGGCGATTGGAAGCCACTGAACGTTCCCTATGCTCGGTATGCGTTCTTCACATGCCGCGTACCACTTATCAGTTTACACCCGACGACAACCCAATGGTACAATTGTTTTGGCATCTGACACCTATTAAAAACGCAGCAGCTCTTATCTTTTATGAACCTCATTCGGAAATGGCACAAATGGTATACGAACTGAAATACCATGATAGACCTGATATCGGTGAGGATCTGGGACGCCTAATGGCAAATGAAATGCAACTGGCACATTTCTTTGATGATGTCGACGTCCTGCTGCCTGTACCATTAAGCAGGAAAAGAATGCGGCAACGAGGGTATAACCAGAGTGAACAGTTGGCAATAGGTATCAAGGACATTATCGGATTGCCTATTGCGAATAAGATTATCAAGCGTAAACACTTCCAACAGAGTCAGACTAAGCTGAGTCGGCATGAACGACAGGAAAACGTCAACGACATGTTTGTGCTGAAGAACGGAACTCCCCTTGAGAACAAGCACGTACTGCTGATTGACGATATTTGTACAACAGGTGCCACATTAATAGCTTGTACCGATGCTATTCGTCATATTAAAGGCATCCGTATCAGCGTTTTAACTCTCGGTTTTACCAAGAGTTAGTATTTATAATGGAGATTTCTTCGGTAGTACCCCGACCGCGAATCGAACGCGGAACTAAGTCTTAGGAGGACCTTGTTATATCCATTTAACTATCAGGGCAACGGATTTCGAGTGCAAAGATAATCATTTTTTCTGGAAAATGATTACCTTTGCAGCAGAAAACATCCAAAAAAGAGAAAAATGGGAAAATTAGTCATTAACTCGTACGACGAGTTTGCCGCTCATCTGGGCGAAGAGTTAGGAGCCTCAGACTGGCTTCAAGTGGATCAAGAACGTATAAATCTGTTTGCAGACGCCACGCTGGACCATCAGTGGATTCATGTTGATGTTGAGCGTGCCAAGGAAGAAAGTCCTTACAAGAGTACGATTGCTCACGGTTATCTGACACTCAGTCTGCTGCCATATATGTGGGACCAGATTATTGAAGTGAACAACATCAAGATGCTAGTAAACTACGGCATGAACGACATGCGTTTTGGCCAGCCTGTTATCACAGGCAGTCGTGTTCGTCTGGTCACTAAACTACACAATATACAGAATTTGCGTGGAATCTGTAAAGCAGAGATCAAGTTCGTGATTGAGATTGAAGGTCAGCGCAAGCCTGCTTTGGAGGGAATTGCATCTTTCCTTTATTATTTCAACTAATATTTCTAGAGATTACATCATCTAGATTTATATTTATCCCAAAAGAAAAGCGACCCACTTCGAATGAAGCAGGTCGCTTTTTATTGTATGATGTTTTATGCGTTTACAACGTCAGAATCTGTTTCGCGGATAGTACGACCCATCACGAGGAAAGCCGTAGGAGCAGCGATGAACAGTGACGAAAGCGTACCTACTATAACACCCAGAATCATTGCGAACGAGAAGCTGCGGATAGAGTCACCACCAAGGATGAAGATACACAGCAATACGAGCAATGTAGTAACTGAAGTATTAATTGTACGAGCCAAAGTCTGATTCAAAGAGTCATTGAACAACTGTTGACGGTCACGCTTGCCATAAAGCTGGAAGTTCTCACGAATACGGTCGAATACCACCACCTTATCATTAATAGAGTAACCTATCACAGTCAGGATAGCACCAATGAACACCTGGTCGATCTCCAATGACATAGGAACCCAACCCCACAATGCAGAATACATACCGATTACTACCAATGCATCGAGTGTCAACGCAACAGTAGCACCTGTAGAGTAAGCCACATTACGGAAACGAAGCAGGATATAGAGGAAGATAGCAATCAGAGCGATAATAACGCTGATGATAGCACCATAAGTAATATCCTTAGCAACAGCAGGACCTACTTTTGCAGAACTAATGATAGAACCACCCTGACGTACATCTGGATTCTTGAAAGCCTCAACGTTATCCTGACTAACAAAGCCACCCTTCTTCAAAGCATTGTAAAGGATAGTCTCTGCCTCGTCGTCAACATTTGGATTGTTCGATTCAATATCCCAGTTGGTAGAAACACGGATGGTCTTACCATCAGTACCCAAAGCGATAACAGAGGTATTAGCCTCCTTACCAGCATTCTCACCAACAGTATTAACGAATGCACCAGCCAATGCCTGACGAACATCCTCCACGTGAGTCTCCTTGTCAAGTGTAACAACATAGTTACGACCACCGGTAAAGTCAATGCTCTGGCTCAATCCACGAACGAAGAAACAGCCAATGAAGAAGATAGCAAGAACACCCCAAACTGCAAACGACTTCTTGTACATACCCATGAAGTTATACTTAGCATTCTGCATGAGGTTCTTAGAATAACCAGTCACAAAGGTGAGGTTAAGCCACTTGTCTTTCTTCAAACGGTTCTCGTAAACCAGACGAGTCAGGAATACTGCGGTGAAGAATGAACAGAAGATACCAATGATCCAAGTGGTAGCGAAACCCTTAACAGGACCTGTACCGAAGAACAACAGGATGAAACCTGTGATGAGAGACGTCACATTCGAGTCGAAGATAGCGCTAAAGGCGTTAGAATAACCCTTCTGCACAGCTTCCTTCATACCCAAACCACGTTTCAGCTCTTCCTTGATACGCTCGTAGATCAGCACGTTAGCATCCACAGCAGTACCGAGCGTCAGCACGATACCGGCAATACCAGGCATCGTCAATGCAGCCTGGAATGACGTCAGAATACCCAGAGTAAAGAACAAGTTGAACAACAGGGCGATATCAGCTAAAATACCAGGAATGAAGCCATACAGCATAATCATGTAAACCATCAGGAGCACAAAAGCTACGATGAACGAGATGACACCCTGACGAATAGACTGAGCACCCAGTGAAGGACCTACAACCTCCTCCTGTACAATACGAGTAGGAGCAGGCATCTTACCTGAATTCAGCGTATTAGCCAAGTCCTTAGTATCCTCAATCGTGAAGTTACCCGTAATCTGCGAGTTACCACCGTCAATCTGAGTCAGGATACGAGGAGCTGAATAAACAGCATCATCCAAAACAATAGCTACACCACGACCGATGTTCTGCTTGGTAATCTGGCTCCAACGACGAGCACCGTCTGAGTTCATCTGCATTGAAACAGAAGGATGGCCCATCTGATCGAAATCATCCTTTGAAGAAGTGATCACATCACCCTCCAGCGGAGCACGTCCATTAGGCTCAGTCACCTTCAGTGCATACAGAGCGAACACGTCGCCACGAGTATTCTCGCCACCGAAGTCCTCTGCCTTTGCACCCCAGCGAAGCTTACACTCAGCAGGCAATACGCTAGCTGCAATATCAGAATAGATAACCTTGTTGACATCAGCAGTATCACGAGCATTAGCATAACCAACGATAGCCAGACCCTGTGGAATGGGCTGGAACACAGCAAACAGCGGATTCTGCTTCAAGGCAGCAGCCTTCGTAGCAGCATCGGCAGCCTTATCGGCCTTCTTGCCAGCAGCTAACTTTGCAGCCAAATCGTTGGCAGCAGCGGCAGCAGAAGTTGTATCGACAGCTGCAGTATCAGCAGCAGCAACAGCAGTAGTATCAGCAACAGCATTACCACCAAGAGCTGCATACTTCTGATTCAACTGAGCAAGCAGAGGATAAATCTCCTGTGAGTTATATGTCTCCCAGAACTCGAGGTTAGCAGAACCCTGAAGCAACTTACGAACGCGCTCGGGCTCCTTTATACCAGGCATTTCTACCATGATACGTCCGCTCTGACCTTCCAGTTTCTGGATGTTAGGCTGAACAACACCGAACTTATCAATACGGTTACGAACTACATTGAATGAGTTATCCACAGCCGACTGAACCTCAGCACGCAAAGCGCTCTCAACCTCTGAGTCGGTTGACTGAGTGCTCACCTTACCCTTCATCTGCTGAGTAGCAAACACAGCTGCCAAGGGGCGACCATTGGAGTTCTTTTTCCAATATTTGACAAACAACGAGATAAAGTCGTCCTGACTTGTCTCTTCTTCCTTCTTTGCCTCTTCCATCGACTTCTTATAGGCAGCATCCGTCTTGTGGTCAGCCAGCACGTCGACAACATCGGGTACTGAAACCTCAAGAATAACGTTCATACCGCCTTTCAGGTCAAGACCAAGGCCAATCTCCATCTCGCGGCACTGCTTGAATGAATAAATTCCACAGTACACTTTTTCGTTCATGATTGAATCCAGATACTCCTGACCAGCTTCTTCTCCCATAGCAGCAGCCTTACTTTCGTAGTGGCGTGTCACAAATGAGAAGGAAAGGTAGAAGCAGCAAACGAGAATCAAAACGATTGCGATAAATTTTACAATTCCTTTGTTTTGCATTTTGTTTATTATGTTATTTAATTTTATTGTTTCTTATTTTTAGCCTGCAAATATACTCATTATTTTTCACATACGGAAATTTATCAGCGATTTTCGTTCTTTTTTCCTTCATTTCGACCTATTTTTAACCAACAAATCGCAGGATAATGGTCACTGGCATCCATTTTGCTGTCAATATAGCAATTATAGGGCTGAATATTTTGCGAACAGAAAATATGATCTATTCTTAACGCGAAGGCTTTCTGATTATATGACAAACCGATACCCCTACCCGTTTCCACGTAACAATCTCGCAGCTTCTCACTCATCTGATGCCGTGAATAGGAAATAGGATTGTCATTAAAGTCACCACACACTATAATAGGGTACTGTCCGTGCTCTTCCACATAACTGAGTACCTTACGGATTTGAGGCGCTCGCTTAGCATTTGCCTCAGCCAATTTAATCAGCAACAACTTAGATTCTGCCCGTGCTGAATCACGTGACATTTCACCTTTCAGAATATGACGATACTGCTTACGATCCTCTTCGTTCAGATGACAACTCTCAAAATGGTTGTTAACTACAATCACCGTATCACCTTTTACATTGAGCCACCAAGCTACGCTGCCATTGGCTCGCGACACATATTCTATACGCTCGCGCTTAATGATTGGAAATTTAGTATGAATCCCCAGCGCATTGAAACTCTTTGAATTATTAGCAATTACAGCTGTGTCGTTATAAGGAAAGTTCTTCTTATATTCGTTGAAAATGTAACGCCGCCAGGAGTCTATATCTTCCTGTACACAGATGATATCCGGATTTTCATCACAGAAATATTGATTAACCGCCTTAAATCCATCTTCATATTTATAATTACCTCCATAACAACACACATTATAGGATATTAACTTAATGGCATCTTCCGGCACATCGGTAGAGGTATTCAGGGGCATATATATATTAATAGGTACATACGCAAAAAGGAAACCAAGCACAGGAATCCATATCATACGCCACTTGAAAAGAAGCCAAAAGAAAAGAAAAGCCAAATTAATCAACAGGAAGAACGGGAACGTCATACCCATAGTAGATAATAAAGGGTGATCTGTTGGATTCAGCCTATCGCTAAAACCCACTAATAACATCACAACAACTGAAGCCATATTGGCACCAGCTATCATCTGAACAGTTAGTTTTTTGAGTTTTTTAATCACTATTTATGGCTTTGGTCAAACAACTTTTGTTTTTCTTCCTTAGTTAAGCTGTCATATCCACTCTTTCGTATCTTATCGAGAATCGCATCTATCTCCTCCTGATTCTGTCGCTGACGGGCATTATACTCTTCATCAGTCTCACGACGATTCGTCTGTTCAGCTTTCATCTGATTATTTCTCTGACGCTCGTCGAACCTGCGTTTCATATTATCGAAAAATTCCTGCCCTTTACTACGTCCAAATCGCTGACTTGAGTCGGGATGCTTCTGCCAATAACGTATCAGCAGGAAACCAAACAACATACCTCCCAAATGAGCCATATGAGCTACTCCATCGCCAGGACCGCTCATTGCCGAGAACAACTCAATAGCAATATAGCCCACCACCAACCACTTGGCTTTAATGGGGAATGGGAAGGGGATGATAAACAGACGCTCGTTGGGGAAGATCATACCAAAAGCCAACAGAATACCGTAAACAGCCCCCGATGCTCCTATGGTAGTCCATAAATTAATATAGGCTTCCGTTGTCATCTGTATACCACCAGCATTAACATATTGATAGGATGGAATTTCTTGGATCATATAGTCTGCATACTGCACCAACTCCTGAATGAATCCTGCTCCAAGTCCACACACAATGTAATAAAAAAGGAATTTCTTTGAACCCCACACGCGTTCTATCACACCACCAAACATCCATAACGCAAACATATTGAAAAAGAGGTGTGTAAAGCCGCCATGTAAAAACATATAGGTCAAGAATTGATAAGGGCGGAAATCGCTAGCCAAGAAAAAGTGTAAACCTAAGAGCGAAGTGAGGTCAATTCCACTACGCTGAAGAACCCACGTTGCCACAAACGCCAAAAAGTTGACGATGAGCAAGTTCTTGGTCATGGGAGGCATATTAATCATTATTCTTAAGATTCTTTATTTTATCAAATGTTGTTTGTCGATTTCTTCTATTTTGCCCGCAAAATTACTAAAAAATATCTTTTTAAAGGCAGGAAATGGGCTAATACACACTTTTTTTTATTAAAAAATGCAATTTTTTCGCTTTTTTGTTTGTTTTCTGAATACTTTACCTTATATTTGCGTGTGAAAATCAGACTTTAAACTATTTATATTTCATTTTTTAAAAAAAAACATTATGAACAAAACAGAATTAATTGAGCAGATTGCAGCTGGTGCTGGTCTGACCAAAGTTGACGCAAAGAAGGCTCTTGATGCCACAGTAGAAGCTATTAAGAAGGCTCTGAAGAAGGGTGACAAGGTTCAGCTCGTAGGTTTCGGTACATTCTCTGTTACCAAGAAGCCCGCTCGCGAAGGTATCAACCCCGCTACCAAGCAGAAGATTAAGATTGCTGCCAAGAAGGTTGCTAAGTTCAAGGCTGGTGCTGAGCTCGCTGACGCTGTTAAGTAATCTGCTCTTTGTAAGTAAAAAAGAAAATAGGCTTCCTCAGGGAAGCCTATTTATTTTATCTCGTTTTTTCTTATTTAGGCTGCTTGCCAATATATGCCAAGATACCACCATCCACATAAAGCACATGTCCATTTACAGCATCGGAAGCATGTGATGCCAAGAATACAGCGGGTCCTCCCAGCTCCTCTGGATCGAGCCAGCGACCAGCAGGTGTCTTTGCGCAGATGAAAGAATCAAATGGGTGACGGCTTCCATCGGGTTGCTTCTCACGAAGAGGTGCAGTTTGTGGAGTAGCGATGTAGCCCGGGCCAATACCATTACACTGGATATTATACTCACCATACTCTGAGCAAATGTTGCGTGTCAACATCTTCAGTCCACCCTTGGCTGCTGCATAAGCAGATACAGTCTCGCGACCAAGCTCTGACATCATCGAACAGATGTTGATAATCTTACCTTCACGACGCTCCATCATCTCAGGAATAACAGCTGCGCTAACAATATAAGGAGCAACGAGATCTACATCAATGACTTGCTGGAACTCAGCGCGCTTCATCTCGTGCATTGGAATGCGCTTGATAATACCTGCGTTATTTACAAGGATATCAATCTGACCAACCTCAGCGTGAATCTTCTCTACGAGAGCCTTTACTGCCACTTCGTCCGTCACATCGCAGACATAGCCTTTTACATTCGTGATTCCTGCCTCTTTATAATTGGCCAGACCACGCTCAAGAGCAGCCTCGTTGATGTCGTTGAAAATAATGTTCTTGATACCTGCGGCTACAAATGCCTTAGCAATGTTGAAACCGATGCCGTAAGAAGCGCCAGTAATCCAGGCATTCTTACCTTCTAATGAAAAAATGTTTGCCATAATAGTTTGTTTTAGAGATTTGTTTTTTGTTGTCCAAGGCGGATTCGAACCACCACAAACAGAACCAAAACCTGTTGTGCTACCATTACACCATTGGACAATCGCAGTTTTGCGGGTGCAAAATTACTAAAAATTTGGCACACCGCAAAATTTTTCCCGATTATTTCACAATTAAGAGGAAATAATTCTTCTTACCCTTCTGTGCGAGGAGGTATTTACCATCAATCAGATCCTCAGTAGTGACAGCACGATTCTGATCGGTCAGCTTTTCTTTATTCAGCGAAACGCCACCGCCCTGAACCATCTTACGCATCTCACCCTTCGATGGGAATACAGGTGCAACTGTTGTGAGCAACTCGATAGCAGGCTGACCAAGCTGATCCTTAGAAATCTCAAACTGAGGAACACCATCGAACACATCGAGGAATGTCTGTTCGTCAAGTTTCTCAAGTCCTTCCTTAGTTGATTTGCCAAACAAGATGTTTGAAGCCTCAATAGCTGTGTCGAGCGCCTCCTGAGAGTGAACCATCACAGTCACCTCCTCAGCCAGACGCTTCTGGAGAACGCGGCGGCCAGGATCCTGCTTGTGCTCCTCAACGAGTGCATCAATCACATCTTTCTCCAACGATGTGAAGATCTTGATATAGCGCTCTGCATCGTCGTCGCTCACGTTGAGCCAGAACTGATAGAATTTATAAGGTGTAGTGCGTGCTGGATCGAGCCAGATGTTGCCGCTCTCTGTCTTACCGAACTTCTTGCCGTCGCTCTTAGTGATAAGAGGGCAGGTGAGAGCAAATGTCTCAACCTCGTTGCCAAGTGTTCTGCGGATAAGCTCTGTACCTGTAGTCATGTTACCCCATTGGTCGTTACCGCCAAGCTGCAGTTTTACGCCCAAATGCTGATAGAGATACAGGAAGTCGTAACCCTGCAGAAGCTGATAGGTGAACTCTGTGAATGAGAGACCATCGCGGGCAGTTCCGTTCAGACGCTGCTGTACACTTTCCTTGGCCATCATATAGTTAACGGTGATGTGCTTACCAACCTCACGAGCGAAATCAAGGAACGTAAAGTCCTTCATCCAGTCGTAGTTGTTAACCATCACTGCGGCGTTGGGCTCTTTTGATTCAAAATCGAGGAACTTAGCTACCTGCTTCTTGATGCATTCCTGATTGTGGCGAAGTGTCTCGTCGTTAAGCAGATTACGCTCCTGACTCTTACCAGAGGGGTCGCCAATCATACCTGTAGCACCACCCACCAAGATAACAGGGCGGTGTCCGCAACGCTGAAGGTGACGAAGCATCATGATACCACACAGGTGTCCGATGTGCAGCGAGTCGGCTGTAGGGTCGGTACCCAGATAGGCAGTTACCATTTCTTTCTGGAGCAGTTCTTCTGTGCCGGGCATTATCTGTGCCAGCATACCACGCCATTTCAGTTCTTCAACAAAGTTCTTCTTCATATCTCTTAAATCTCTTAATTCTAAATTCTTAACTCTTCATTTCCTAAGGCACTGGGTCGTAGCCTGATCCACCCCATGGATTACATCTTAATATTCGCCAGATGGCTAGCCCTAAACCTTTTATCGGACCATGCTTCATGATAGCCTGTTTGGCGTATTCGCTACATGTGGGCGTAAATCGGCATGAAGGACCCAGAAGTGGAGAGATGCATATCTGGTAAAAGCGTATGGGCAATACCAATATTAAAGATATGTAATGCGACAACCTCTTCATGACTTTATTCTGCCATTTGTTTCAGAAGGCTTATCACTCTCTTCTCAATCTCCTTAGTGGCGAAATGCTTGTCGGAGAGCCAGATAATGGCAATCAGCAACATCTGTCCTTCCTCCACAGTGCCTTCAAGCAGCGACTTATTCTTGCGGTAGGCCTCGCGTATCTGGCGCTTAACCCTGTTTCTGTCTACAGCATGCTTGAACTTCTTCTTCGGAACACTGATCAGAATTTGTACTGGTGCTGCTTCCCCTTGACGTTCTTTCTTCATATAAACAGCTCGTAATGGATATGCTGCCTTTGAAAGGCTATGACCTCCATCGAAAAGCGTTTCTATCAGTCGTCGACTGACTATGCGCTCCTGTTTTCTAAACGTTGAACGCTGAACGTCGTACATGCAATGCCCTTTAGCCTTGTTTCTCTATCAGATAGTGCTGCAAAGCACCCGTCATAGACGGATATTTTTCAGAGGGAGCTTCTATATCAAGACACAAACCTGCATCACGTGCAGCCTGAGCTGTGGCAGGTCCGAATGTGGCAATAGCTATTTTATCCTGTTTGAAGTCTGGGAAGTTCTTCGTGAGCGACTCAATACCCGCAGGGCTGAAGAAAATCAGCATGTCGTAGTCGAAGTTCTTAATCTCCTCTGCAGTAAAGTCATTGCTTACCGTACGGTACATCACACACTCACAGTGATTCAGCTTTTTGGCATCCAGCATATTGGCAATAGCATCGTTATGCACATCACTCATGGGCACCAGATACTTCTCGCTCTTATGCTTAACCATTGTGGGGATGAGGTCATCGATTTTTCCAGTATTTCCAAAGAACACCTTGCGCTTGCGATACTGCACATACTTCTGTATGTAAAGAGAGATGGTCTCGGTTACACAGAAATACTTCATGTCCTCAGGAATAGTGACGCGAAGTTCTTTTGCCAGATTGAAAAAATGGTCGATGGCATGACGCGAAGTAAAAACGACAGCAGTGTGGTCAAGTATATTAACTTTCTGCGCGCGGAAATCTTTGGCGGTGATGCCTTCTACCTTAATAAAAGGACGGAACACAAGTTCAACGTCGAATCTCGTTGCGATGTCGTAGTAAGGCGACTTTTCGCTTGATGGTTTAGGTTGTGAAACCAGAATCTTTTTTATCATCAGTGTCCTAAAAATTTATTTTCAAACTATTTGCCACAAATACCAAAGTCCCCCACGAAGAGAGTAAAGGTACAATTTCGAGGGCACAAAAGTACAAAAAAATCTGCAAACTCAAAACATTTTGGCGGAAAAAGATAACAAAACACTTATAAAACGTCAGTAATTTAACAATTATCAATACTATGACAAAACAAATAGCCGCATTTCGTACCGAGAAATTGTAATATGCCACCAATAGCACTATCGGAAACAATAGTAGTCCTTCGATAGACATGATGAATAGCATTGACTTTATCCATTGTTTGTTTTTTTTACTCCCAAAGAATACACTATTAACAACGGTATATAGCAAGATTTTAAGCAAGAAGTAGCCAACAATCATCACTAAGTAGATAGCAATCAGGTAGTATTGCGACTTTAGGATGAAGGTATCGCCCAGATAATTGACCGTATAGAAATAGAACAATATCGAAATCAGCAGGCTACTGAGAAATGCCATAAACATCTGCAGGCGTACCTCTTTAACCGTCTCAGTAAGTTCTGTAGTACCCACATTTGGCAAAAAGAAGAAACGTTTGGCTTGTCGGGCCATAAAGTGTCGTGCACTAGCCAACGCCATCAACGACAACAAGAAGCAAGCCAACAAGAGTGAAGTAATCACATTGTCGTTGTGAACCGTATAGGGTATGGGGTCGCCCGAAAGACCATATCGTCCTCCAGGCAATTCCGGATGAAACAACGAGTCTTTCGAGAAGAATCCTTCACGATAATACTGTGGCAACTGAATATCCAGCAGATTCTTACCCTTGTTGTGTCCGGGCAGATGCAGCGTGTCTGGTCTTTGGCTCCATCTTATCTCTGCCGGTTTGAAGTGCGCCTGTATCGCAGAATCCTGTTGAGCGGGTGTAGCAGAACGCGGTAGCCAGCTAAGCACCATAGCAGGTGTAATAGTCGTATGTTTCGGAGCAACAGTATCACCCTGAACACCCACACCGACATGAGTCGAAATACTATCCTGCGCCAGCGACATTTCTATTCTGACTTAGATACCAAATTCGCGCTTGATATCGTCTACCCTATCCAGTTTCTCCCAAGTAAACAGCTCAACATCAATGGTCTTCGTCTCGTGATAACGACTGGTAAAGGTTTTCTTGATTACCTCCGACTGGCGTCCCATATGTCCATAGGCAGCAGTCTCCAGATACATCGGCTGACGCAGCTTCAGCGTACGCTCAATAGCCTTCGGACGAAGATCAAAGAGCTTTTCTATCTTCTTGGCTATTTCGCCATCAGTCATATTGACACGCGAACGACCATAGGTATTCACATAGATATTCATCGGGCGGGCTACACCGATAGCATAGCTCACCTGCACAAGCATCTCATCAGCAACACCTGCTGCTACCATATTCTTGGCAATATGGCGAGCCGCATAGGCAGCACTGCGGTCTACCTTCGAGGAGTCCTTACCAGAGAAGGCTCCACCACCGTGAGCACCCTTCCCGCCATAGGTGTCTACAATAATCTTTCGGCCCGTCAGTCCAGTATCGCCATGAGGTCCGCCAATCACAAACTTACCTGTAGGATTCACATAATACTTGATGTCAGAACCGAACAAGGCCAGCACCTTATCCGAATGAATCTTCGATTTTACACGGGGAATCAGTATATTGATGACGTCCTCACGAATCTGCTGTAGCATACGTTCATCATCGTCAAACTCGTCATGCTGGGTAGACACCACGATGGTATCGATACGCTCGGGAATACCGGCATCACTGTACTGCACCGTCACCTGACTCTTCGAGTCGGGGCGCAGATAAGTCATCTGCTTACCTTCCTTACGGATTTCGGCCAGCGTGCGCATAATGAGATGGGCCAAGTCGAGCGATACGGGCATCAGACTCTCCGTTTCATTGGTGGCATAGCCGAACATCATACCCTGATCACCAGCGCCCTGCTCATCTTCATCACCGTTGTCAACACCACGATTGATGTCTTCACTCTGCTCGTGGATAGCGGTTAAGATACCACACGAGTTACCGTCAAACTGATATTCAGCCTTCGTATAGCCTATCTTCTTGATGGTGTTGCGGGCAATGGTCTGGAGGTCGATATACACCTCACTTCTCACCTCGCCCATGATAACCACCTGTCCGGTAGTTACAAACGACTCACAAGCTACACGCGCATGCTCGTCGTAGGCCAGGAACTGGTCTAATATAGCGTCACTTATCTGGTCCGACACCTTATCGGGATGTCCTTCCGATACTGATTCTGAAGAGAATAAATATGACATATCTTTCTTTATTTTTAATTTTCGGCTGCAAAGGTACGCACTTTTTAGGACATAGCAAAATAAAACGGCCCGCAACTTCATCAGAGCAGGCCGTTTTTATGATAATTGCTACGATTACTCTGCTGGCAGCATGATAACTTCAGCTCGGTTACCGGCCTTCAGCACTTCCTTCATGAAAGCAGCAATGCTCTCAGGAGTCTGGGCGTTCACGATTTTCTCGTAGTCGGCGTGCAAATCGACACCTTTGTAGCGCCACAAATCAATAACACTTGTCCAGTAGCTGTTCTGCTTCAACTGGTCTCCATGATTCTTGATCATATACTCCTTCACCTTCGCCAACTTGTCGGGATCGCAACCCTTGGTGATGTTCTGAACCTCATCGCGCATAATCTGCAGGGCAACATCAGCCTTCTCGGGCTTCATGGGGCAATAGACATAAACAGTGGTGTTATTCTCAAAGTCGTCGGTGCTGATTCCCGCACTGGCGCCACAGGTATATGCAGCACTTGCATCCTCACGAATCTTCTTCAGATACTCCATCGACAGAATCTGTCCGGCCATCGAGGCCTTAATGCTGTTTTCCGAAGTGAAAGGCAGCTGCTTCGAGTACCAGAACATAACGGCAATGGCCTTTGGAGTCTCAGCCTTATGCTTGAATTCGTTGACAACAACACCCTTGAAGTCAGTATCTATCTTCTTCGACTTCTCCACCTTCTTCTGAGCGGGCAGCGAACCTAAGTACTGCTCGATGAGCGGGCGGATAGTCTGCTCGTCATAGTTACCAACGATGTCGAATGTGTAAGCGGCAGCATTGGCGGTACGCTCCTTAGCAATCTGCAGGATGCGGTCGTAGCTCACCTTCTTGAGGTCTTCCAGATCCATCGGCTTCACACGTGGGCTGTGATTGCCCAGCGTCAGCGTCAGCGAGTCAGAGAATACGCTCTCAGGCTGCAGCAGGCGGTTCTTCAGTGTCACCTCAGTGGTCTGCATCAGGTTGTCGAACGACTTCTGGTCCTTGTTGATATTGGTGAACATGAGGTACACCAGCTGCAACATCGTCTCCACGTCCTTAGGTGTCGAGCTGCCGTTGATATACTCGCGATAAGCGTCCATCGACATAGAGGCACTTGCAATCTTACCAGCCATAGCCTTCTCCAGTTCGGTGTGTGAGAAATTACCCAGACCGCTGGCTCCTATCACGTCACCAAACATATTCAGGTTGGGCAGATCCTCGTTGCCATAGAGCCCGGAACCGCCGTAACCGTAGCCACGCAACAGCACCTGGTCTTTCTTCAGGTCGGTCTGCTTCAGCACCACCTTCACACCGTTCGACAGCGTCAGCTCTGTATATCCGAAGCGGTCGTTCTTCACCTCTTTCTTAATCTTACCCTTCTTAGGCATTGTGGTCATCAGCGGCTCGTCCTTCACGTTGTCCACGTAAGCTTCCAGCTTAGCGGTGCGGGCTTCGTCGATAGCCTGCTTCAGTCCTGCTTCAGTAGGATATACGGCACCTTCCTTCTCGTTGTTGAAGTTCAGCACCACCAGATTGGTATCGCTCTTGCTCACCAGTTCCTTGATGATAGCGTTGATGCCTTCCAAAGGCAGCATAGGCACTACCTGCTTCATCGTCGAATACACGTAGTCGATGCTGGGGATTGGTTCGTTAGACAGGAAGTGCTGAACATACTGGTTCACGAACTGGCGGTTATAACGCTTGTCCTTATTCGAATACTGCTTGTCGAGCGAGCTGGTATAGTTAGCCTTGAATCTGCTGTACTCTGTGGGAGTGAAACCAAACTCAGCGGCACGGAGTGCTTCAGTCATCACCGTCTTCACAGAAGCCTCCATCTGTCCGTCCTTAGGCAGAACGTCCAGTTCGAAAGCCTGCACATTTCTTGAGAGCAGATAGGTACCATCACCGGCTGATGCCTGCAGGAACGGGCTTTCGGGCTTCTCGGCATACTCCTTCAGACGGTCGTTAAGCATCGAGATAGCGGCATCTTTCATGAAGTCTGTCAACATATACAGCATAGAGGTCTTCATTGAATCGGGGAATGCCTCATGCTTCATCATGATATCAATAACGTTGTAACGCTGCTCCTTGTCTTTGTCGATAACGAAGATGGGCTCAGCATTGTCGGGCACATCCTCAAACGTAACGAGCGCACGGTTCTCGGGCAACTGGATGGGCGAGAACAGCGTCTTGATCTTCTGTTCCACCTTGTCTACGTCGAAGTCGCCGACTACGATAATAGCCTGATTATCGGGGCGATACCACTTCTCATAGTAAGCCTGCAGGAATGGACGCTCAAAGTTGTCGATAATCTCCATCAGTCCGATAGGCATGCGGTGTCCGTACTTCGAGTTCGGATAGAGCTTGGGCAGGTCGCGCTCCAGCATACGCATCTGAGCCGATGTGCGCAGGCGCCACTCCTCGTGAATCACACCACGCTCCTTCTCTATCTCCTCCTGCTCCAGCAACAGGCCGTCGGCCCAGTCAAAGAGAATCAGCAGACAAGAGTCGATGATACCCTCGCGCGTCGTGGGTACATTACTTATATTATATACCGTCTGGTCGATCGACGTATAGGCGTTCAGGTCAGTACCGAACTTCACACCGATACTCTCACACCAGCGCAGCAGCTCGTTGCCCTTGAAGTGCTTCGATCCGTTGAAGGCCATGTGCTCCAGGAAGTGAGCCAAGCCTCGCTGGTCGTCGTTCTCCTGAATAGAGCCCACCTTCTGAGCGATGTAGAACTCAGCACGGTTCTCAGGCCATGCGTTATGACGGATGTAATAAGTTAGTCCGTTGTCCAGTTTTCCGATGCGCACATCAGGGTCAACGGGGATAGACGGCATCTGTTGAGCCATCACGGCTGTCACGCTGAAAAACATCAGTACAGCCATCAATAATTTTCTCAATTTCATTATTCTATTGGTTTATAAGTGGAAAATATGTGTGCAAAGATAAGAAATTATCCCTTATCTCAACTAACTATCATGGGAAATTATGATTTTTTTACCATTAAGGTGGCACTTCTACGGGAGAAATGCCACCTTATTATATTATATAAACAAATATCCTGTTGCTTAGTTGAAGTAGTACTTCACACCAATCTGCAGGCGCCAGCACTGACCGTAGCTGTGGTTATAGTCCCACGCCGTCTTCAGGTCGGTATTCATACGGAAGATAGGCTGTGCACCTTTCTTAACGTCGGCGGCATTAGCCACGCTCAGCATCTTGAACTGGTAGTTGCTCATACCGGGAATCTGCTTGGCAACGCCCCACTTCGAGTTCAGCAGGTTGCCGATATTCTCGATATTGGCAATGAGCTGCAGCTTGTGCTTGGTATTACCAATCTTCAGATCGAAGTCGTGAGCCCACTTGAAGTCGACGGTGTGTACCCAAGGAGCACGTGCACCATAGACGTCAGCATATTCGCCCTTGTGGTTCTTCAGATAGTCATCCTGCTCCACAAAGTCCCAGAAAGCCACGCGGTCGTCCTCGCTGGCAAACTTGATCTCTGAATCATCACGTGGGATGTACATCAGGTCGTAAGCCAGGCCGTCGCCGTTGATATCGTTGCTGTAGGTATAGCTGTAGCCCGAGGGTGAATAGCCGCTATAGAACAGTGAGAAGTGATCCTTACCATACTTATAGCTGACGTTGGCGATGACGCGGTCAGGTGTTACGAATGCCGAGTTACGTACCTCAATGATGTTTGGACCGTTGACGGTGTGCAGATAGTTCCAAGCCGACGAAGCGTTAGAACCAGGCATACCCGTTACCTCCTTGTTGACGGTGTGCGTGTAGGCAGCCATCAGGTAGAGGTCCTTAATAGGCTCAGCATTCAATGTGATATTGGCTGTCCATCCGTAACCCTTGTGGTTGTTGGTCAGCACACAGGCATCACCGGTAAACGCCTTAGTAGCACCGGTCGATGTGGTGTATGTCGGGTTATACTTGTATGCGGCGGGATAGATGAGACGGTTGTCAGCACCGGTCATTCTCTGCCAAGTGTCGTCAACGGGCTTCACGTTGTAGTTGTCCAGGTTGACGGCATTGATGTTCTTGGTGTAGATAAACTCTCCCGTTACGGTGAATGGGAAGTTGACGGGCAACTGATAGTCGAAGGCGATAGAGGTCTTCCATACCTGCGGCATCTTGAAGTTCCTGTCTACACCGGCAATAGATGATGGAATGATACCGTTGGCATTCTGGCTGTACGGAGCACCCAGCTTCTCACGAATCTTGTCGATATTAGTTTCCAGACCGCCGGCAAACTGAGCCAACACAGCGGGATCCTTGCTGGTCACCAGGTTCTGCAGCATACCCGAGTTCTGAGGCATGTTGGTGAAGAATACCAGAGGCAGACGGCCTGTGAAGAGACCTGAGCCACCACGTACCTTCAGCACCTTGTCGCCAAACACATCCCATGTAAAGCCGACACGTGGTGAAATCTGGATGTTAGCCTTAGGCCATGAACCCACGTCGATGTGGCGTCCGCCGAAGTCGAGGTCGTAGATAGCCTGATTAAACTTCAGGTCGTCCTTGTTAAAGGTGATGTTGTCGAAGCGAACGCCGAAGTTCACCTTCAGGTTGTCGCGGATATTCCAGTCGTCCTGCACATAGAGACCCATCTGGTTGAAGCGTACCTGTGAAGAAGGCGATGTATCACCGTCGTAACCATAGGCCAGACCTACGCCGATAGGTGCTGCACCCTCCATGAAGTCCTGCATGCTGGCATAACGGTAGTTACCGGTACCCATACGCATGTAGTTGTTCAGAGCCGACTGATGCTCGAAGTTCAGACCAGCGGTAATCTTGTGGTTACCCAGATAGTATGTGAAGTTGTCGTTGATGGTCAGGATCTTGTTGCGCACGCGGTTGTTGTAGGTATAGACCTCATAACCCAGTGTGATGTATGGGTCGCCGTCCTTCAGGATATCAACCATCGGGAATATCGACGAGTCGCTCGTACGTGGGTCGTCAATGTCCGAATAGGTTACCAGCAACTGGTTGGAAGCCTTCTGGCCGAAGCGGCTGTTCAGGTCGAACGAGAAGGTGGTCACCTTATTCTCCTGTCCGTAGAACGCATTGGCAAATGCCATTGAGCTCACACCGACGCATGAAGCCGTCAGACCGCCCAAGTCACGCGATGTAGCACTGGGGGGACTGTATTTCTTGTTCTTTGTATGGTTGAAGCGCACTGCCAAGTGGTGGTTCTGGTTGATGTTCCAGTCGAGACGGGCCAGATACTTGTCGTTGGTGATACCGCCAGGATAAGAATCGGCCGAACCCGTATCGTAGCCATACTTGTTCTTCACGAAGTCTGAAATCATCTGCATATCCGACAGCGTAGTACGCGACGTATAGGTCTTGTTACGTACCGATGCCGACTCGTCAGCATCAGCCTGTGTGGCAGCGGGATGCCAGTAGGTCGGAATGTTCTCGGTCTTCGTATGCTCGTAGTTGACGAAGAAGAAGAGCTTGTCCTTCAGGATGGGGCCACCCAGCGTAAAGCCGTAGGTCTTCTCCTCATCGGGGTTGGGCTCAGCGTTCTGCACACCGTCTACGCGGTTACCGTGCATATCCTCGTTGGTATAGTAGTAGTAAGCCGTACCCCTGAAGGTGTTCGTACCCGACTTCGTAACGGCATTGATACCACCGCCGATGAAGTTGGTCTGACGCACATCGTAAGGAGCCACCACCATCTGTACCTCGTCAATGGCATCCATCGACACAGGGCTACCGCCACCGGGCAGGTTGGCGTTCAGACCGAAGTTGTTGTTCAGGTTGGCACCGTCCAGCGTGAAGTTAGCCATCTTACCATTGCTACCGCCGAAGCTGTTCGAACCGCCGTAGTAAGGCGACAGCTTGGCAATATCGCCGATTGAACGGCTGACAGTAGGCAGCTCCTGAATGGTACGGTTGTTGACGTTGGTAGCAGCACCTGTCTTCTCAGCGGCAAACTTCGAAGCCTTACCGCTTACCACGACCTCAGCCAGCTCGTTGGCATTCTCCGAGAGGCTTACCGAGAGGTTGTAGGTCTCACCCAACTGCAGGGTAAGATCCTTGAATGTCTTCGTCTCGTAACCGATGTAGCTGACAGTCACCGTGTACGGACCGCCGTTACGCATACCCTGGATGGTAAAGCGTCCGTTCTCATTGGTCACAGCGGCATACCTGGTACCCGATGGGTCGTGAACAGCCACGATGGTAGCGCCAATCACCTCTTCCTTGGTGTCTTCCATCGTCACCTTACCACTCATTGCCGAGTTAGTGATTTGGGCCATAACGTTCATAGCGAGCGTCAGCAAAAGGGCCATTAGAAATAATACTTTACGCATATTGATCTATTATTAGTTGCTTTTTCGACTGCAAAATTAATAAATATTTTCTAAACGACGTTATTTTTCTTTAATTATTTTATAATTAATCCGAAAAAATTCATCGCAGTCCCATGCGGGCCTCCACCACGTTCACCACATAGTCGCCCAGTTTCTCGCATTCGTTGATCAGGTCCATATAGATGGTACCTACGGCATACGTGTATTCGCGGTTGTTCACGTCGTTGATGTTCTGGGCCTTCAACTGGTTGCGGTAGTTATTGATTTCGTTCTCGATATTGAAAGTGCGATTCACGTCGTACGCCTCCTTGCGGCCCTGCATCAGCCGGTTCATATGCGACAGCGACTGGTCGGTCAGCTCCATCATCTGGTGCAGGTGCTCATACTGCTTCTCTACGAAGTGGTCCTCCTTGCCGTTATACTTGCGCGATATGGTACGTGCCATATTGAAGCAGGCATCGCCTATCGACTCCAGCTCCGATATCTCGCGCAGCATAGCACGTATCTTGGCCTTCGTGTCGTCCGAGAGGTGGGCGTCACTCACCGAGTTCAGATAGTTGGCAATCTCCAGCTCCATATTGTCCGATATGCCCTCGTATTTCTCTATGCGCGTGTACAGCTTGTTGAAGTCGCCCGCCTGGCTGTCCTTCTTGCTGTTCGAGCTCGACGAGAGATTCAGCAGCTCGCGCACCATACCGAACATACGCTGCATACGCTCCGAGAACGACTGTATCTCCTTCTGGGCCTCAAGCACCGAGAGCTCCGGCGTCTTCATGAATCCGGCAGTGATAAAGTGCAGACGGAAGTCCTCTTCCTCGTCCACCTTCTTGGGCTTGATCACCCAGCATACAAACTTCTCAATCTGCGGGATAAACCATATCAGGATAAATGTGTTGGCAACATTAAACGATGTGTGGAAGGCAGCCAGCACAAAGCTCAGCTTGGCGGCATTAGCCAGGAATGCGGCAGCACCTGCCGTCTCCTTCACCATGTTGACGTCGTAGCCTACCCAGCCGCACACCATATCGATAAACGGACGGAACACAAACAGTATCCAGATGACACCGAACACGTTGAAGAACATGTGCGCCAGAGCCGCCCTTCGCGCTTGCGTATTGGCCGACATCGCCGCCAGGTTCGAGGTCACCGTCGTTCCGATATTCTCACCCATCACCAGCGCAATACCCTGATAGATGGGCAGCGCACCGCTTGAGCACAGAATCATCGTGATAGCCATCACGGCTGCCGACGACTGCACGCAGAATGTCAGGATACCGCCCAGCAGCAGGAACACCAGCGTGGTCAGAAACGAGCTGGGGTCGAACGATGCAAAGAAGTCAAGCACCGCCTGGTTCTCGCCCAGATGCATGTCCTGACCCGTCTTACGGAGCACGGCGAGTGCGAAAATCAGAAACGCCAGACCAAACAGGAAGTCGCCGATGTAGCGGTATTTCTTCTGGTATATCAGTATGATACCCACGAAGAAGGCCGGATAGGCCAGATTGCTCACGTCGAACGACATACCTGCCGACATGATCCACGCCGTCAGCGTCGTACCGATGTTAGCACCCATGATGACCGAGATAGCCTGAGCCAGCGTCAGCAGACCGGCATTCACAAACGAGACGGTCATCACCGTCGTAGCCGTCGACGACTGGACCGAAGCCGTCACCAGCATACCCGTCAGCATTCCCGTAAACCTGTTAGTAGTCATCGCGCCCAAGACGTGTCGCAACTGCGGACCCGCCATCTTCTGCAGCGCTTCACTCATCGTCTTCATACCGAACATCAGCAGAGCCAACGAGCCCAAAAGCGTAAAAATAATCCAAATAGACATATCTTATTGATTTGATTTGGGTGCAAATATACAAAAAAATGTGTAAGAAGCCAAATAAATCATTCTTTTTTTGCGCTCTGCACCAAGATAATTTTATTCATCAACGAAATAATCGAGCCCGACTCTGCGTGGGCCCGATTTTTAATCCTATATAAACTGTGCAATTCACAGAAGAACAGGGCAGTAAACCGCGTCGTTAGCGGCAGTAATCGCGGGTTTCTTCATTTTTACTTTGTATAATTCGATAGCAAAGGTAAGAAATAAAATGTAAAACTCCAAATGTTTTGATGGATAATTTTGAGACATAGGGAATCTGTCTATCTGTGACAGATGACAGATGACAGTTTCCTCAGCAAGGGTGCGAAATGGGGGTATCAAAATTTTAATATATATATAATATATATATTATATATATATTAATATAATAATATTACTTTTCTGCTTGTAGCAGGGGGTGTGTGCCCCTAAAAAACTGTCATACTGTCATCTGTCATCAAAATTGGGGTGATAAAAATAAAACCTACTAAAATGAGGCTTTAATAAAATAAAAATTCAGGATTAATTAAAATAAAATGTTCGCGCGCGCGACGGTGCCAGCATTAAACACTTTTTAACGGTTCTGCGAGGTCGAAATTCTTGCCTACCTCATGGATTTTTCGTACCTTTGCATCGTACAAAAGATGTGATGCGCACGCATTCTGGAGTGCAAGAGAAAAGAACTAAATTAATTAACCTTTCGACAAACTATTAACTATTATGGCAGTAAGAAAAATTGCAATGGTCGTGAATTTGCGACAGAACAAAAATGAATCGTCTACTTACTTCGGCAAGTGGTATCCTGAGGTGGACACCAAGACGCCGCTCGACCTGAAGGGCTTCTGCAGCCACATGACGGAGCACGGCAAGCTGGCCGACTATCAGATGGTGGTGCTCGTGGTGCAGCAGGTGGTGGAGTGTATGAAGGAACTGGTGCTGCAGGGTCAGCCCGTCAAGCTGGAGGGCTTGGGAACCTTCGGACCATCTATCGAGAGCGTGAAGGGCGGCGCCAACTCGGTGCAGGCGGCTATGGAGACTGGTCTCGACAAGCTGATCGACGGTGTGCACATGAACTTCACTCCGGAGAACACCAAGGGCGAGAAGTTGACCTCAAGGGCTCTGAAAGAGGAGTGCGTGTTCGATGCAGGCTACGTGGTGGAGAGCATCAAGCAGACCGTAGACGGTAAGGAGAAGCGATTCCAGAACAAGACGCCCATCAGCTTCATCCTGTCGCCAGCAGGCACCAGTGGAAGCGGCAGTGGCAGCGGCAGCGGCAGCGGTAGCGGCTCAAGCCAAACGCCCACCAACAATGGTGACGAACCAGGTGAAGGAGATTAACGGCGTATGAAGAAGGAGACGTGGAAGGCGATTATCCAGGTAATCGTAAGCATCTTGACCGCAGCTTTGACTGCAATGGGAACGACGTCGTGCATGGGGCACGGACCGTTCTAAGTGAAGAAAAATTGGGCTCACCATTTGGTGGGTCCAATTTTTATTCGTATCTTTTTCGTAAACGAAGAAAATACTCTCGTTCGAAAAAACTCAAATAAATTTGGTTTTTTGCTCACTTATTCGTATCTTTGCAGCACTAATTGTAAGAACCAAAAAACTAATCGATATGGAAAAAAACATCAGCATCGTGATTCGCAACAACGGGACAACCGTAGAGGCTCCTATGGGGAGCACACTGGAGGATATCTACCAACTGTCGGGACTGCATCTGGAATACGGCCCTGTTTCCGCGCGCGTTAATAATAAGGTGGAGGGAATGCACTACCGCGTATACAAGCAGAAAGAGGTGGAGTTTATGGACATCACGTCGGCAAGCGGTCTGCGCGCCTATACGCGGACGCTCTTCTTCATTCTCTGCAAGGCGGCCCACGAGGTGTTTGACGAGCCTGGCGGCAAAGCATGCAAGGTGGTGATCGACATTCCCATCAGCAACGGCTACTATGTAGACCTGCATATAGGACGTCCCGTGACGCCCGACGACGCTGCGATGCTGCGCCAGAAGATGCAGGACATCATCGACGCCGCCATCCCCATACACCGCTACGAGACGACGACGGAGGAGGCCATCAAGATGTTTACCAAGGCGGGCTCGATGTCGAAAGTAAAGCTGCTGCAGAGCACGGGACAGCTCTATACCACCTACTACGACATTGACGGCTATCAGGACTACTACTACGGCTCGCTGCTCACCAATACGGCACAGATATACCTGTTCGGACTGGAATACTACTTCGACGGCCTGCTGCTGCGCATCCCGACGGCCAGCGACCCCTCGAAACTGGGTGCCTTTATCCGGCAGGACAAGATGTTCGGCATCTTCAAGGAACACCACCAATGGCAGGACATCATCGGACTGAGGAACGTGGGCGACCTGAACGACGCCATCAGCAAGGGATACTCGTCGCAGCTGATACAGATATCGGAGGCGCTGCAGGAGAAGAAGATAGCACAGATAGCCGACGAGATAGCACGCACCAAGGGCATCAGGATGGTGCTGATAGCAGGACCGTCGTCGTCGGGCAAGACTACGACATGCAAGCGACTGAGCGTACAGCTGGCCGTCAACGGCATCAGACCCATCGGCATATCGCTCGACGACTACTTCCTGGATCGTGACAAGACGCCACGCGACGAGAAGGGCGACTACGACTTCGAACATCTGCACGCCCTGAACATCCCGCTGCTGAACGAACAGATGAACGCCTTGTTCAGAGGTGAGGAGGTGGAGCTGCCACGCTATAACTTCCAGGAGGGCAGAAGCGAGTGGAGCGGCAAGAAGCTGCAGCTGAAGGGCAAGGAGATACTGGTGGTAGAGGGTATCCACGCGCTGAACCCCGAGCTGACGTCGCAGATTCCCGACGAGCAGATATTCCGCGTCTATGCATCGGCACTGACCACGATCCTGCTCGACTCGCACAACTACGTACCCACTACCGACAACCGGCTGCTGAGACGCATCATCCGCGACAACAAGTATCGGGGCGTGAATGCACGCGAGACGATACGCCGATGGCCCTCGGTAAGGGCGGGTGAGAACAAGTGGATATTCCCGTTCCAGGAGAATGCCGACGCGATGTTCAACTCGGCCATGCTCTTCGAACTGGCCGTTATCAAGCGGCAGGCGGAGCCACTGCTGGAGGAGGTGCCCGAGAACTGCCCTGAATATGCTGAAGCCTACAGGCTGCGCAAATTCCTAAGATACATACGCCCCATCCCCGAGGACCAGATACCGCCAACATCGCTGTTGCGCGAATTCCTGGGAGGCTCGTCGTTCGAGTACTAACAGGGGGAGAGAGGCTGCTGAATGGATAAAACGAAGGGGAGAAACCGTCGTTTTGTCCATTTTTCGATGCTTTGTCCATACTTCATGATTAAAAAAGAGAGAAAAATGAATGGGAATGCGGCATTTTTTTGTATCTTTGCAGAGTAAAAAAAAATAAAAAGCAGTAATATATGGCTCTAACAGCAATCATACAATTCGGCAACAACACCGTCAAACGATACTTCAAGGAGTATCTGGTCACCGACTGCCACATTGTGCACCGCCGGAACTACAACAAGTTCTGTCCCGAGGGCAACGGTGCCTGCGAACGGCTGGAGGTGAGCGTCGTATGTCCAGGCAGAGACGATCTGGACCTGTACAGATGGTACGACATGCAGACTGCCCAGGAGGGACGTATCGTCATCAGCACGGTAGCGGTGAGGGCATCGGACGGTGAGACCGAGCATATCATCAGCTTCGAGAATGCACGGTGTTTCAGTCTGGACGAGAAGTACGACATCAACACATTCAGACGCAGAATAGTCACGCTGTCCATCGAGGCAGAAAACATCAAGGTAGACGATATAGAATTTAAACGCTTCTAAAGAAATGGCAAGACTAAACAGCAACGAACTCAAGGCGCTCATAGTGCCCGAGAACATCCTGACGATGAAGAGCATTCTGCAGGAGCGATGCACCACTGTGGAGCAATTCGAGTATAAATGTACACGCAAGCGTAACAACCTGGGCGAGGCCTACGGACCGACAGAACCCGTAGAGCTGGCATTCACCATCAGGCTGAACAACCCTGCCGACGCCAAGCCCTACTACGAGCGGCTGGCCAGCAACGAGCACTTCATATTCTCGTTCGTATTCAACGCCACCTTCGACGGAGCCACCAACCTGAAGGACTACGACGACGGCATGATATGCGACGGATACGTGGTGTGTGTAGAAGAGAATTACAGCGACGTCAACACGACCGACCAGCGAGGCGCATCGGCATCGGACAAGCAGATGATGCTCTCAGTAAAGCTGCTGCTGCTGAACACGACGTATATCGGTCGGGAGAACAATTTTCAAAGTATATTCATCCATTAATCATCAATAGTTATGGCTAAGATAACTTCACTGATTCTGAAGATTGAGGGTACTAATCCTGATATTATCCTGACGAAGGACAATAAGAAGCAGAGCGTGAAAGTGGGCGACAACACCTACGAGCTGAGCATTCAGGACATGAGTTTCCACAAAAAGATGTATACACCGGGCGAAATCATCGTCGACATGCAGCTGAGTCTGGTATCGAGCACCGAATGGGTAGAAGCTTCAAAGGCCGACCTGGCTACAGTGCTGCTGAACAAGAAGGTGACGCTGATGTACGGCGACATCGAGATCGACGAGAAGGGCGAGGCGACCATCAGCAACGAAAAGACCATCTGCAACGGATACTACATCCACGAGCTGGAGCCCCGATACCAGATGAAGCGCATGTATGTAACGCTGAAGATATACAGCACCGACAAGCAGATGACACTCATCAAAGACTGCAAGACGTGGGTGGCCAAGCGACTGTTCAGGGACATCGTAGAAACCGAGAAGACCAAATACAAGCTGCCCTACAAGAAGGACGAGACGGTGAAGTATGACTACGACAACATCAAGATACTGACAAGCGACGAAGGAAGCCAGGAGGAGATATTCCCCTATCTCGTGCAGTATAACGAGAGCTACTACGACTTCCTGGTGCGCACCTGCAACAGATGGGGCGAATTCCTCTACTTCGAGGACGAGACGCTGAACATAGGCTACAACGAGCCCAACGAGCCGACGAAAATCACCACTTGGGACACGCTGACCTACTGCGACCTGAACGAGGCGCTGCTGTCGGCCGAGGGTATCAGCAACAGCTATGCCGACGACGCAACGCACGATAATGACATACTGAAAAACCCGGTGACAAAAGGAGAATACGACATTCTGAAGGGCGTCATGGGATGCGATTTTGAAGATAAAGGCGGCGACATCTGGCTGACCAAGCTGATTGGCAACCTGCTGTCGAGCGGCAAGAATCTGTTCGACTTCGTGGTGGACAGCACGGTAGACGAAAAAATCGTGCAGGAACAGGCCAAGAAGATAAGCAACGAGAAGAACAAGAATTTCGACGATGAATACTTCAAGAAAACCGATATGGAAGACGTCGTCAAAGGCGGACATTATGGTGAAGAAGACGGCAAACAAATGTTCAACCAGTATGCACTGTATAATCCGGCCATCAATTCGGCAACCTACAAGACCGTCGTGCTGAACGAGCTGGAGACGGCCAAGAATGCAGTATGCATCAACTTCGACACCGCTTATCAGGACCTGAAGCTGGGCGACATCTTCACCATCAAGGAGGGCACAACAAGATATATCGTCGTAGAGGCAGGCACCAAGCAGAACAGCAAACTGGTGATAGAAGACGGTGTCATCAAGACCCAGAGCACGACGACATATTACATCGTGGCTACGGCCAAGAACAACAAACTGTTCTTCCCTACGGTACATCCGAAAGGACATATCCGCACATCGGGTCCGCAACGCGCAATGGTCACAACAGACAGCATGAATGACCCCCAACGCCAAAGCCGCGTCAAGGTGCGCTTCCAATGGCAGGCGAGCGACGAAGAGACACCGTGGCTGGAGTTTACACGTCCGGGCGGCAACAAAGGTACAGGATCGTTCAACCGCCACTACGAGAGTGAAGAGGTGCTGGTAGCCTTTGCCAACGACAATCTGGAACGACCCTACGTAGTCGGTGCGCTGTCTACCCCTTCGACGGAAGCTCCCGCATCGACATACACCAACGACATCGTGCATGTCACACCTGGCGGACAGGCCATCAAGATGAGCGACGGATGGGGAAGCGGATTCTCAGCCTTCGCGGCAAATTTCATGCCGGGATGGAAGCTCGTCACCGGATTCCTGCCAGGATTCAAGATAGACGCTTTGGAAATCGACGAAAAAAAGAGCCCAAGTTTCGAAGGTTACATCGAACTGAGCGACAAGTACGGCATGTACAGCATCAAGGGTAGCACCGACGGACGTAACGTCACCATCAAGTCGCCTTACGGCGATGTGAAGCTCAATGCCTTTACCGGCATCACGATCAGCGCCCCCAACGGCGACGTGAAGATTCAGGGCAAGAACGTGACCATTGAGGCAGGCAACAACCTGACGCTGAACTCGGGTAAGTTTATCAAGGAGAGATTCTTCACCACAGAGTATGGCGCCCCCACAGGTTCCAATTTCCTGCTGGCTGCAGCCGCTGCCATCGAGAAGAAGATAGCATCGACGGTAGGAGGATTTCTCGACTTGAGCATCTTACGTCATGCCACAGAAGTATTAGTGCGCCCAGTGGAAGGCAAACTGACGGTGAAGTCGAACCGATACCTGGCACTAGAGGCCGGCAAGGGCAAGACCGCCTATCCTGTAGACGCTTTCGACAAGCCCTACAACAGCAAGATCAGCCAATGGTACAAGGACAAGATTACGCGCAAGAGAAATGACAATCTGTCGCAGGCATTAGAACGGATAGAAAGCTCGTTCTTCATGTCACGTGCGTTAGCCAACAACTACATTAGCGACTTTGCATCACACTACACGCAGGCAAAGACGGCTTCAAAAGGTCTTGAGGATACGATTACAGGTATGACGGATTTCGCCAACAGTCAAGAACCATGCAACAAAGCTACTGATATCATCAATACGTTGTGGACCAACCCTGATAGCGATGTCAATGCGACCATAGGATTCAAGAACCTCTTAACGAAAGATGCGAACAGCCTCACCGATGCTGACTTGAGAGTAATTTTCCGCACTTATCGCGCTCCGAAGAACGATAATGCCAAGCAGAAAGCCATCAACAACGCGGTTGCCAAGATAACCAAAGACAAGAACACCATCATCAGCAGTGTGACGACACTGGCCAACAGCATTAAAGCAATGAGAGCGCTGACCATCAGGAGCCTTGTGGAAAATAATCTGCAGGAAATGGACGCTGACGCAAAGGCTGTCATCCAGGATATTGTTCCACCAAAGAACTTTGCCGTCAACGACACCACTACGTTCAAGAAATTCCTGGCACCAACCGGCAACAACGTCATTCAGGATGCCCAAAAGAAACTGGCCAGAAAGATGTATGTCGCACTGGTTGACTTCTTCAAGATACCACGCGAGAAGGTGGGAGCTGTCAACGGCATCGGTGGAGCAGTACCAGCAGCACCAGACCCCTATGACGACAACATCGAAGTAGACTGGAACGCTTATGTGGAAAGCATTCAGACGCTGGTCAAGAAAGAGAATACGGCTTGGGCCGACACCGTGCTAGCCTCTATCGTAGACCCAATCGCACAGGGTATCACGGGATTTGCTGACGACATACAGGACTACCTTGCCTTCGGTCCCAACAAGAGCGGCAAGATTCTCTTCTCGGACGGTGGTGCTACGAAGATTCTGAACAAGGATATGGACAAGGCTCACGTCAGGGACCTCGACGATCCGGACCTCATGGAAGGCAAGTCGACAGCTTCGGCTCTGAGAGTAAGGAACATCATGAAGATTTAAACGTATTGAATTATGGCAGACTATATATTTGACGAGTGGAAAAAAGTCTTAGACAACTTCCAGAACAGTGTCTCAAAAGATCTGGCGGAGATACATAAGCAGAAAGATGCCGTACAGCAGATGAAGACCGACATCTTCGACCGACTGGATAGCGGCAGGTATATTACCGACGACGAGCGCATCGTCATCTCGGCACCGGAGATCGTGATAGGCAACGTAGACAAGAGCGGCATGCTGAAAGGCGGCGGCAAAGTCATCATACGCGGCAATGCCATCAACGTAGAGGGTGCCGGCATGGGAGGTACCATCACCCAGCGTGCTCCCGTCATCACCCAGACAGCCGTAGATCCAGGCTCCGACGGAATGGAAGAAGTGGTATACCCCCACTCCAGCATCGTCAGTCAGGCACGAGCCATCACGCTGGAAAGCAACGATGCCAAGGACGTCTTCTCGTGGACACCCGCCACACTCGGCGAGAGCGGTATCCGCATTCATGCCGACAAGAACTTAGACGTAGAAGCCTCGATGGCTGGCGATGGACATAAGGAAAGCGTGGAGTCGCGCATCAACGCCCTCAAAGAAAGAAAAGACTTGCTGAAAAAGACTTCGGACGGTCAGAAGAAGGAGATAGACAAATTCTTCAGCGAGCTGAAGAAGCTGATGGACAAGGAGGAAGAGCTGAACGGCAACAGCCTTCTGACACGCGTCAATATGGTAGAAGTGGAAAAGATCAGCGGACAAGTGCAGGCACTGACACCGTCGCTATACAAGGTGACTCAAGACTTTATCCACACTGTTTCGGCACTCGCTGAGGTCAACCGTCAGATGACGGCTTTGGAGGCTGAAAAGAAAAACATCAAGACGGGCGACGACTTCCGCAAACAGCCATCAGGGGCATCGCTGAAGCTGAAGGGTGAGAGCATCGATATCCTGAACCACGACGGCGACGGACGCTTCTGTACCAACGATGCAGCAAGCGTCACTATCCAGACACCACAGATGGGCATCAGTATGATGCAAGAAGATGGCACACTGGTAGAAGAAAGCAGTCTGACAGTGAATACGGAACACATCAACCTCTCGACGGGCAGTCCCAAGAAGGACGGTTCCGAGATAACGGCTTCGGGCGACATTACCATCTCGTCGAAGAACATCACGCTAGAGTCGATGGACTATCAGCAGAAGGACAAGCTATACACCGAGAAGGGACTGGCTGCTGACGGTCAGATCAGCATCGCCGCCAAGACTATCGTGGCATCGGCTGCCAAGCCCGCCGACGTACAGCGCGACAAAGACGGCAAGATTACCAAGGGTACCTACACCGCTGAGGGCGACATCATCGTCAGGTCGAAGAACGTCAGCGTAGAGACCGTCGACTACGAGTTGGAAGGCGGCAAGCCCAAGACAAAGGCTCTGGCACAGGGCAGCAAGATGGAGCTGCTGGCGGAGAATATGACCATCGGTATGGAGACGAAGGACTTCAAGAGCAAGAAGATTGAAGCTACATCGGAGGAGATAGCATTGGGCGCCGACAAGACATTCGAAGCTCAGCAGGGCGAGAAGAAGGCTTCCGTGAAGCTGGCCGACGGCAAGATGAATCTTGAAAGCAGCGGCAACGAGGTGAAGGGTAAGACGGAATTCAAGGATGCTGTCACGGGCACTGACCTCACGATGAACAAGGTCGAAGTCAAGCAGTCGTTTAAGTCGATGAATATTAAAGACGGAATGTAAAAACAGAACAATATGAAAAGAAGTATTATCAGTCAATACGACCAATTAAAGGGACGCCTGAGCGGTTATGTCGCCATGATGAATTTCAGGTATATGAACCTCTGCATCAAGGCCGAAGAAGCCTCACTGATACCGATTACCGTGATGATTGAGGGCGAAGGCAAGCGACTGGAAGATGTAGCCAGAATCGCCAAGGATGGCGAATACGACTTTAAGGTATTCCCCATATACGATGAGGATCTGTTCAGCATCGGAAAGGGTATTGCGATGGCTCACCCGGAGTTCAAGCAGGACCGGAAGAACTTGAACTTGGAAATGGACGACGGCGAGAAGGTGGATGTGGAGTATCTGCAGATCACAATGCCGGATGTCGACAAGAACCGCTATGACCTGTTGAAAGAGACGACCAATGCGATGTATGAACAGTGTAAGGTACAGATGGAGGCTGCCAAGACGGAGACAGAATCGCAGATAGCCCTTATGACAGCAGACGAGAAGGAAAATGAACTCGACAAGCTGCATAAGGCACTCAAAGAGCTCAACAAGACTTGGACCGAAAAGCGCGACCAACTGCACGAGGATAAGCTCAAGGAGATTGAGGACGCTTACGCCAGATATCAGCAGCAGCAGGCAGCAGCAGAACAAAAACGCCAAGAAGACCAGCAAGCCAAAGGAGACGGAGGCATGAGTCTTGACATGAGCCAAATCCAATAAAAAGGCATAGGAACCGCCAGAGAGTTGGATTAATTAATAAAAAGTGTATATTTGCATAAATTTGCGGGCAAATATGCACTTTTTACTTTTTTTCTTTGGATATTTCATCAGAAATGAATAATTTTGCAGCCGTTTTAGAGAAAGAGTTAGTAATAAACTAAATAATGTTATGGCTGAACAATTAGAAGTGAAGGAGCTGGATCAGGTTGTTGTCCGCTTCTCAGGTGACTCCGGCGACGGTATGCAGCTCGCCGGAAACATCTTCTCTACGGTTAGTGCCACCGTTGGTAACGGCATTTCCACATTCCCCGACTATCCCGCCGACATCCGCGCCCCGCAAGGCTCGCTGACTGGTGTGTCTGGTTTCCAGGTACACATCGGTGCAGGTAAGGTCTACACTCCTGGCGACAAGTGCGACGTGTTGGTGGCTATGAATGCTGCTGCACTGAAGACGCAGTATCGCTACGCCAAGCCGGGTGCTACGATTATCATCGACACCGACTCTTTCGGTCCAAAGGATCTGGAGAAGGCTCAGTTCCAGACTGAGGATTATCTGGGTGAGATGGGTATCGACCCCGATCGTGTCATCCAGTGCCCGCTGACCACGATGGTGAAAGACTGTCTGGCCGATAGCGGTATGGACAATAAGGCGATGATGAAGTGCCGTAACATGTTCGCTCTCGGACTGGTCTGCTGGCTCTTCGATCGCGACCTGAACCTCGTTGGTAATTTCCTGAAGGAGAAGTTTGCCAAGAAGCCCGCCATTGCCGAAGCTAACATCAAGGTGATTCAGGCTGGTTGGGACTACGGTCACAACACGCACTCAAACGCTATCAATGTTTATCGCGTAGAAACCAAGGAGAAGACGCCTGGACGCTATATGGATATCACCGGTAACAAGGCTACAGCATACGGTTTCATAGCAGCTGCCGAGAATGCCGGTCTGAGATTGTACCTGGGTTCATATCCTATCACACCTGCTACCGATGTACTACATGAGCTCAGTAAGCACAAGTCATGCGGTGTCATCACCGTTCAGTGCGAGGATGAAATCAGCGGTTGTGCATCTGCACTCGGTGCTTCGTTTGCCGGTGCTCTCGGTGTAACTTCTACCTCTGGTCCTGGTGTCTGCCTTAAGAGCGAGGCTATGAACCTGGCTGTCATCATGGAGCTGCCATTGGTGGTGCTCGATGTACAGCGTGGCGGTCCGGCTACAGGTCTGCCAACCAAGTCAGAGCAGACCGATCTGCTGCAGGCTCTCTTCGGACGTAACGGTGAGAGCCCAATGCCAGTCATGGCTGCTACCAGTCCTGCCGACTGCTTCGATGCTGCTTATCAGGCTGCAAAGATTGCTCTCGAGCACATGACTCCAGTCGTACTGCTCACCGATGCATATATCGCAAATGGTTCTGGCGCTTTCAAACTGCCTGAGATGGCTAAGCTCGACGCCATCAATCCTCCATACGTTCCTGAGGAACTGAAGGGCAAGTGGACACCCTATATGCGTGCTGAGAACGGCACCCGTTACTGGGCTGTTCCCGGACGTGAGGGCTTCACACATATCCTCGGTGGACTGGAGAAGGACAACGCTACAGGCGCTATCTCTACCAACCCAGAGAACCACGACCTGATGACGCGTCTGCGCCAGCAGAAGATTGATAATATCCAGGTGCCCGACCTCGAAGTTGACGGCGACGTTCAGGATGCCGATCTGCTCATCGTAGGCTTCGGTTCTACTTACGGTCATCTGCACTCTGCTATGGACGAGCTCCGTGCTAAGGGATACAAAGTGGCTCAGGCTCAGTTCAAGTATCTCAACCCACTGCCAAAGAACACAGCAGCCGTACTTTCTAAATACAAGAAGGTTGTTGTAGCCGAGCAGAACATGGGTCAGCTCGCTGCTTACCTCCGCATGAAAGTCGATGGTTTTGTTCCTTACCAGTTCAATCAGGTAAAGGGTCAGCCATTCGTTGTAGAAGAGTTAGTGAACGCATTCGAGGACATTTTAAAGAAGTAAGATTGTTATGGAATATACAGCACAAGATTTTAAGAAAGGCCAGCCTCGTTGGTGCCCAGGTTGCGGCGACCACTTCTTCCTGGCTTCACTCCATAAGGCTATGGCCGAGATTGGCGTAGCTCCCGAGAACGTAGCAGTTATCTCCGGTATCGGCTGTTCGAGCCGTCTGCCTCACTATATGGCTACTTACGGTATGAACACCATTCACGGTCGTGCTGCCGCCATCGCTACAGGTGCCAAGGTTGCCAACCCTAACCTCACCGTATGGCAGGTGTCAGGTGACGGCGACGGACTTGCTATCGGTGGTAACCACTTTATTCATGCCAACCGTCGTAACATCGACCTCAACATGATTCTGTTGAACAACCGTATCTACGGTCTGACAAAGGGTCAGTACTCTCCTACCTCACCCCGTGGCTTCGTCTCGAAGTCAAGCCCTTACGGTACTGTCGAGGATCCATTCCGTCCCGCTGAGCTCTGCTTCGGTGCACGCGGACACTTCTTCGCACGCTGCGTGGCTACCGACGCCCAGGGAACTGTAGAGGTGCTGAAGGCTGCCTACGAGCACAAAGGTGCCTCAGTGACAGAGGTCCTGCAGAACTGCGTCATCTTCAACGACGGCTGTCATGAGGCTGTCTACAACAAGGAAGGCCGTAAGAAGAACGCCATCTACGTGAAGCACGGCGAGAAACTCGTGTTCGGCGAGAACAATGAGTTCGGACTCGTACAGCAGGGCTTCGGTCTGAAAATCGTAGAGATTGGCAAGGACGGCTACACGCTGGACGACGTACTCGTTCACGATGCCCACTGCGAGGACAATACCCTGCAGTTGAAGCTCGCCCTCATGGGTAACGGTGACGGATTCCCCATCGCCCTCGGTGTGATCCGCGACGTAGAGGCTCCTACCTACAACGATGCCGTTCACGCTCAACTCGCTGAGGTCTCGGCTCAGAAGAAGTATCACAACTTCACCGAGCTGTTGGAGACCAACGACATCTGGGAGGTTAAATAAGAGAACAACAAGAAAGGCATCCAAATCCGGATGCCTTCTTTTATTTATCTGCAATCTTGCGGAAGCTCTGCAACTTTTCACCGTAGCAGAGGTCACCGCAGTCACCAAAGCCCGGCACAATATATTTGTGCTCATTCATGCCCTGATCGATAGCTGCACACCAGATAGTAGAGCCCTCAGGCAACGTCTGCTTCACCACTTCAACACCCTCTGGAGCCGCGATGACACAGCAGAGGTGTATCTTCTTGGGCTTTCCTGCCTGAAGTAATGACTCGATGGCAGCAGCCAGACTACCGCCCGTAGCCAACATAGGGTCTACAATCACCAAGGTCTTGTTCTTGACACTCTGAGTAGCGATATACTCCGTATGTATGCCAACCTCAGTATGTTCGCGGTTGATATACATACGGAAAGCAGAAACGAAACCGTTGTCGGCCTTGTCGAACACATTGAGAAAGCCCTCGTGGAAAGGCAATCCCGCACGGAGGACAGTAGCAATGACCATATCGTCCTTAGGCAGGGGAATCTCAAGACTACCCAAGGGAGTCGTCACATTCTTGGGCTTATACTCAAGGGTCTTCGACAATTCGTAGGCCATCATCTCGCCAATACGCATGATGTTGTGGCGGAACAACAGACGGTTCTTCTGAATGTTCTTGTCACGCAACTCCGACATATACTGATTGATGATAGAGTTGCTTTTACTGAAATCAATTACTTCCATATGATATAGTTTTCTTCGACCGCAAAGATACGAATATTTTCAGAGTTTTGACAACTCGGTGTGACAAAAACACGGGACGGCTTTACAATTTTAATTTCTTTAACCTAAAAAGAACCTTTTGAGTGCAAAAAACTCTTAATGGGTACTGCAAAACTCTCAACTTTTTCGTAACTTTGCACGCGATTTGAAATAGGTAATAGTAAATTCACAAATAAAAACAAGTTTAAAGTATTATGGCAAAGTTAGATTTGACACAGTATGGCATCACCGGTTCAACCGTGATTGCTCACAATCCGTCGTATGAGTACCTCTTCGAAGAGGAAACAAAGGCTGGTCTCGAGGGTTTCGACAAGGGCGTAAACACCGAGCTCAACGCTGTTAACGTTATGACTGGTATCTACACCGGCCGTTCACCTAAGGACAAGTACATCGTGAAGGATGCACAGAGCCAGGATAAAGTATGGTGGACCACAGAGGGTTACAAGAACGACAACCACCCCATGTCTGAGGAGGTTTGGGCAAAGGTTAAGGATATTGCCATCAAGGAGCTCTGCAACAAGAATCTGTATGTTGTCGACGCTTTCTGCGGTGCCAACGAGGCTACCCGTCTGCGCGTTCGCTTCATCGTTGAGGTAGCTTGGCAGGCACACTTCGTCAAGAACATGTTCATCCAGCCTACCGCTGAGGAACTGGAGAGCTTCGAGCCTAACTTCGTTATCTATAATGCTTCTAAGGCAAAGGTAGAAGACTATCAGGCACTGGGTCTGAACTCAGAGACCTGTGTTGCTTTCAATACTACCAGCCGCGAGCAGGTGATCATCAACACATGGTACGGTGGTGAGATGAAGAAGGGTATGTTCTCTATGATGAACTACTATCTGCCTCTGCAGGGTATCGCTTCTATGCACTGCTCTGCTAACACCGATATGGAGGGTAAGAACACTGCTATCTTCTTCGGTCTGTCTGGTACAGGTAAGACCACACTGTCTACCGATCCTAAGCGTCTGCTGATTGGTGACGACGAGCACGGATGGGATGACGAGGGTGTATTCAACTTCGAAGGTGGTTGCTACGCTAAGGTTATCAACCTCTCTAAGGAGAACGAGCCTGACATCTATGGTGCTATAA
>JAEEGH010001176.1_pt1 | contig 77463 bp, 68 predicted proteins | sample 9134181 | NCBI WGS metagenome assembly JAEEGH01 (sample SAMN16246544, study PRJNA631951) | gut metagenome | biome: gut microbiome; feature: rumen; material: DP-attached | host: Bos | place: Iran: Karaj | collected 2018-10 | reverse complement strand
GCCTCTGTCAATGTGAACGGGACCGAATATAAAGTGGAAATGGAAGAACAGGCTGCTCCAGTCGTCGCTCCAGTGGCACGTCCGGCCGCCAAGCCCGCTGCCAGTACCTCAACTCAAGCTGCTGCTCCGAAACCAGCCGCAGCAACAGGTGGTGCCGGCTACAAGATGGCTGCTCCGCTTCCCGGAACCATCATGCAAATCTTTGTGCATCAGGGCGACAGCGTCAAGAAGGGCGACAAACTGTTGATGTACGAAGCCATGAAGATGGAAAACAACCTGCTGGCAGAAGCCGACGGTACCATTACCGCCATCAACTGCCGTCAAGGCGACAATGTGCTCCAAGGTGATGTGTTAATCGTAATCGGATAAGATCATGTTGGGCAAGAAAAGTATTTACAGAAGACCAGCCGTCATTCTCGCTTCGGTGGTCGTGTTGCTCCTGCTGAACCTCGTGGTGGTCAACAACCCGATGTTCGCTACCAGAGTGATCGACCTCACGGAGCAGACGGACTCGGTTAGCGAAATGAGCGTTGACGAAAGCAACGCCCAGTTGGCTGAGGTGGCTGAAGTGGAGGCCGCCCAGTCACAGGAACCCCAGACGCTTGACGTTCAAGAAGATACCTCTGGCAAGGCTCAGCTGAAGGACGGTCTCCGCAAGTTCTGGCTGCTCACAGGCTTCAGAAATTGCAAACTCGGCAACCTCATCATGATCCTCGTGGGTATCCTCTTCATCTTCCTCGCCGTGAAGTTCGAGTTCGAGCCCATGCTGCTCATCCCGATCGGCACTGGTATCATCTGCGGTAACATCCCCTTCTTCCAAGGCTACGGCATCAGCATGGCTGACGCATTGGCGTGGATACAAGGCTTGGACACCTGGACTTATAGTTTCGATGTCGATACGGCTAAGGCTTTGCTGGCTGCGGTGTTCGGTGAGAACCCCGGCGATAAACACATGGTGTTGAGCGAGGCTATCAAGGTTGTCGATAAGATGGATATGGCTGAGTTTGGCATCGCCGCCGCCAACATCGAAGAGGTGAAACTCTTCATGAACCAAGTCTTCGAAAGCGGTGAATTGAACCTGCAGACTGGTCTTTACCAGCAAGGCAGCGTGCTCAATTACCTGTACTTTGGCGTGAACAAAGGTATCTATCCTCCTTTGATCTTCTTGGGTATCGGTGCCATGACCGACTTCTCGTCGCTCATCGCCAACCCCAAGCTGATGATCCTCGGTGCCGCCGCTCAGCTCGGCGTGTTCCTGACCTTCATCGGTGCCTTGTACCTCGGCTTCAACCTGCGTGAGGCAGGTGCTATTGGCATCATCGGTGGTGCTGACGGTCCTACCGCCATCTTCCTGTCATCACGTCTTGCCAACGGAGCCGACGGCACACGTAACTTGATCGGACCTATCGCCATTGCAGCTTATTCCTACATGGCTTTGGTGCCCGTGATCCAGCCGCCTATCATCCGTTTGCTGACCACCAAGGAAGAACGCCTCATCAAGATGAAGGCTCCCCGCATGGTGAACAAGACCGAAAAGATCATGTTCCCCATCGTTGGCCTTATCCTGACTACTTTCATCAGCCCCACGGCTCTGCCGCTGTTGGGTATGCTGTTCTTCGGTAATATCATTAAGGAATCAGGCGTGGTGAAGCGTTTGCAGAACACCGCCTCCAATCCTCTGATCGATATCGTGACCATGATTTTGGGTATCACCGTGGGTGCCTCAACACAGGCCTCCGTGTTCCTGACTTCAAGCTCCATCAAGATCTTCGTGCTTGGTGCTCTCTCATTCTGCGTGGCTACTGCCGGCGGTCTGCTTGGTGCCAAGTTGATGAACGTCTTCCTGAAGGAGAAGATCAACCCGATGATTGGTGCCGCTGGCGTTTCGGCTGTGCCGGATAGCGCCCGTGTGGTCGAAGTCGAAGGCCAGAAGTACGACCCATCCAACCACCTGCTCATGCATGCCATGGCTCCGAACGTATCGGGCGTCATCGGTTCTGCTGTGGCAGCCGGTGTGATGATGTCGTTCCTGATGATGTAATCCTTTTAGAAGTCGGAAGACAGAAACAAGAAAAAAGCCGCTTACTCAGCGGCTTTTTTTATGACATCGAATCCGTAGTTTTCACTACTTATCAATACGTGATCAGCATCGTAGCGATATCGCTTTTGTATTCCATGGAAACGTACATCGCCTTTGCTGTTTTTATAAACGGTCATTCGGATGTCATCGTTGCCGTTAACGAGTGCGAGATCGGAATTGTCGGAGGCACTATACACCGCTCCTGAAAACACCTTGTTGATAACGCCAGGGATGTTGATACGAATGGAAATCAAATCACCGGAAAGACCAGCCACATGGATGGCGGCATTGTTGTAGATGGCCCCTCCCGCAGCGGGATATTCCACATAGATGCTTTCGTCAGGGTTGGCTTCGTAGTCGCCTACGATGTCGTCTTTGGTATAGCCCCAAAATCTTTGCCATTCGTTGACGGGCTCTTTCTCGCATGAAACAAACATAACAAGGCAGAGCAGTGTTGCTAATAATGTGCTGATTCTTTTCATTTTATTTGATGATTAGTTTATGCATAACAGCGTTATATTCAATAAAGTAAAGCCCTGATGTCAAGCCGTCGACGGAGAATGTAACTTTGTCAGTGTCGTTAAAATTGATGGTTTTAATGAGTTGGAGGTTTTGATTGAAAATCTTGACCTCGCCGCTGTTGTTACCCGTCCATTGAAGAGTGACTCGATCTTGTGCTGGATTGGGGAACAGTTGCTGATCGACATAATACTCTCCAAGGGAAAGCGTCGATTTGTCAATGGCGCCAATAGTGTATTGTCCGGTTTGGAGATCACTTACAGTGAATCGACCGATTTTCCAGTTGCCTTGTTGGGCGTAAGGGATGGTATGCCAAATGTCGTTGACATTGGTGCGATAGAGCAACACAGCGGAATCGTTTTCCGTATGGATAATGTCGCCGTCCTGATTGGAAGAGTTGTTATAGGTGAATTGTCCAGTTACATCAGCATCGCCAAAATCTTTTCTGTACACATTCCAGTAGTGTCTGGTGGAGACGGTCAATCCCGGGATTTCGGGATCGTAGTCGGGACCCACCAGATGTCCTTCAACGCGAAGCATCGTCGAATCGGTAATGTTACTGGTGTTGATGGTGAGTTGTTCAACAGCGAGGCTTGTGTTGGTTGTGGCGGTCAAATTCTTGTCAATCTTGGCATCTAAGAAATGATTGTAATAGTCGGCAAAAGCGGCTATTGGCTCAATGTCGAGAGTTATGGTTTGTTCTGCTTCCAAGCCGTCCCAATTGACCATTACGGTTTGCAGTTGACATTCATTATTAATAAAGGTGACTTCCACACGGTTGTTTTGTCCTACATGTGAAGGACCATAATGCTGGTACGACATCTTGATGCGTGCGTCATACTGGTTACCGTTCGGCGTGACGCTGAGCAGATTGACGTCATAGTGTGGCATGCCTGCGGTGAATACATAAGTGTCGAAGAACCCATTCATGTCGATGACGGTGGCTTCGGTGAGGGCGTCGCGGAGTTGCTCTGACGAAGCGGCTCCACAGGAATAGTTGGTAAGGTAATGACGGATGCCGTTGAGGAAGTTTTCGCGTCCCATGTAGTTCATCATGGTGTTGACGACGACGGCGCCACGGTCATAAACGGCGCTGCCATCGTAGGTCATGTCTTGTGGGACGTTGTTCAATGGAATCCAATGGCTTTCGCTCTTGCACCAGTTGGTGATGGTGTTGATAGTGTTGCTCATGGCTTCCTGAAAGTCGCTTTCACCATAGACATTCACACGGTAGAACATGCCGCAGAACTGGGCGAAGCCTTCGTTGAGCCACATGTCTTCAGCGGTGGAACAAGTGGTCTTGTTGCCAAAATACATGTGCGAGAGTTCGTGTGCGACGTACTCCTCTTGGGAGGTGTCGCCAGTGATGACGCCTGAGGTAATGGCGATATTGTCAACATGCTCCATGCAGCCCTTGCCAGTGCAAACATAGCCGATTCTATTGAAAGGGTAAGGGCCGAAACTCTCTTCATAAAACGCTGCGATATCCTTTACATGGACGAAGGTGCCGGGAACACTGTTGATCTGTGTGGGTTTCACATAGACCGTGATCGGGATGTCGCGCTCAATGCCGTTGTAGGTATCAGTCCATTCCACATAGTCGCCGATGGCGAAGGAAGGGTGGTAGGTGGCCACTCCTTGAGGGATCTCCCAGTACCACGTGCTGGTGCCGTCGCCATTGTCGATGGTATTGGTATGGTTGCCGCCGCAGATGGCTTTCTTGTCGTTAGTGACAGTGATAGCGAGACTGTAGGTGGCCTTGTCGGTGAAGTTGTCGACGCAAGGGAACCAAGTCTTGCCAAGGTTGTGAGGTATCGATTCGAAGCCCACGCCAAGGTTATATACGTAATCACCCCACCAGTGTACTCCACCCCAGCTCTCGTTAAAGGTGTTGCCACCGTAACGGACATCAAGGGTTAGGGTCTCGCCAGCGCCTACAGTCTCGTCGATAACAATGGTGAGGAAGTTGCCTTCCTGGTTGAAGCTGGTTACTTCATATATATCGGCGGCTACATCGGTGACGGTCAAGGTTTGAAGCTCCAGCACAAACGTGTTGGTGGGAGCGGTTGCGTAGAGGTCTATGAAAGCCTCGCCTTGCAAGGTGTGGCTCGTGAAGTTAAAATCCCACAGGTGGATCTCGTAATGCGTCACGTTGAAGTTCTCGCCGGAAGTTTGGGCGTTGGCACATCCCATGAGGGTGAGGATGGCAATGAGAATAGTCAATACACGTTTCATATCTAGTAGTTTTTCAATTCATTTTAAAACAGATTGGATCCGTTTCGATGGTGTTGCTTTCGTGAAGCGCCCTATCGATGATATGGGCCTTGAGTTTTACGGTGTCGTCGGGTGCAAACGGGTTGAGCAACATGATGGTGTTGTCGATGGTGCCCGAGATGGCTTTCACTTCGTTGTTGAACAGCAATCGCTTGAATCGCACATTGAAGTTGATGGTGTCAGTGACGAAATGCGTTCCATCCCAACGGAGATAATCGATGATGAGGTTGTAATAATGTGGATCGTTAGGCCCGAAAGGATAGAGCGTGTCGGCATCATCAAGGCCCAAATCGCCATCGCCGTCAGTGTAACCGATGCTGAGGATGACCTCACCCGTAAGGGTGCTGTCGGCATCTATCAGATAGGTGATGCCTTCGTAGGAAATCCTCGGTTCAATGGGATATTCCACCTTTTCCTGGCAGGCTACCAGGAACATAAATGGAAGAAACAGAAGCAATAATGTCTTTTTCATGGAGCAAAGTTACAAATAAAATCCTATCTTTGCAGTTCCAAAAGCGCTGAGATGAAGACCGCGCGTTGACATCAAAGCTGAAAATAGTATTAAATATCTGATCCTGAAGTAATTACAAATGGAAAAGAGAATAGGAACCGTCATCATCTATGTCGGTGACCGTCAGTCGGCACCGCAACTGAATGAAGTGTTGTCGCGTCACGCCGACATCATCATCTGCCGTCAAGGCTTTCCAAGACAAGATTATAGTTTGATTTCCGTGGTGTTTGAAGGCACTACTGACCGCATAGGCTCGCTCACTGGGCAACTCGGTCGTATTGAGGGTATAGAAGTGAAATCAGCTTTGCTAAAACAAAAAGAAAACTATTAACCCATGCCTCGCGATCTCAATCCTCATATTGGCATCTACGGCCGTACCAACAGTGGCAAGAGTTCCATCATCAACAAGTTGACGGGACAGAATATCGCTATCGTCTCCGACCAAGCGGGCACCACCACCGATCCAGTGAAGAAATCCATCGAGATCTTCGGTATCGGTCCCGTGATTTTGATCGATACAGCAGGCATTGACGATACTTCGGAACTCGGAAAGCAAAGGGTGGAGAAGACCTATCAGACCCTCAAAGAGATTGACTGTGCCATTCTTGTTGTCGCTGACAATCACTACGGTGAGCCTGAAACCCAACTGATCGAGAAGTTCAAGGAATACGACGTTCCGTTTGTCATGGTCAACAACCTGTTTGAAGGCGTTTCGAGAAACGAAGCCATTAATCTCAACGTACTGAAAGATGACCTTCAACCAGTGATTGACGCTTTAAAGCAAGCCATTCCTGAAAGCGCCTATAAGAAAACCTCCATGTTGGGTGGCATCGTAAAGCCCAACGACGTGGTGGTGTTGGTGACACCCATTGACGCTGAAGCCCCTGAAGGCCGCTTGATCCTGCCTCAGGTAATGGCCATCCGCAATGCGCTCGACAACGACTGCATCTGCGTTGTTTTGAAGGAAACCAACCTTCAGCAGTACTTCGAAACCATGCCCCATCCCAACCTTGTGGTCACTGACTCACAAGCTTTTACCATGGTCAGCAAGATCGTCCCCGAAGAGGTCAGACTCACCAGCTTTAGCATTCTGTTGGCAAGACTTAGAGGCGATTTCGAGAATTACCTGAAAGGCACGCCGCATCTGGCTGAGCTGAAAGATGGCGACAAGATCCTCATGCTGGAATCCTGTACCCATGAGATCAGCTGTGGCGACATCGGCCGGGTGAAGCTGCCCAACTTGATTCGTAAATTTACGGGTAAAAACATCCAATTCGATTATGTGGCGGGTTTAACGCCAATCAATAACATTGAGAAATATGCCATGGCCATCCAATGCGGAGGCTGCGTGGCTACAAGAAAGCAACTCTTCAATCGCACCAACCTTGCCGTCAAGGCAGGCATTCCCATTAGCAACTACGGCATGGCCATCGCCTTTATGACGGGTGTTTTCAATAGATCAATTCAAATATTCAACAAATAAAACATTCAATCATGCAATTCCATCCTGAAAAATGCAGAATTCCCGACGAGCCGAATCGTCCATTTATTGACTCAGAAGAAATCTGGGACTACATCAACAACACCAAGAGCACCCCTGAGCGTGTGCATGAAATCATCCAAAAGTCGTTGGACAAGAACCGTCTGACGATGGAAGAGACCGCTGTGTTGGTCAACACCACCGATCCTAAGCTGGTGGAAGAGATTAAGGAAGGTGCTCGTGAGTTGAAACGCCGTATCTATGGCAATCGTATCGTTCTGTTCGCCCCTTTGTATGTGGGTAACTACTGCGTCAACAACTGCTCATACTGTGGTTTCCGTTCCTCGAACAAAGAGCAGATCCGTACCACTTTGACTGATGAAGAACTCGTCCGCAACGTAGAGGCTCTGGAAGACGATGGCCAGAAGCGTTTGATCCTTGTTTACGGTGAATCTCCGAAATACTCACCCGAGTACATCGCCCACACCGTGAAGGTCACCTATGCCACCAAGAAAGGCAAGGGCAGCATCCGCCGTGTGAACATCAACGCCGCTCCTCTGGATGTCGAGGGCTTCCGCGTCGTGAAAGAAGCGGGCATCGGCACCTATCAGATTTTCCAGGAGACCTATTGCCCTGAAATCTATAACGAGTACCATCCGATCAACACCAAGAAGGGTGACTATAACTACCGTTTGACCGCTATGGACCGTGCCCAACAAGCTGGCATCGACGACAATGGTTTGGGTATCCTCTTCGGCTTGTACGATTGGCGTTACGAGGTGTTAGCCATGATTCGCCATACCAACCACCTGGAGGCTTGCTTCAATGTGGGTCCACACACCATTTCGTTCCCACGTATCAAGGATGCTTCGGGCTTGAGCATTGATAAGAAGTACTTCGTGGATGACGACACCTTCGAGAAGATCATCGCCATCTTCCGTCTGGCTGTGCCTTACACAGGTATGATCCTTACCGCCCGTGAAGATGCTGAGTTCCGTGCCAAAGCCATTGAATACGGTATCTCACAGATCGATGGTGGTACCAACTTGCAAATCGGTGACTATAAATATCACCACGAGGAGGAAGAGAAGAACAGCGACAAGCAGGAAGATCAGAACCTACACCGTGAGCAGTTCAAGATTGGCGACGACCGCTCCTTGGGCGAGATCATTGACAAGTTGTTGGATCACGACTTCATTCCTTCATTCTGTACGGCCTGCTACCGTTTGGGCCGTACGGGCGAGCATTTCATGGAATTCAGCGTGCCGGGCTTTATCAAGCGCTACTGCACTCCGAATGCCATCCTCACCCTCAGCGAGTATCTGGTGGACTACGCCACACCTGAAGTGGCCGCCAAAGGATGGAAGACTATCGAGAACAACTTCAAGAACGTCGATCCGAAGTTCCTTGATGAGCTCAAATCTCGTATTGAGAGGATCAAGCAAGGCGAGAGAGACCTTTATTTCTAAGAGAGATCTTGAATTTTAATAGATCAGAGGGTGACCAAAAGTTTTGGCCACCCTCTGTGTCTTAAGAGCTAGTATTGTTTATTTGAATGTGAAGCCCACTTTGGTGACGCCAGGGCCGTAGATGGTGCGGAAGTCGTCGTGCATTGAGATGACAATGTAGCCGGCTTCGCGCCATAGGGCCTCGCGTCGGGCGCCTTCCTTAAGGTCGGCATGGTCGCGGGCATCGTCGTCGGCCACCAGCATAAAGACCTCAGTACGGTATTTGGTGTTACCGGCACAATAGTTGTGCATGGCACAGTCGCCGCTGCTGTTGCCGAACGACAGCACGGGCACCTTGCCTATCTCCTGGCTGATTTGTAACACCTTGTTGGTCTTGAGGTTCTTGATGATCAGCTCGTCGGCACGCATGAGGTCTTCCTTGCTGCTCATGGTGTAGTTGACGCCCTCCTCGTCGCCCTGGCCGCTGGAGACGAGTCTCACGTCCATGCCGATGACACGGTTAGGCTCGATGCCGATGCTCTCGCAGAGGGAACGGCAGATGAAGCGGTCGGAACCGGAGATGACGTAGTTGGTGAAGCCATTGTCCTCGAGATAGTTGAACACTTCGAGCATGGGCTTGTAAAAGCTCTGGGCGTAGGTCATGCCGGTGAAGCCGTTGGGGGTATTGGCAGCGTAGGTCTTGACGTAGGCATCGAACTCGTCTAGGGTCATGCCAGCGTAGGCTTTGGCCGCCGCATGGGCATGGATCATGTCGAAATGGTCGGGCAGAGGGGTGCCGTTGCGGACGAAGTCGCGGATGGCTTGCGCCGCCTCACGGACATCCTCTGGGGCGGTTTTGGAGTAAGTCGTGTCATCCAACGCACGGTATTCGAGCAGGTTATACTCGAAATAGGTTGGGTAAAGCTCGCCGATGAAGGTGCCGTCCATGTCGAAGGTGGCGATGCGGTCCTCCTTCGGAATGAAGTTGGCCGAGGTGGGGGTGGTCACGTCCTCCACATAAGCCTTCAACGTTGTCAGCGCCTCGCAGGAGTTCCACAGGGTGAAATACTCCTTCTTTGTGAGTCGTTTTTGCTCGCTGCACGAAGTCAGTACAGTCCCCTGCACGAAGGCGCACAAGAGGACGATGACCAAAAATTTGTTTTTCTTCATCATAGGTGTTTTTATTGTGATGATTCAACAATAGTAATTTAACAAGCAAAAGTACAATAATAGTGGAAGCCATGCGCAGTTTTTTATAACTTTGCCATCAAATTCCAAAACGATCAACCTATGAAAAAGCTATTCCTGTTCCTCATCCTCGCCCTGGCACTCACTGCCGGTGCCCAGGAAAAGAAGTTCTTCACACCCGCTGACGCTTCCTATAACAACAGAAGCCTCTACGCCCAACGTCCCACCCAGCTGAAATGGGTTGGCGATCAAGATATCCTCATGAAAGTCGATGGCAAGAACATCGTCACTATGATGCCTGGCGGCAAGAAAGAAGCTACCTTCCTGACCCTCGATGAACTCAACACCTACGCCAATAAGGCGGGCATCGACAGCCTCAAGCGCATCCCCAACCTCACTTGGCTCAACGACCAGAAGGCCTACTTCTACGCTTTGGGCAAGGATGGCATCGCCCTCAACCGTCTCGACATCAAGAAGAAGACCATTGAGCCGCTGACCACCGTGCCACAAGGTGCTGAGAATCAGAAGATCTGCGAAAAGACCATGCGTATCGCCTATACCATCGACAACAACCTCTATGTGGCTGACGGCGACAAGCAGATCCAGATCACCAATAACCCCGAGGGCGTGGTAGCCGGTCAGAGCGTTCACCGCAACGAGTTTGCCATCGACGGTGGCATCTTCTGGTCCCCCGATGGCTCGCAATTGGCTTACTACTCCATGGACGAGCGCATGGTGACCGATTACCCGCTGGTTGATATCACCAAACGTGTTGCTACTCCCAAGCCCATCAAATACCCTATGGCCGGCATGACCAGCCATCAGGTGACATTGCATGTTTATACGATGGCAACGGGCAAGGATATCGTAGTAAAGACTGGTGAACCCGTGGAGCAATACCTCACCGCCATCACCTGGAACCCCGACAACAAGCGCATTTACATCGGCGTTTTGAATCGTGAGCAGAATCATCTGAAATTCAATGAATACAACGCCATCAGCGGTGAGTTCATCCAAACCATTTTCGAAGATCGCGATGAACAGTGGGTGGAGCCCCAAGGTCCTGCTTATTTCCTGCCCAACAACCCCGACCAGTTCATCTGGAAAGCCCAGCGTGACGGCTATTACCATCTCTATCTGTACACCATCAGTAAGAAGCAAGTGCAGCAACTCACCAAGGGCGAGTTCGTCATTACCGACTTCGAGGGCTTTTCCAAGGACGGCGGCAAGATCTATTATCGCAGCACCGAGGTCAGTCCGCTGGAACGCCATTGCTATGTGATGGACATCAAGAGTGGCAAGGTTACCAAGATCACCAAGGAACACGGTACCCATAACGTTGTTCCTTCAAAGAGCGGCAAGTATTTCATCGACAGCTATACCAGCACCGATGTGCCTTACAATGTCGATCTGCAAAATGCCAGCGGTAAGTTTGTGAGCCGTCTGCATGAGGCTGAGAACCCATTGAAGGACTACAACATTGGTGAAACTACCATTGGCACTTTGAAGGCTGTAGACGGCCAGACCCTCTACACCCGTTTGATCAAGCCTTACAACTTCGATTCATCCAAGAAATACCCTGTGATCGTTTATGTGTATGGCGGTCCACACGCACAGCTGATCACCGACGAGTGGACGGCTGGCGCTGGCATCTACCTCAACTATCTGGCTCAGGAAGGCTTCTTGGTGTTCTCTCTCGACAATCGCGGTTCCGCTGACCGTGGCGAGGCCTTTGAACAATGCATCCACCGCCAGTGCGGACAATTGGAGATGCAAGACCAGATGACAGGTGTCGAATGGCTGAAGACCCTCCCATACGTGGATGCCGACCGTATCGGTAGCGATGGCTGGAGCTACGGTGGCTTCATGTCGACTTCACTGAAGATCAATCATCCTGAGGTGTTCAAGGTGAGTGTGGCAGGTGGTCCTGTCTTGGATTGGAAATACTATGAAATCATGTACGGCGAGCGTTACATGGATACCCCTCAAGAGAACCCTGAAGGCTATGAGTTAACCAGTCTTGAGAACAAAACCGACAAACTCGAAGGCAAGCTTCTGATGATCCACTGTACCACCGACCCCGTGGTGATGTGGCAGCACAGCCTCGTCTTTGTCGAGAACTGCATCCACAACGGTAAGCTGTTGGATTACTTCGTGTATCCTGGTCACGACCACAACGTTTACGGCATGGATCGTGCCCATCTGATTATGAAGATCACACAATACTTTAAAGACAACCTGTAAATGAAAAAAGGCGACCATCTGGTCGCCTTTTTTTGTTTTAATTCAGCGGTATCGCGTAGGAATACCTAAGGTAGAAATTGGTAATGACACGGCTTCTCCCAGGAGTTCCGTAATCATAGCGATTCATGAGATCAATGGCATTGATTCCGATGCTGATGTTGTTGCCATAACAATTCAGGCCGACGCCTCCTCCCGTGAACAATCCTCGGGTTTCGTAATAGCTTGTGGGATATCCCATGCTAACGGTATTTACCGGGATGGCATAACCGACACGAGCTTCCACAAATACTTTGGTACCATAGCCAGGTGAACTGAGCCTGATGTTGCCATAAACGGGGACGCTGTTGTAATAGGCATAATAGGTTTGATCACTGATGCGTGTCCCGTAGAACTCCGCGCCTAAACCCAAGCTGAGCCGTCTGCCAACCTGTATCTCGCCCATGGCTCCGATGCTATAATGCCGGGGTGCTCTGTGCCAAAAGAAGGCTACGGGATCGGCAATGCCGAGCTCACCACCAATATGTAAACGAGCTTCGCCGATATTGCTGTAAGTATAATAATCCTGGTGAGGACGAGGTCTGTGATGCGGCTGTGCTCCTGCCGATAAAACAACGGCAAGAAGCAAACAGAAGGAAATGATGATCTTTTTCATGGTATGTTGTATTATTTGTTCTTTCGTGAATGACACGAAGGATAAAATAAACAAGAATCATACCATTTTATTGAATGTTTGAAAGACGTGCTTTCAAGCTGTTCTGGATACCTTTGGAGGAGTAAGTCGCTCCGCTGACGGCATCCACTTCTTTATTCAAAGCCTCTTCGGCGGTCAGGCCGTTCCATGAGTCGAGGAACCCAGCCTTGATCACGCGGTTTAGGAAATTAGGCGTCTCGTCGTTGGCCAACACACGAACCTCGATGATCTTACCATCGGCATCCATGGCGATTTGCAAAGGGGTAGGGCCATTGAATCCCATGATCTCATCGGAATAAGGGGAAGATAGCAGCACGGTGCCGATGACTTTTCCTTTTTCATCCTTCACGGCGTATGTGGCAGTCTTAGTCAGCTCGACGTAAGTGGCCTTTGGGAAAGCAACCCGGAGTTCCGTCAGGGTCTCAATGGGAAGATCTTTCTCAGTGGGAGTGTAACTGGTGCATTGGGTGAACAAAAGGGTGGAGAGGGCGATGATCAGCCCAGCGAAATACAGCTTTGTTTTTTTCATGGCGTTGAAATTTGACGCAAAAGTACTTTTTTTTATCTTTGCGAATTCAAAAAACGCTATAACATGTTAATCATCGGTATCGCAGGCGGTTCAGGTTCAGGCAAGACCACCGTCGTCAAAGAGCTGGTCAAGCAGCTGCCCAACAACTCGGTTTCGGTTATTTCACAGGATGCTTATTATTACGACAACGGACACCTCTCACCAGAGGAGAAGCTGCACATCAATTTCGACCATCCTGACGCCATTGAATGGAGTCTGATGATCGACCATTTGGATCGTCTGAAGAAAGGTGAGACCATCCCGATGCCGATCTACACCTATGTCACTTGCGCTCGTTCCGAAGAGGTGGTACATGTGGAACCTACAGAGGTGATCATCGTGGAAGGCATCCTGGTGCTAAATAGCGAAGAGCTTCGCAAGCGCATGGATATCAAGGTGTTTGTGGATACCGACAGTGACGAGCGTTTGATGCGTATTATCCATCGCGATATTGCTGAGCGTGGCCGTACCTGGGAGGCGGTGCTTCGCCATTACCAAACCTATGTGAAGCCCATGCACCAGCAGTTCATCGAGCCTACCAAGCGTTATGCCGACATTATCCTGCCTCAAGGCTCCAGCCCCGTGGTGGTCGATATCCTCGCTTCGCGCATTAAAATGAATTTGGATAAATAGTCTTTACAATCTTCCATTCGCCGGGTTTGAGGTCGCCTAACGAGAAATCACCGATTTTTATTCGGATGAGCCTTAGTGTGGGGAACCCTACGGCAGCCGTCATGTGACGTACTTGCCTGTTCTTGCCTTCGATGAGAGTGATCCAATAGCTTCTTGACAAGTCTGCCATCGTCGGTGAGCAGCAAGGCGCCCTCGCTGTCATGGTCCAGTCGCCCTGCCGCATAAACGTCTGGAGGGAACCCGAACTCGTTGAGCGCTGGATGCCCTGCTTCAGGAGTGAACTGACTTAATACGCCGTAAGGCTTGTTGAAAAGGATGACCATGATAAAAAAGAAAACCCTAACCTGAATTTCAACAAGTTAGGGATGCTTAGTTGTCCAACCAGGATTCGAACCTAGACTAACTGATCCAGAGTCAGTTGTGCTGCCATTACACCATTGGACACTGATTTCGGCTGCAAAAATACACTTTTTTTATTTCATGCAAGAAAAAAATCCAAATTTTTTGAATTTAATAAATTTTTTCGTGAATAAACTAAAAAAATAGTTGCAAGATTAAAATATTATGTATATTTGCAGCGTTATAGAACTAAGAAAATAGTTATAAATCGATTAATAACACTGAAAATGAAAGAGTTAACAAAAGCAGAGGAACAAGTGATGCAGGTACTGTGGGGCATCGGTCAGGGTTTTGCCAACGAAATCATGGCGGCCTTCCCCGAACCGAAGCCGGCTTACAACACGGTTTTGACCGTCATCAAGATCCTCGAAAACAAAGGTTTTGTGAAGCACGAGACCTTCTGTAGGGCCAACCGTTACAGTCCCGCCATCAGCAAAGAGGAGTATTCGCAGAATTTCCTGGGCAGCGTGGTGGAACGCTACTTCAACAACTCCTACCTCGACTTGGTATCGGCCTTCGCCAAGAAGGAAAACTTCAGCCTCGAGGAGTTGGAGACCTTAAAGAAAATGATTGACGATGCTATTGAAGTCGAAAAGAAATAAGCCATGAACACACAAACATTATTTACAGAGTATCTCCTGCCCATTGCCATTGGCTTGATGGTGCTGTGGGTGGCTTATCGTCTGCTGTTCACCAATAGCAATCGGTTCCAGTTCAACCGCTTCTACCTGTTGTCGGCCATGCTGTTTTCACTGGCGTTGCCGTTGTTCGGACTGCTGATGGGTGGGAGCACACCTCAAGTGGTAGCATTCAAGCAAAACCTATTCAATGGCTTCATGCTTAACGAAATCACTATCAGCTATGGCGATCTTTCCGTGGTTACCTTGCCCGAGGTGGAAGTCGCAACCCCTACCCGAATCCATTTTTCGCTATGGCAAGTGTTGGGCGTTATTTATTTAATAGGTGTGGCGGTAATGGCATTGCTTTTCCTCTTCAAGATGGGGAAACTGGTTGCCATGATTATCCGTTCGCCCAAGCGCAAGATGGACGGCTATACCATGGTGTTCACCCACAAGGAGCATGGTCCCTATTCGTTCTTCCGCTATGCCTTCTTCACGGATGAAAATGTCAACCCCGACATCATCCGTCATGAGTTGAGCCATATCAGCCATCATCATTCATGGGACATCCTGATGGTGGAGCTGATGAAGATCTTCCAGTGGTTCAACCCCTTCATTTACTTCTATAAAAGAGAACTCCAGAGCCTTCACGAATACATCGCCGATGATGACGTGGTGTCCACTGGAGCCGACAAGAGAAACTACATGATGCTGATCTTGCAGCAGTGCACGGCCGTCGATTTCAGCGACATGAGCAATAATTTCAGTTTAATCTTAACCAAAAAACGTATCAAGATGATTACAAAACATGAAAAGGCCAAGGGCTTCTGGTGGAAGCTGCTGGCAACGTTGCCCGTGTTGGCGCTATTGCTGATTGTCAACGCAAGGGCCTCGGCACAACAAGTGAAGAAAACGGATCAGACCGTTAACGAAATCACAACCGATGATGTCACTGATGTCAAGATCAAGAAAATGGACACTGACAGCATTTACAATGTTGTTGAGGTGATGCCGGAATTCCCCGGAGGTATGAGTCAAATGGCAACATATCTCTCCGAAAACATCAAATATCCCAAGGAAGCCAAAGAGAAAGAGATCAGTGGTAGAGTGTTTATCAGCTTCGTAATCGAGAAAGACGGCTCGGTGTCTAGCGCCAAGATAATGAGAGGCATCGGTGGCGGCTGCGACGAAGAGGCGCTCCGCGTAGTGAAGGCCATGCCGAAATGGAAGCCTGGTATGATGAAGGGCAAGCCGGTTCGTGTATACTATGTACTTCCTGTCTTTTTCAAATTGGAGGAAAATGTCAAGGATAACGGCTTGTCAGGTACCTCTTGGGAAGGCACAGGGAAGGGCATCAAGGACAAGGTGAACTACACGATGCACATGACCATGGAAATTGAGAGCGCCACTGCAGGCTACTTCGTGATGACCTTGACTTCAGAGAAGAAAGGCAAGACCGAGGTTGATTTTCAGGATGTCGGCCTGCCCTTCACCTATACTTTTGATGGCAAATCGATGGGTTCCATCAACCCCACCAATCCCGACGGCAGTGCCATGACGGCTGAAGCCCAACCTCCTTACGGTTTTACCCTTGATGCCCAAGGCAACATGATTGTCAATTTCTACGACATGAAAGATGACATCGGCGTGGAAAAGATCGTTTTCAGTAAAAAGGGCAAGTCATCAAATCCAGTTGGGGGATGGCCGGCAAATTCAGATAAGGATAATATTTATGATACCCCTGAGACGATGCCAGAGTATGTTGGCGGCATGGAGGCCATGATCAAGTATATGCAGGAGAATATCACTATGCCTGAGAAATACAAAGACATGGATACCAAAGCTACCTATCGTGTCATGGTGAAGTTTGTGGTCGAAGCTGATGGTTCGGTTACCGAGGTTGAAACGATTAAGCCAGAACCATCCAAGCAAGATCTGAACGATGAGGCAGTCCGTGTTGTCAAGGGCATGCCGAAATGGAAGCCTGGCACCATGGACGGAAAGCCGGTCAGAGTGAGATACGTGCTGCCGGTGACTTACAAGATTGGTAAATGACGCCTGGAAGCGATTCGTAATTTTATCGGGGTATCCCATAAGGCACCTTAGAAACTTGTTTCTTAGTGCCATTGGGATACCCCGATAAATTAACAGGTGTCGCTAAGCGTATTTATTACATTGTCTTCGCCCAAGTGTCCTTCAAGGCCACTGTCCTGTTAAAGACCAAGTGACCTGGCTTCGTGTCTTTATCCACGGTGAAGTAGCCTATGCGTTGGAACTGGAAGTGATCCAACGGTTTAGCGTCGGCTAAGAACTCTTCCACGTAGCACACGGGACGCACCTCTAAGGAATCAGGGTTCATCATCTGTTTCATGGCTTCGAGCGAGCTAAGACCTTGGTCTTGCAAGCGGGCCAGTTCGTCGCGTGGGTTCTCCACCTTCCAGAGGCGGTCGTACATACGCACCTCAGCTTCGAGGCAACGTTCGCAGCTCACCCAGTGGATGGTGCCTTTCACCTTGCGGTTAGCGCCAGGCATGCCGCTCTTGGTGTCGGGGTCGTATTCAGCATATACTTCAACGACATTGCCGTTTTCGTCTTTCTTGCAGCCCGTGCATTTCACGATATAGGCGTTCTTGAGACGCACTTCGTTGCCAGGAGTCATGCGGAAATACTTCTTTGGAGCGTCCTCCATGAAGTCTTCCTTCTCAATCCACAGCTCACGGCTGAAAGCGATCTTGTGACTGCCCGCAGTCTCGTCCTCGGGGTTGTTGATGGCATCCATCTCTTCGATTTGTCCCTCGGGATAGTTGGTGATGACCAACTTCACGGGGTTGACGACAGCGGCCACACGAGTAGCAGTGGCGTTGAGGTCCTCGCGGATGGCACTCTCCATCAGAGCGAAGTCGTTCAAGGCATCGTAGGTGGTATAGCCGATCTTGTCGATGAACTTATGAATGCCGCCAGGGGTGTAGCCGCGGCGACGGAAGCCACAAATCGTGGGCATACGTGGGTCATCCCAACCACTCACCAAACCTTCGTTCACCAGCACAAGCAGGTTACGTTTGCTCAGCAGGATATAGTTAAGGTTCAGCTTGTTGAACTCGGTCTGACGTGGACGGTTGTCATCCATGTTGTCGCCTTCGCCACGGATTTCTTTGAGCCAGTCGATGAACAGGTCGTAGAGAGGACGGTGTACCACAAACTCAAGCGTGCACAACGAGTGGGTGACGCCCTCAAAGTAGTCGCTTTGTCCATGAGCAAAGTCGTACATCGGGTAGGCGTGCCACTTGGTGCCTGTGCGGTGGTGTGGGGTATCAACCACGCGATAGATGATCGGGTCGCGGAAGTGCATGTTCGGGTTGGCCATGTCGATTTTGGCACGGAGCACCATCTTGCCTTCGCCGATCTCGCCGTTGTTCATCTTATAGAAGAGATCCAACGATTCCTCAATGGGACGGTTGCGGTAGGGGCTTTCCACACCAGGTTGTGTGGGCGTGCCCTTTTGTGCGGCAATCTCTTCGGAGCTCTGCTCGTCGATGTAGGCTTTCCCTCTCTTGATCAATTCAATGGCAAAATCCCAGAGTTGCTGGAAGTAATCGGAGGCATAGTATTCGTTACCCCACTGGTAGCCAAGCCACTGGATGTCCTCTTTGATGGCATCGACGTACTCCATGTTCTCCTTGGTAGGGTTGGTGTCGTCGAAACGCAGGTTGCACACGCCACCGTGTTGTGCAGCGATGCCGAAGTCGAGGCAGATGGCCTTGGCATGGCCAATGTGGAGATAACCGTTCGGCTCTGGGGGGAAACGGGTCTGCACCCGACCTCCGTTCTTGCCGTTACTAAGGTCTTCTTCCACTTTCGCTTCAATGAAATTGAGCGACTTCTTTTCTTCTTTTACTTCTTCTGGGTTTGCCATAACAATAAACTCTAAACTTTAAACTCTAAACTTAATAGGCTTTATACTTGTCGCCAGTCTTCTCGATAAGGATGCGATAGTACTCGTCGTTGTACTTAGGATGTTCGCTCTTGATGGGGGTATATTTGCTGCCGGGGTTCACTGGTTGGGCAGTGTTCAGGTTGCCGTCCATGTACTTCATGAAGAGCTCATGGTAGAACTGCTTCCAGGAAGCGCAAAGATCGTTGGCGGTGTTGCAGGAGAAGCGGGTCATCTCCAGCACTTGTCCGTCGCGTCCCTTGATGGCTTCCACTCTTTTATCGAGTTCAGGAACCATTTTTTCCACCCATTTGGTTTCCATCTCGCGCTGACGGTTGCGGATCTCAGGGTGGATGTAGTTATACTTGGTGTAAGCCCAGTTACTCATCTGGCTGAAGGTCCAGAAAGCAGAGTTCTCTGACCATTGGGTCATGGAGCCATTGCCTTCGCGATAGCTCTCAGGAACCTCAGTCATGCAGGTGTACATCGGGCAATACACGCAGTTGTCGGTGTCGTCAACGCCGAACCAGATGATGCCGAAGGGGTTGTAGCCACGGCTCTGAGCCACAAAGCTAAAGCCAGTCTGTTGGGTGGCGGTGGTGCGCTCATGCACATAAGTCACGCCATCGACTTCCCAGTCCATTGGGCGCCAGCGGTATGGGCAGTGGAACGGACCTGCTCCGAAGTCTTTAGACATGTCAAGTTCAGTGCCTTCAAGGTGATCACGCATGAAGTCCATCATGTCGAGCACGCTAACCTGTTTGTTTGGCTTCACCCAAAGAGGCATGCGGTTGGTCGGGAAGTTGTCCGGGGTCTGGCACATGTTTTCGGTGTAAGGCTGCACACGTTTGATGTCGCGGCCAGTGGCATAGTCCCAATAGTCTTTCATGTTGTCGGTCACCTTGTTGAACATGGCCCACACGCGGAGGTCGCAGAAACGAGCGCCATCGAAGGTCACAGGGTTATAAACGTCAGAGAAAGAGAATTGGTCATCTGGACCGTTATAGAGTTTCATTTCCTTGGCGAAGCTGATGACGTCATCGGTATACACGCAGTCGATGTTCTTGTCTTTCAGCAGCTTGTCAATATTCTTGAAAGTGATGCTGGTCTTGCACTTTCTGGTGGCTAACGGGAAAGTGGTGATACGGGCTTGGTTGGCATGACCGCTCACATAGCCATCAGGGATGCGGCGGGCAACCCACACGGCACCTTTGTTTTCCTTACCTTTACCAATCATCTCAAGGATCCAGCATTCTTCGGTGTCGCAAATGGAGAAGGATTCACCTTCGCTGACGTAGCCGTAGTTGTAGACCAGTTCACCCATGATTTTGATGGCTTCGCGAGCAGTTGTGGCACGCTGCAGGGTGATGTAGATCAGGCTGCCGTAGTCGATGACGCCTTGACCTCCCCAAAGGGCTTCAATGCCGCCGTAAGTGGTCTCGCCGATGGCCACTTGACATTCGTTCATGTTGCCAACCACGTTGTAGGTGTGTGCTGCCTCAGGAATCTGTCCGAGATAAGCACCGCCGTCCCAGTCATACACGTCGCGCATGGTGCCAGGAGCATGGTCGCCTGCCGGGAAGTGATACAATTCGCCATAAAGCACGTGAGAGTCGGCGGCGTAGGAGATCATGCAGCTGCCGTCGGTAGAGGCTCCTTTAGTGATCAGGAAATTAGTGCAGGCATTGGCTTTGCCAAAGACAAAAACAAGGACCAAGGCCATCATTGCGGTAAGTAATCTTTTCATATTTGCTTGATTTTATGTTGTTTGCTATTGTTGGGACAAAGATAATATTTTTTTGGCTTTCTCACGATCTTGATGCAATTGGTTCTTCAAAGCCTCCAATCCGTTGAACTTCACTTCGTCGCGGATGCGGTCGATGAACCAAACTTTCAAGGTCTTGCCATAAAGGTCTCCTTCGAAGTCGAAGACATTGACTTCGATGATGAAGTCGCCATCGGCGCGGTCGCCGATGGTGGGACGGGTACCTGTGTTAGCCATGGCATCGTAGCACTTGCCGTTAATCTCGGTGCGGCAGGCGTACACTCCTGGGTTGTTGATCATCATGAACTCGTTAGGGATGTCGAGGTTGGCTGTTGGGAAGCCGATGGTGCGACCGATTTCATTCCCGCGAATTACCAGACCTGTGACGGAATAAGGATAGCCTAACAGTTCATTGGCGGCTTTCACGTTGCCGGTCCAAAGGAAGTTGCGGATCTTGGTGGAGCTGACGGCCACCTCGTTGATGTCCTGCGCTTCCACCTGAACGGTCTTGAAGCCATATTGTGCGCCTAACTCGTTGAGCATCTGGAAGTCGCCCATTCGGTTTTTGCCAAAGTGATGGTCATAACCGACCACGATGACGGCGGGATGGATGCGCTCGATGATGTAATCTTTAATAAACTCGTCAGAAGGCGTGCTGGCAAATTCCTTGGTGAAAGGGATAATCACCACGTTGTCAATGCCGAATTCCTCGAATTTCTTCAGCTTTTCTTCCTGTGAACAGATGAAACGAAGCTTCTCGGTGCCAATGGCCAATACCTGACGGGGATGGGGGTGAAATGTAACCACCACGGTCTCGCCATTCACCTCATCAGCCAACTGGCGCATCTCCTTGAAGATGGCCTGATGGCCGAGGTGCACACCGTCGAAGGTGCCAATGGTGACCACGGCATTTTTGATGTTACGGGCTTGTATGCTATTATTGATGATTCTCATAAAATGTTTTCAATGACATATTTGGCGATCTGCACGGCGTTGGTGGCAGCACCTTTACGGATGTTGTCGCTGACCACCCAGAGGTTCAATCCGTTCTCGATGCTGAAATCCCTGCGGATTCTGCCAACAAACACCTCGTCCTTGTCGTAGGATGTGATGGCCATCGGATAATAGTTTTGTGCAGGATCGTCTTGAACGACCACTCCAGGTTGGCTTTCCAACAGTCGACGCACTTCATCCAACTCGAAAGGCTTGTTGAACTCCACGTTGACAGCCTCTGAATGGCCACCGGTGACGGGAACCCTGCACACCGTGGCAGTGACGACGATTTGCGGAGCCCTTAGAATCTTGCGGGTTTCGTTCACCAGTTTCACCTCCTCGGTGGTGTAGCCGTTGTCGCAAAAATCGCCGCCGTGAGGCAGAACGTTGCGGTAAATCTGGTGGGGGTAAGCGTTGGGAAGGTGAGAGGTGAGAGGTGAGAGGTGGGAGTTTTCTTCACGGTCCAATTGGCTAATGCCTTTGATGCCGCTGCCGCTCACGCTTTGATAGGTGGCGATGACCAAACGCTTGATGTCGAAAGCCTTGTGCAAAGGATGCAGTGCCAAAACCATTTGGATGGTGGAGCAATTGGGGTTGGCGATGATGTGGGTGTCCTTGGTGATGGTGTCGGCGTTGATTTCAGGCACCACCAACGGAATCTCGGGAAACATGCGCCAAGCTGAGCTGTTGTCGATGACGTAGGTGCCTTTAGCGGCAAACAGAGGGGCATATTGCTTCGACGCGCCTGCTCCAGCCGAGAAGATGGCGATGTCGGGACGAGCCTCGATGGCATCCTCCACCCGGACAACACGGTGTGTCTTTCCCTGAAAAACGATTTCTTTCCCTACGGATCTTTCTGAAGCGGCAACAATCAGTTCGTCAATCTTAATCTTTTGTTCGTCAAGAACTTGAAGCATCTTTGACCCTACCAATCCCGTGGCACCAACAACAGTGATTCTCATTTTTATATGATTTATTTTCGACTTTTTTATCAAAACGGCTTCCCCGACGGTATATTTGCGGAGAAAACTTTCCATCATGCAAAAATAATAATATTATGAGAACGACACTGCTACTTTTTTTATTTCTGCCATTATGGGCAATGGCGCAAGTTACGGATGATTTCACTGACGGCGATTTTACTGCCAATCCGACCTGGTTTGGCACCGATACGTGTTTCATAGTCAACACGAACAAACAGCTTCAATCTTCAGCTACTTCAGCAGGCGAATCGTATCTCGTCACAGGCTTTAATGGTGAGGAAGAAATGGAGTGGCGTTTTTGGATTCGTGAGAACTTTAGCCCTTCAACCAACAACTACGCCGAGGTTTGGCTGGCTGCGGACACTGCCGATCTCACCGAAGCCAATGGGTATTTCTTGCGTTTCGGCACCGTAGGTAATCAAGATGCTATCGAACTCTACCGAAAGACTGACGGCACCGAAACGTTGATTTGCAAAGGTCCCGATGCCAATATCGCCTCCTCGTTTAAGGTGGCCGTTAAGGTGAACTGCGATAGGGAAGGGCATTGGAGCATCCAAACGGATTACGATAGTGTTGGGAACTATGCCTTGGAGGCGGAAGGCACCGATGATCACGGCCTGTCTAAGGGTTACTTCGGTTTCTACCTCAAGTTCACCTCCAGCAATGCCAAGAAGTTTTATTTCGATGATGTCTATGTTGGGCCTAAGATTATTGATACCGATTCCCCTGAACTACTAGATTTGGAAGTGCTCGATGTCAATCATATTCTGCTGATTTTCAACGAATCGCTTTCCGAAACAGCCCTTGATCCACAATGCTATCACGTTAGCCCATCCCCTAATGACGTTCCTGACACGATAGTTTTTAGTGATAAGCCTTCCAAAGTGCTATTGTGTTTCAACGAGCCTTTACCCGAAAACACCAACCTTCAACTGACCATCAATGGTATCAGCGATTTGGCAGGCAACATCATGCCTGAGACTTCATGGGATTTCTCTATTTACAAAGCTTTTGAAAATGACGTGGTCATCAACGAGATCATGGCCGATCCCACACCGGTAGTAGGCCTTCCCGAGAGGGAATACATCGAGTTGTTCAACACCACCAACTTCACCATCGATCTGAAAAACTGGATGCTAACGATTGGCACTTCCAACAAAGTGCTACCTTCAACACGAATCCAGCCATTGGACTATCTTATCCTTTGCAAAGACGATGCGACGGCTGAACTTTCGGCGTATGGGCCAACTTGTGGCTTCTCCAGTTTCTCCATCGCCAATGCCGGTGCCACGCTACGTCTGTTTTCGCCTGACACCACCTTGGTTTCGGAGGTCTCCTTCAACGACACATGGTACCACGATGCGGAGAAGAAAAACGGAGGTTGGTCACTGGAACAGATCGACCCGTTCAACCCCTGTGCTGGGACGGCCAACTGGTCGGCATCGACAGATTCATCGGGCGGTACTCCGGGTCGCGAAAACGCCATCAATGCCTTGAACGAAATCACGCCAAGCGTGGCCCGCGTGAGTATGCTGGGCGACAATACGGTATTGCTTTGGTTCGACCAATTCATGGATCGTTCCACGCTTTCAGATCCCTCACATTACAGGGTTGAGGAATTGAATATCAATCCTATAGAGGTTTTATGTAATCCTATTGACGCTTCTTCGGTCGAAGTGATGTTCGACTATGGTTTTCAGGAAGGAGTGATCTATACCTTGTTGCTGAATGACATGGAGAGCTGCAGTGGCCATCCAATCGCTCCCGATACCAAGGTATGTTTCGGTATCCCTAATGAAATCGGCGCAGGCGAAGTGCTGATTAACGAAATCCTTTTCGATCCCATCAGTCCCGGGGTGGATTATGTGGAGTTGTACAACTATTCCAACAAGACTTTCGATTTGAGTGAGTTGAAATTGGGTGTGATTAAGGAGAGTTTTCCTGAACCAGCCGATACTACACTGAAAGCCATTACTGAAGATAGCCGATTATTTCTTCCACAATCGTATCTGTTACTGTCAACAGACGCTTACACCGTGGGTAAGCAGTATGAGTGTAATATCTTGGATTATGTGGATATGGCATCGTTCCCATCCTATCCTAATGCAGGCGGCACGGCCTTGCTGATGAGCCGTCAGGGAGTGGTCATTGATCAGATGGCGTTTTCGGAAAAGATGCATTATCCTTTGCTTAAGGAGACCAAAGGCGTATCGTTGGAGCGTGTCGCTTGGGATGCGCCGTCTGAACAGCTTGACAATTGGCATTCGGCGGTGGAAGCGGTGCATTTTGGCACACCAGGATACGCCAATTCGATGATGGCTGTTGAACAAAGTGATGCAGTGGAAGATCCTATTGGTATAGAGCCTTCGGTGTTTTCACCTGATGGCGATGGTATTGATGACAACTGTTTGATAACCTATCGGTTAGATAAATCGGGAATCACCATGAACGCTTATTTATTCAACGTGGAAGGACAGTTGGTGCGTCATTTGGTGAAAGGGGAGTTGGCTGGACAAGAGGGAGGTTTTGTGTGGAATGGCTTGGATAGCCAAGGTGGCCGAGTTCCGTTGGGAGTCTACGTTGTCATTGTCGAGGTGTTCGACATGGATGGGATGGTCAAGAAATACAAGAAAGCCGTGGTGGTGGCTTCGCGGTAGCTTACATGTCAAGGTTCGACTGTGCGAAGAGCTCGTTGGTGTCGGGGTTGAAGGCCATTAGGTTGCCCATGCCGGCCTTTTTGGTGTTGAACACACCATTGTCGAGGGCGATGAAGTCGTGGCTCTTGGGGTTCTTGATAACGAAGTCGATGAAGCTATAGTCCTCAGGAAGGTGTCCGTGGATGATACGGCGGCCTTTGGTCTTCTCGAAGTCCACCTTGAAGTCTCTGACCCAGATCATGCTGTGGGTGTCCTCAAAAGGATTCTCTATTCTGAAGTTCATTCCGGCATGGACAAGGATGTAATTTTCAAGCTCATAGTAATAGTCGAGGTTCTTCATCCAGTCGATGTACTTCTGAGGGATCTCGCGAGGACGTTTGATGCCGAAACTGTTAAAGGTCTCCGTTGCGCCTACGTTTTCCCATGCCTTTTGGATGCCGGGTTTGAAAAGGTGCCATTTCTGGTCTTCTTCCCAGGCCTTCACGCAATAATCCTCGTGGTTTCCTTTGAGGCAATGGATTTTCCAGCCTCTTTCTTGGAGATCCATCAGGTAGTCAAGGACCTCTTTGCTTGCCGGACCGCGATCGATGTAGTCGCCTAAGAAGAACAGCTCATCGTCACGGGTGACTTTCAGCATGTTCTCCAGCAACACCTTCACGGTTCTGGCACAGCCATGTATATCAGGTATAATCCAACGTCCCATCTTTATTCTCTAAACTCTAAACTTTTAACTCTAAACTATTTCTTGCCTTGGTTGGCGACGGCGGCCATCAGGGCGGCAACCTTTTCGGGGTCGCCGAGGAAGAAGTCCTTCGTCAGGTTCATCTTGTCATCAAATTCAAATATGTAAGGGATGCCGGTAGGGATGTTGAAGGCGATGATCTCGTCGTTCGACATGCCTTTGAGCACCTTCACCACACCGCGGAGGCTGTTGCCGTGGGCTACCACCATCACTTGGTCGTGGGTCTCGAAAGCCTTCATGATGTTGTCCTTGTAATAGGGCATCACACGCTCGATGGTGTCGCAGAGAGCCTCGGTTAGCGGAATCTGATCATCGGTGAGCTCAGCGTAACGGGGATCCATGCGGGGACTGTTGGGATCGTTCATTTCCAACGCCGGAGGACGTACGTCAAAGGCGCGACGCCATAAACGCACCTGCTCGTCGCCGTATTTCTCTGCAGTGGCCTTCTTGTCGAGACCTTGCAACTTGCCATACGACTTTTCGTTCAAACGCCAGGTCTTATAAACGGGCAGCCAGTCCATGTCCATGGTGTCAAGCACATAGTTCAAGGTCTTAATGGCACGCTTCAGGTACGAGGTGAAGCAGATTTCAGGTTTGTAGCCGTTTTCTTTCAGCACCTTACCGGCTTCAATGGCTTCTTGGATGCCTTTTTCTGAAAGGTCAACATTGGTCCAGCCTGTAAACAGGTTGAGCTTATTCCACTGGCTTTCGCCATGACGTATTAATATCAGTTTCTTCATATCTCTAAACTATTAACTTTAAACTATAAACTTTTTATCCATTTCCACTGGAAGAGGATCATGTAAAACACTCCAATGGTGATGGCCGAGTCGGCTAAATTGAAAATGGGCGGAAAGATGCTAAAGCTGAACATGTCGACCACTCTTCCCTGAAGCCATCCGGCGTAATGGAAGAGCTTCCCGTAGAACACACAGTCGATGATGTTGCCCAAAGCGCCTGCCGTGATCAAGGAGATGCCGAGAAGCACTCCGAACTTGGTGCCTTTTTTGGTGAGGCGGAACAAGACGTAAAACAGGGCAACGACAGCCACTATCCTGAAGATGCTTAACAGGAGTTTTATGATGCCACCACCGCCTAACATGCCGAAAGCCATGCCGTCGTTCTCGATGAACAGCAGCTTGAAGAAGTTGCCGAGGATCGGAATCTCCTGACCGATGGACATATTCGTCTTGACCCAGATCTTCAGGACCTGGTCGAGAATCAGGATGACGGCGATGATGATTAAAGAGGCGCCTAAGCCTTTATGTTTCTTTTCAGTCACTTTTTCCTTTTTTCCTTCATTTTTGCATCAAGGCAAATGGTGGTCGTGGGAACGCAGCGCAGCCTTTCCTTGGGGATCAGCTTACCTGTGGCACGGCACACACCGTAAGTCTTGTTTTCGATACGCATCAGGGCAAACTCCAGGTTTTGGATGTACTTTTCAGTACGAGCCGCCAACTTGGCATTTTCTTCCTTTTGCGATACTGCATAGCCTTCTTCCAAGATCTTGAAAGTGGGGGCTGTGTCGTCGGTGCTGTTTTCGCCGCCGGCGATGTTTTCACTAAGTTGAGCGAGGTTTTCGCGCGCCTGCTGTAGTTTCTGTAAAATTAATTCCTTGAATTCTTCAAGTTCTTCGTCGGAATAGCGTACAGAGGGAGTGTTGTTAGTATTCTCGTTCATAGTTGTAAGTATTAGGGTTTCGTTATTTTCATTCTAACAATGACCTTGTCGGTGAGTTCGTCTTCGAGTACGTCGTCACCTTCAAGTTTGTCAACGATTTGGATGGAATTGGCCAAAGTCTCGGAGCAGATGTAGCTGTTGAAGCGTTCCACGGCGGTCTCGATCTGCTCGTTCTTTTCGATGCTGATCACGATGCGGTCGGTGACTTCAAAGCCTGAGTTCTTACGCAGGGTCTGCACGCGGTTGACGATCTCACGGGCGAGGCCTTCGTTGAAGAGCTCTTCAGTGATGGTCATATCCAATGCCACGGTGAAGTTGCCTTCGGAGGTGACAGCCCAGCCTGGGATGTCCTGAGTGGAGATCAAAGCATCTTCAAGGGTCAACTCGACGTCGACGCCGTCAACATTGAGGTGGGTGCCGTTGTTCTTCTCGTAAGCATGGATCTCGTCTTGGGTCATGTTGGCGAAGTAGGTCTGAATCTGCTTCATCTGCTTGCCGTATTTCCTACCCAAGGTCTTGAAGTTGGGCTTCACGTTCTTCACCAAGATGTTGTTGTCGGGTGCCAAGAACTCGATGCCCTTGATGTTGACCTCGCTCATGATGAGGTGAGAGATCTTTTCAAGTTGGCTCTTCATCTCGTCGTTAGCCACAGGAATCATTATCTTCGACAGAGGTTGACGCACGCGGATGTTGGCTTTCTTACGCAGCGAGAGCACCAGTGAAGAAATCAGCTGGGCGGCTTCCATGCGCTCTTCCAAAGCCTTGTCGATGAGCTTGGTGTCGGCCACAGGGAAGTCGGTCAGATGCACTGACTCGGCTTTGTTTCGGCCGGTGGCGTTGTTGAGGTCGCGATAGAGTTGCTCACTGAAGAATGGAGCGATAGGCGAGCTCAGACGGGCCACGGTCTCCAAGCAAGTGTAAAGGGTTTGGTAAGCAGAGAGCTTGTCCTTGTTGTCGTCGCTTCTCCAGAAACGGCGGCGTGAGAGGCGCACGTACCAGTTGCTGAGGTGGGCATCCACAAAGTCGGCGATGGCACGACCGGCGCGGGTGGGCTCGTAGCTCTGGTAGGCGTTGTCCACTTCGAGGATCAACGAGTTCAGCTCGGAGAGGATCCAGCGGTCAATCTCGGGACGCTCAGCGTATGGCATGTCGGCCTCTGTATAGTCGAACTTGTCAATGTTGGCGTACAGAGCGAAGAATGCGTAGGTGTTGTAGAGGGTTCCGAAGAACTTACGGCGCACCTCGTCGACACCAGCTTCGTCGAACTTCAGGTTGTCCCAAGGTTGCGAGTTGGTGATCATGTACCAACGCACGGCATCGGCACCGTATTTCTCGATGACGCCGAAAGGATCGACGGCATTGCCCAAACGCTTGGACATCTTGTTGCCATTCTTGTCGAGCACCAAACCGTTGGAGATGACGTTCTTATAGGCTACGCTGTCGAAACACATCGTGGCGATGGCATGAAGCGTGAAGAACCAACCACGGGTTTGGTCGACGCCCTCAGCGATGAAGTCCGCTGGGAAGGGGATAGGTGAGAGTTGAGAGTTGAGAGGTGAAAGTTTTCCACCTTCGTCTTTCTTAGCCATGCAATGGTACTGGGCGTATGGCATGGCACCTGAGTCGAACCACACGTCGATGAGGTCGGGCTCGCGGAACATCTTCTTACCTGAGTTGGAGACCAAAACAACGCCGTCGATGTACGGACGGTGCAGGTCAAACTTGGTATAGTCTTCGCTGGCATAAGGATTATTGGTCATGAAGCCAGCCTTGATGGATTTCTCAATTTCGTTGCGGAGTTCTTCCACGCTGCCGATGCAGATCTCTTCCTTGCCGTCCTCGGTGCGCCAGATGGGCAGCGGCGTGCCCCAGTAGCGTGAGCGCGAGAGGTTCCAGTCAACGAGGTTCTCTAACCAGTTGCCGAAACGGCCGCTACCGGTAGCCTCGGGCTTCCAATTGATGGTCTTGTTGAGTTCGATCATGCGGTCTTTGAGGGCCGTGGTCTTGATGAACCAGCTGTCTAAGGGATAGTAGAGCACGGGTTTGTCAGTGCGCCAGCAGTGTGGGTAGTTGTGGGTGTGCTTCTCGCTCTTGAAGAGCTTGCCTTGTTCCTTGAGGAGCATCACGATGTCGACGTCGAGGCTCTTGTCCTTCTCGGTCTTGGTGGGGTCGTAGGCGTTCTTCACGAATTGGCCGGCGTAGGGGCGGTAGGCCTCCACGTCCATGCAGTTCTTGACGAACTCGGGGTCGAGGTCTTCAATCAGCCAGAACTTACCAGTGCGGTCCACCATAGGCTGTGGCTTGCCGTCCTTGTCGATCATCTGCAAAGGCGGGATGCCTGCGGCGGCGGCCACACGTTTATCGTCAGCACCAAAGGTCGGGGCGATGTGGACGATACCGGTACCGTCTTCAATGGTGACATAGTCGCCAGGGATGATGCGGAATGCGCCTTCGCCTGGGTTGACCCATGGGATCAATGGTTCGTATGAAATGCCTACGAGGTCCTTGCCTTTATATTCCTTGACGACTTCGGGAGCTTCCTTGAACATGGTGCCCACCAGTGCTTTAGCCATCAAGATGTAGCATGGTTCTTCGGTGTATGGATGAGCGGCCTTCAGCAGCACGTAGTCGATGTTAGGACCAACGCATAATGCAGTGTTGCTCGGTAAGGTCCACGGGGTGGTTGTCCAAGCAATGGCGTAGGTTGGGAGATCGTTCTCGACTTTCAATTTGAACAAAGCCACGCAGGTCAGATCCTTCACGTCTCTATAGCAGCCGGGCATGTTCAGTTCGTGTGAGCTGAGGCCGGTGCCGGCAGCGGGCGAGTAAGGCTGGATGGTGTAGCCCTTATAAAGCAGACCTTTGTTGTAGAGGTCCTTCAGCAAGAACCACAAGGTCTCAATGTAATCGTTGGTGAAAGTGATGTAAGGATCGTCGAGGTTGACCCAATAGCCCATCTTGCGGGTGAGGTCATCCCACATATCCTTGTATTTCATCACCTCTTCGCGGCAAGCGCGGTTGTAGTCGTCCACGCTGATCTTCTTGCCGATGTCTTCCTTGGTGATGCCGAGTTTCTTCTCTACGCCAAGTTCAACGGGCAGACCGTGGGTGTCCCAGCCAGCCTTACGGACGACGTGCTTGCCTTTCAGGGTTTGGTAGCGGCACACCACGTCCTTGATGGAACGGGCCATCACGTGGTGAATGCCGGGGGTGCCATTGGCACTCGGTGGGCCTTCGAAGAATACGAAGGAATTATCTTTATCGCGGTTGTCAAGACTCTTCTGGAAGGTGTCGTTTTCCTCCCAGTACTTGCGGATTTCGTTAGCAGTCTCGGTGAGATTCAGCTGCTTATACTCTTTGTAACTATTCTTCATCTTGCTGACTTGAATTAATGCCGCAAAGATAAGGAATATTCGCTAATGAATAAAATTTCAGTGCAATTTCTTATTGCTTAACCACTTTGACGGTCTCATTTCCCTCTTTTGTCGTGACATTCATCATGTAAATGCCTTTTGGTAAGGAGGTTAAGTTGATGACGACCTTATTACCATTCATGGTTTGCTCAAACACCTTTTGTCCTGTAATGTTATACATTGCAACATGTTGTATATCAGTGTTTTGAATGTTTAAAAGACCCTTGGCGGGATTGGGGAAGACTTCCATTCCATGGCTTGCCGAAATAGATTCAACTTCAACGCTTGGACCAAGATAGATGGTGTTGGAGAAATCTGTCTCACGACCGTTCCAGATGGCGGTGACGTTGTAGCGGGTGTTTTCGGTGTTGTTGTATACCACGCTGGTAGCGGTAAGGTTCTCAAAAGCTATTTCCATTTGTTCGTCACTACCTTCATAAGGACCCCAATAAACGTTGTAGCTGAAATTGTCTCCGCTCTCGATGGGGCTGGTGTAAGCCCTGAGTAGCCAAGTGTATTCCAAATTGAGATCAGTAGCAGGTTTCCAAGTCGACCCCGACCTAAACATGCAACTATTTGGATTGCCGACATAATGACCATAAGGAATAGGATGCGACGCTCCTGATGAACTCACTCCAATCCATAACGGTAGGGTGACATCAATAGGCACCTCATCATCCAAGGGGAATCTGACCATCTGATGGGAACCGGTCATCGTATGTTGTTGGGTGTAGATCAAGCTGTTGTTATTGGCTTTTTCTCCGTTATAAATCGTGTAAGTGTATTCGCCCTCCGAGCAATCGTACATCTCCAAATGAGTAATGGGATGACCTTCGAAGATGGCTAGATTCACAGGATCGATGGTGATGCCCCATCTTTGGGTGTTGGATCCAAAACTGTTTTCAAAGACGTTGTCGTCATAAGCTATCAGTCCGTAACCCACAAATTGCGGAGCCTCCCACTGAAGCTCGTCATGGTCGGTAAGATGGCTTCCAGAGAGGTTTCGCGGTGGCTCACAGTAGTAGTTCATTACTGTGGCATAGAGGATGTCCTCAGGATCCAAAGTTGCTGCGGAGCCGTTGACATTTTCCACTTGATAACGATGTGTGCCTGAACGCATGACGCGATCGTCGAGGTACTCGTAACCGGAGAAGGTTGGGCCACAAGGCTTTCCGTCGCGGTAAACCTTGAACTGGTTGGCTTCCACTGGCATGGTCCAGCGGAGCTGAACATTGGCGCCGTCGGAGATAGCAGTCAAATGTTGAGGTGGCATGACGCCCTTGTGACCTTCAGCTGCAGTGTAGGTGGCTAAGATGCCTTCGGCGGGTTGGTCGATGGAGAAAAGTGTTTCTAGTCCGCTTTCGTTGGACTTGACGGCTGTGACATGGATACCATTGCCTTCGGGGTCGAAACCGGCCAACCAGCGGAAGGTGGCCTCGGTGTTAGCGGGAACATACACTTGTCCTTTTTTATGGTTGCCATCATAAATGGTGAAATACTGGGATTTCATCTTAGGATGGTTGAAGCTTACCTCCAACTCTCCTCCTTTGGTGCCTTGTGGAGAATCACAATGGATGGCGACGTCGATAGTCTCGTAGTCGCCGAGGATAACCCAAGTTTTGGATTCGGCACTGTAAACATGCATCAGTCCCGCGTCAACGGACAGCACGCTAAAGATGTGAAAGCCGTTGTCAATCTCAGTATATGGATAAACAAAAGTGGTGTCCGTGACCTCGGCAATGTACATGCCGTCGCGATAAACATTATAATATCCAGCATAAGGATCTGACTCCCATGAAAGCTCCACTTGGTGTGCTGGACTATTGACATGTGCGACGAAATTATTCGGTCCGGGGGCACTTCCTTCTCCGCCGTATGCTCTGAAGGCGAAACTCATCCTGTCACCCGTTGCGCTGATGTCGGTGATCTGGACAGGCCAATCGTAGAAAGAATAGGGTTGGTTATGAGCGAATGGGTAAGGGTCGGTGCCAACATTAAAGGAAGTCCTTTTCGATCCTTCGCTGAAATTGGCGTGATCAATATTGCCCACCTCGGTAGGAGTTCCTCCAGGTCGGAAGAGATATACTTCGTCTAAGTTTTCATTCCCATCCCATCCTGCATTGCCGCAGAAACTGGTGTCGATGAGATAAATCAGTATTCCGCTGCCTGGAAGTTTACGGTCGAAAAGATCGTTTCTGTCGCGGTATTCGATGAAGAAGAATTGGTTGGGATCGAATCCGATCGGGATAATGTATCCATTGCGCCGTCCTCCTTCCCAAGAAACGGATTCCAACTCGTGGATATCGAAGGAAGCGGGATCCGCCGTGTTGAGAACGGGGAAATCCTCAATCCAGTTGCCGTACTTGTATTTCATGTAGGCACTCGTCTGTTGCGGCGGCTCAGTAGTGCCAGCCATCAGATCCCAAGGGCCTACAGGAGTAAGATCGGCAATGTCATCATAGTGGTAAAGGTCGGGAGCGCCCAAGGAGTGGAACATCTCATGGCATAGGGTACTGACATTGAAATAGCCTCCTTGTTCGAGTTGAAGGTTGAAGTCGTACACCTGCAGGTCATGGAGCATCACGGTACGGTCGAAGATCCACCAGCGGTGCGGCCAAAGCAGGGAATTCCAAGCACCAGTTTCGCCTTTGCACACGAACACCACATTGTCAACCAGTCCGTCATCGTTGTAGTCGAAATCGATATCCTCGGGAACCATGTCTTCAATATAGGCGATGGCTCTTTCCAACAGTGAAAACTCGCGTTCGACACGGTCTTCTTCGAGGTAGCCAATGGGGTTGGAAACGGAATTGTAAGGTTGATAGTATTGTTTGGGATAGATGTCTTCGTAAGAAAGGATCACCTCGCCGTCAGGTTCAGGATAGAAATACGACCACATGTCGATTTGGTTGTATGAGGCATGATGATAGTAGTTGTGCAACGAGTTGGCATTGTAGTCGGTGTCGTTGAACATGGCCTCTACCGTGGGGAACGATGTATTGTGGTAGGTATCGCCCGCGAAACGGATGAATACTACAAGATTATTATATAGGCCGTGGTTGAGTTCCTTTTCGTTCCTGACCTGGGGTTTACGATAGTTTTGCTCACGTGCTTGACGTCGGGCATAATATTCCTCTTTTGAGATTTTGGTGTAAGGCTTTAATCCTACAGAGGCGGGGTCAACGCTACCAACGATGAAAGGGGAGGCAACGACCTTCCCCTTGTCATCCTTGGTGGCATAGCAATAGTAGCCGTTTTCGGCTCTCACGATGGTGAAGCCGTTGGCGTCATGTAGGTAATTGTAGAATTCGTCACCTGAGGCGAAACAGTCGATCACTTTTCCGTCAGGTTGGGTTATTCGAGCTGGAATGTTTTTGAGTGGCGCGGCCGATGTAATAAAGCCGATCGCTAATAGTAGTGCGAGTGTCAGGTGACGTTTCATGGCGGTTGTCTCTTAGATTATTTATCCAAATTGAGTAGCAGCCCATTTCCGTCTCCGGTCATGATCTCAGGCAGTTTGCCATCCCACTTGCTGATCCATTCCAGTTGGACGATCTTGGGGTTGCTCGACACGGAGGCGCCTTTGATCTTCAGGGCCTCAGCCTCACCCTCGGCGGTCAGGATCTGGATGTCCTTGTCGATCTCGGCTTGTTTCTTCAGCTCTTCCTTCTGCTTGGTGACTTCAACCAAGGTGAGGGCCTTCTGTTCTTCAAGCTTCTTTTGGTTCAAAGCAGTCTCGTAATCGCTGTTGTAGTACACCTCGCGGATGTCAATCTGTTCGAGGAAAAGGTGATATGATTCAATGTCTTTCTTCATCTTTTCGAACACGATGGCTTGAATCTCTTCACGGCTGGTGCTATATACCTGAATAGGAGTGTATTTACTGGTAGTCAGAGCCAATGCCGACTTCAGTTTGGGCTTGATCACGTTTTCCTCGAGCCAATAGAAACGGCCGTTCTCCTTGCCGTCGGTTTCCGACACATTGTCGTAGATCCACCAGGCATACTCGGGGTCGATGCGCCATGAGGCACTGATATCGAATCCCATCTTGATACCGTCAATGGTGGGGGTCCACACGGTTTCCGACTGGGTGGCGTCAGCTTTGTATGACTTATAGTTCGGGTCGCTGCGGCTCACGTCGTTGCGCTTGGCGCAGGTATAAAATTGTGCGGTCTTGTCCATGGTTTGAACTTCGTACCAGGGGAAAATCAGATGCCAACCTGTACTATAGGTCTGGTGTTTTACGCCCGATGGTGTGATCACCACACCGCATTCCTGAGCGGGGATGATAGTGAGGAAACTGCTGCAAGCCAGGTAAATGACAGGAATGAGCCATAGGAAGATGCTGTTAGCTAAAGGTTTGCCGCCTTTGTTGCTCTTGCGGATCATGTTGTTGTAGAGCGCTGCCACGATGCTGTAGATGATGGCAATGACTGCGATAGTGTTTAAGATTTTCATTGTTTTTCAGTTGTTTATTTAGTTTATTTGTTTTTTAGTTTGGTTGTTTATTTTCACCTCTCACCTTTCACCTCTCACCTCCTTAGCAACCAATAGCCCTGGAAATAACCAGTCTTAAGATTTCTGAGGTGCCTTCACCGATTTGAAGGATGCGTTGGTCGCGATAGAAGCGTTCCATGTCGAACTCTTTGAGAAGTCCATGGCCGCCCATCACCTGAACGGCGTTGTCGCATACCTCGGCGGCCACTTCGGAGCAGTAGAGCTTGGCCATGGCGGCCTCTTTGCCGAAGGGACGGTGTTGGTCTTTGAGCCAACAGGCGTGGTAGAGCAGGTTACGTGCGGCCTCAACCTTCACGGCCATGTCAGCGAGTTTGAAAGCCACGGCTTGGAACTTACACACTGGCTTGCCGAACTGCACGCGTTTCTTGGAGTAGGCGAGGGCCATCTCATAAGCGCCTTGGGCGCATCCGAGGCCCATGGCGGCGATGGAGAGTCGGCCTGAGTCGAGGGTGGCCAGCATCATGTGGGAGCCTTCCCCAGGCTCGCCCAAGATGCACTCCCTGGGCAGCCGCACATTGTCAAAGATGAGCTTGCCAGTGTTGGAGGCACGCCACATCATCTTGTCATCCATCGGGGTCTGGGTGAAGCCTGGAGTGCCGTTTTCCACCAGCAGGGCGGTGAACTCAGGCTTGCCGTCCTTCTCACCTGAGATGGCTTGCACGCTGGTGCCTAAGGTGATCGGCGTGGCGCTGTTGGTGATGAAGATCTTGGAGCCGTTGAGCACCCAGGTGTCGCCTTCGAGCTTAGCCGTGGTCTTGGTGCCACGCGAGTCGCTACCAGCGTCTTCCTCAGTGAGACCGAACCCCCAGAGCTTGTCCTTGCACAGCTGAGGCAGGTACTTGCGTTTCTGCTCCTCGGTGCCATAATCCTTGATGGGACCGATGCCCAACGAGTTGTCGGCGGCTATGGTGGCGGCGGTGGAGCCGTCCACACGGGCTAACTCCTCCACAGCGATGATGTAACTCAGGTTGTCGAGTCCCTGACCGCCGTATTCCTTCGGCACGGTCATGCCTAACAGACCGAGTTGACCCATCTTGAGAGTGAGTTCGGTGTCGAAATGTTGATGCTCGTCGTTGTAACGGGCTACTGGTTTTATCTCTGCTTCAGCGAAGTCACGTACCTTCTGGCGTAAGGCTTCCTGTTCTTTAGTTAAATCGAAATTCATGTTTTTTTAACTTTTATCTCTTATCTTTTATCTTCTTAACTTAACTCAATCAGTTGCTTTTTATTATCCACCATCTCGCCTTCTGTCACCAATATGCGTTTCACTTTGGCTTTGGCAGTGGGGGTGATGTTGTTTTCCATTTTCATGGCTTCCACCACAATCATGACGGTACCTTCGTTCACCTCGTCGCCTTCCTTCACGTTGATCTTCACCACTTTTCCAGGCATAGGCGAGATGAGGGTTGAGCGGTCGTTCATGCTCTCTTTGCGGGAATAGTCGAGGTTGTCGTTGAGCTGGTCGAGGCGGTGACAGCTGAAGTTGAGGCCATGGAAGTTGATGATGGTCTTCTGTTCATCGTTCACGGAGCAATACACTACCTCGGTGCGACCGTTGAGCATGATTTTCAGCTGATGGTTGTCGTGGCTGATGAGCTCGGCGGAGAGCTGAGCGGTGAGAGGTGAATGGTGAGAGGTGATTTCCACTGTCAGTTTGCCGCTGTCTGCTTCCCATTGGGTGATGTGGACGGGGATTTGATGGCCTTCCACGTCGACGGTGAAATGGCTGTGGAATCGCCAGAAACCGATCTGTTCCCACACATTTTCCGCTTGACTTTCAAGTTGTTTCTTGCTGAAGTCGTAAAGCAGGAATGATACAGCTATATCGTTGATGTTCAAATTGTCGCGACTCTCATTCAAAGCCTTCAAAAGCGCATCTTGATGGGTGTCGCAGAACGAAGTGTCGATCTTGTTGTCAGCGAAATCCTGGTTTTTGATGACTTCCCAGAGGTAGGCCTTGTTGGTGGTCAAGCCTTGGATGATGAACTCTTTTAGGGCGTGTTGTGCCGTCTCGATGGCTGCCTGGCGGTTCTTGGCATGGCAAACGAGCTTGGCGATCATGGGGTCGTAGGCTTCGCTGACGGTACAGGGGCCATCAATGCTGCTGTCCACACGGGTGCCGCGCACTTGGGGTTCGTGGTAGGCGGTCACCTTGCCGGGAGTAGGCAGGAAGCCTTTTTCTGGGTCTTCGGCGTAGATACGGAGCTCGATGGCGTGACCTTGGGGAGGTGAGAGGTGAGAGTCGAGAGTTGAGAGATCCTTGTTTCTGGCGATACGGATCTGTTCTTCCACGATGTCGATGCCAGTGCGCATCTCGGTGACGGGATGCTCCACTTGGATGCGGGTGTTTACTTCTAAGAAGTAGAAGTTCTGGTTTTGATCAACGATGAACTCCACGGTGCCGGCGTTTTTGTAGCCAATGCCTTTGCAAAGCTTCACTGCCGTGGCAAGCAGCTGTTGTCGTTTCTCTTCGCTGAGTGTAGGTGACGGCGACTCCTCGATGATTTTCTGGTAGCGCCGCTGGATGGTACATTCACGCTCGCCAAGGTGGATCACGTTGCCATGGTGGTCGGCCAGGATCTGCACTTCGATATGACGTGGATTCTCGATGTATTGTTCTACGAACACGGTGCCGTCGCTGAAGTATTTCTCCGCTTCGCGCGAAGCTGTCTCTAACTGGTCTTTTAAATCTTCCTTACGTCTGACGATGTGCATGCCTTTGCCACCGCCGCCCGCTGCCGCTTTGATGAGCACGGGATAGGGCAGGGTGTCGGCTTGTGCTATGATCTGATCGAGGTCGCCAGTCAGACCAAAGGTCACGGGGATGTCGTTTTCAATGGCCACTTTTCGAGCGGCGATTTTGTTGCCCATTAGGCGCATGGTGTCGGCATCGGGACCGATGAAGATGAGGTTGTTGGCGGCGCAAGCTTCAGCCAGCTCGGGGTTCTCCGAGAGGAAACCATAGCCAGGGTGGATGGCATCGGCACCGCTGTCGAGGGCGGCATCGATGATCTTCTGTATGTTGAGGTAGGTGTCCTTGAGGCTGCCGTTGCCGAGCGGGTAAGCCTCATCGGCCATGCGTCGGTGCAAGGCGTTGGCGTCGTTGTCGGCAAATACCGCCACGCTTTCGATGTGCAGCCGTTTCAGGGTGCGCATGATACGCACAGCGATCTCGCCTCGGTTGGCAATCAGGACTTTATTGATTTTCTTGGTGTTCATCTTTTCATTCAAAACAAGAGTACAAAGGTATATAAAATAGAAATAATTTTCGGAGATTTTTGATGTTTTTTAATAATAAGGAATGCTCATTCCTTCAAAAACGTTTGATAAAATAGAAAACCGTTGAATTTTTTCATTCAAAGTGCAATCACTTCACCAGCTCCAAAATGTTTTCAGGGGTAATCTCCATCGCGGTGACGGCACAGAGGCCGACACCCATGTCCTTCACGCTGGCGCCAAGGAAATGGACTTTGTCGTCAATAATTAGGAAGCGGTCGTGATGGCGGTGAGGTAGCTGGATGAACTCAATCGTGGGATATTGCTCGTTATGCTTTTTGAGGTCGGTGAGGAACTGTTCACTGTAGCGAGTGTGGATGGTGGCCGTTACGCCCTCGGCACGCTTAGTGAGCATGGTTAGCACTCGGTCGTCAACGAAGTTGTCGATCAAAATGATCCGGTGTTTAGCGCTACGAACAAGGTCGGAAACGTAGGTCCATGCGTCCCAAACGCAGCCAGTGGGGAAAACGGCTTCAGGAAGCTGCTTCGGAGAGATTTCGTCGATCCTATCCATAATGATTTCAATCTTCTTATTGGTTTTTCCCTGTTGTTGCTCGAGGTTGATGAGGCGTTCAACCATTTGGATACCTTGGTTGATAATTTGTGGTATGGCTGTGAAGGCACGCATGATGCGGATATTGACGCCAACGGCTGTTTCTGAATGCAATACGCTACTGAGCATAGCTACCCCGTTACGGGTGAAAGCATAGGGTAAGTATCGGGTGCCACCTCTTCCGTTTGAGGTCGCAATTTGCGACCTCAAACGATAATATTCATCGCGTGTTAATTTGAACATAAAGTCATCAGGAAATCTTTCAATATTTCTATTGACCTGTTCTTTAAGTCGCTTGGTCTCAACACCATATAACATTGCCAAGTCAGAGTCAAGTATCACTTGTACATCTCTGACAACGCGTATCATTGCCTCAATGTTTATGTTTTTGAGGTCGCAATTTGTGACTTCAAGTTCCATCAATTGTGATTCTTCTGTCTTTGTTTTTTTCTTTGCCATTTTCAATTCTATTAGACTGCAAAAGTATGAAAAAAAATTGCATATCAATTTAGAAAGATGTACTTTTCGTTTTGCGATTATAGATGATTCAAATATAATGAGGTTTTTTTAATTTCGAATTGTTTCGTGGCTTTATTATTCACTATCTTTGCATTTATAAAACGAGGTAAGATGGATTCAGTCGTAAGTTTAGTCGATATCGGTGATGCGTGTTTCTGCCAAGGTGACTACTATAGGGCGTTGGAACACTATTTCCCCGTGTTAAGAACTCTTGAAAGGGAACCTAGCTCCAATCCTCTTGTCACCGCTTCTGTTTATTACGGTATTGGTGCTTCATACGACCGGCTGAATAGGAGTTCCGATGCACTTCATTATTACCTCAAAGCACTTGCGATAACCGAAAACATCCTCGGTCAGTATCATCCTGAAACCGCCAAAATTTACAGGAGTGTCGCCCGGATTTACGGCTCATGGGGCTATGACTACATGCTCTGGAATTGCGACGACGAATGGTCCTACATGTTTAGCGACATGAGTCATTTGTTCAGTTTTGATAACGTTTGCCATGACTGTTTTGAGCCGGCCATTAACTATTATAACAAGGCGTTGGCTTGTTACCAATCCCTCACGCCACCCGACGAAGCAGCCATCAAAGAAGTCAACGAAGCACTTCAGGCCTTAGCGGTTAAAAAGGAAAAGGAGAACCGTTTTGCTCTGGATAACTACATGAAGGTGATGGAAATCAGGAAATGGTACAACGGTGAAGACAGTGTTCGTATGGCAGAAATACTTTATTGTATCGGGGTGGTGTATTCCAACATGAATGAGGAGGAGAATGCCAGGGAGTATTACCAGAAATCGTATGAGATTTTTCGAAGTTCTGGGTTGTTGTTGAGCCAATCATTAAACAGCAACCCGTAAAGCAAGGTGTCGTAAACAATCCCTTTGCTTCTCACAGCATTGGCTTTCCGCCCTTCCAAGGTAAAATTAATCTCTTCCATCCTCCATATCCATTCCTTTGCCTCGTCTTCCGTACAAGGTTTGCTGACGAAGTGGTCGTCGTAGGCGTCGTCAACAGTGTCGCAAAGTCTTGCGAAAGACCTCCAGTCGTCTGTTTTCCATTGCCATAGTTCGATCTTCAAAATGGAATTCGCTGTTTTTGTATTGTTTTTTACCATTTTAACTGTTCGTGTTTTCCCGTATTAAGATTATGATGCAAAGATAATGTGGTTTTTCTGTTTGGCTATTGCTTAAATCATTTTTTAATGCTAGTTTTGCAGGGATTAACCATAGCTTAGATTACAATTTTATGAATAAACGTTTCTTTCCCCTTTTGTTTTTTGCGACAATGCTGTCTATGCCTATGTTTTCGCAATGGAGCGTAGGCCTTAGTGGTGGTTACGCCTATAACTATTTTGATTATGATCCGCAATACATGTCGGGACTCCATTTTAATGGGCGGCACGGAGTTTCCGGTGACTTATCCGTAAATTATCGGTTTAACGATTGGTTTGGCCTGCTAACGGGAGTGTCCTATCAACAAAAAGGTTATGTTATGAATGGTAGTTACATTCCCAATGGGTCTACTGAACCCTATGTGTTTTATGGTGATTTCAGGCGTAACGACAATTATTGGATTATTCCAGTTGCAGCGGAATTCCTATTAGGCAATGAAAAATGGGAGGGATTTTTAGACGTTGGAGGCTATTCCGGTTACTGGTGCTCCTCTTACTATTCATTTAACGATGTTATGAGTATTCATCTAGGTTATTATACTGTTTCGGGAAAGGCGCCAAGAGCGTTTGATGAAAAAGTAGATAGAAGAGTGGAGCTTGGTGCCATGTTGAGTTTGGGGGTAAAATGGAATCTGTTGAGAAGACTATCCCTCTTTGCTGCGGCAAAAACCTATTTTGCGCTTACTCCACAGCAAAAGGACTATCAACTAAAGCATTTCCCAAGTCGCAATATTACCATCACAACCCAACTTGGATTATTGTATAACTTTAAATAAACGATGAAATAATGAAACAATTTTTAGGTATATTAGCCATTGGCATACTTACCTTGCTTTGCCCCTCGTGCAAGAAGGATGTTGTGGAAGACCCGAATCATACAGACTATGAAACCGATTTGCAACAGTTTGAAGCCGTTTGGAACGGATTGAATACAGCTTATGTGTTTTGGCCTGTTGATAACACCGATTGGGATGCGGTTTACGAAAAATACCGTCCAATTTTTGAGGACATGGAAATCCAGCCCGACAGCATCTGGGAGTCAACCTGGAAAGCGTTGACAACCAATTTGATCGATCATCACTTGACCATTAAACTGGAACGTCCAACTACAGGGTATAGGACTTCGCTGATTCCGGGGTTGGATGAGGTAATGTCACGGTCTTATTTTCATGCTCCTATGGGTGATGTCGGGCGCTTGACTCAGCTGTTGCGGCTTCAACTCAATGGCAGGTTGACAGATGTGTCATTTATGTCTGCAACTGACATTTATGTATCGGGAATTCTTGATGGTGAAATCGCCTATTTTTATTGTTCCGGTTTTAGTGATTATTACACTTTTTTGACGCCGTTTTCACATTTTAAGCAGCTGGTGGCCTCTGACGGAATAAAAGCTGCAATCATTGATGTTAGAGACAACGGCGGAGGCAACGCCATTATTCCAGATGCAATGTATGCCTGTTTTTCTACAGAGACACCGACAATCGGCGTTTATCAAACCAAAATAGGTTTGGGAAGGTACGAACTTGGGCCCAAGTTGCCTTATAATATTGGCTCTATTGTTGCTGAAAGCGATAGGCAAAACTGCGATATTCCGGTTGTTGTATTGACGAATGTGTTTTCGGCAAGTGCCTCTGAGATCACGTCTCTTGCTATCAAGAGCCTCCCCAATGGCTATGTTGTGGGCGAAAGGACTTATGGAGCTACATGCGCCTTGAATTCGGATTTCGGGTTGTTCTATTCTGGAAGTTTTGGCGACTCACAAGAAGATGCCGATGGTCATTGGTCCGGTCACGGTCATTATGTTTATACACCCAAGTATTTGTTCACAGGTGTTGATGATACGCTTTACGAAGGTTATGGTATTGAACCCGACGAGGAATGTCTATTTGACCAATCGGCTTGGGATAGCGGCGTCGATAATCAGTTGGAATACGCTGTGAGTTTTGTTCAGCAGAAAATGTGAGAAAAGAATAAACAATTATAATTAGAACTTAAAATAATTTGTAAAATGAAAAGAAACAGTTTATTGGCAGCATTGTTAATCCTTGTTGTGGCAGCAATTTCATTTGAGAGTTGCGAAAAAGAAGTAAATGTGTCTCCGACAAGCATTAGTATTTATAAAGGAGAATCACAAGATGTTATAATCACGTATAGTCAAGATAGGGTTTCGGGTGAGATAGACAATTCTTTTATCGCCAGTTGTTTTTTTAGAAGTAAGACGGAAACGTTTTTCTATACGATCCCCGTTACGGGAAAGCATGTGGGTAATACTTATTTAAGACTCACGGGGGGAATTAATGTGGATATTCCAATTGAAGTGAAGGCTAAATACCATACCTATGTAGAACCCAACCTTGACTTTGACGATACCAGAGACTTGGTTAAAGCCAAGTTTGGCGAGCCTACCCTGGAAGATGTGCCGTTGAACGACACTACGAAGGCTTACGTTTATTATATTAATGAGAATAATACAATGTTGGTGAACTTTTATACCTATAATGAAAAAGTAGGGTCATATGCACTTTCATTCTCCGATGAGTCGATATTTGATGAGCTTGAACCCTATCTCATTGAAAGGTATGAAAAATTTGGGGAAACATCAACGCTGAAAGCGTTCATGAATGCAGAATCGATGGAAGACGCTACGATCATAGTATCACTTTCAAAGTCAGATAGTGGTTACATGGTTTTGTATACGAATCCCGAAACTCTTATGGTGCCTGATAAAAACGACGTTTCGGCATTGATGACCCGGTTGGAGTTGAGAAATACTTATAATGGTTGTTTTGCAAAAGAATAACTTAGTCAAAAAGAAGGAGTATATGCCAAATAATAAGGAGAAACGAATTTTTTACGAGGATTTAATCATTAAACAAAAATTACTTAACAGAGACAGGATAGTTACCAATGAGTTTTATTACAAAGGCTGTTACCCTATCTTTTTATCTTTATGGAAGCGGTATCATACTGATTGTGAAAGTCCTTTTGAATTAATGAATCAAATTTATGTATTGATGCTTAGTCCTGGTAAAAGAACTGGGAAATGTCAATTAGAGAATTTTAGGGGAGAAAGTACTTTGAGAAGTTGGATAAAGACTGTAGCATTGTTTTATTGCTATAAAGCATACGGTGATCAACAAATTACGATAGGATTTGAGGATGGAGGTGATAGAAGTGATAGAAAAAGAGTATCTAATAGTGGAAACGGAAGAGTGATTATTAGTATTGGTGATATGGTTTCAGAGGAAATGGATGTGTATAAAGAAGACATGAAACGTTTAATTGCGTTAATGCCCAATAAGCGGTATGCAAAAGTCATTCGTTTGTTTAAAATTGATGGATTTTCGAATGACGAAGTGGCTGATGAACTTGGCGTAACACTGGCAAATCTATATAACATACATGCCAGGGCAGAAGAACAGTTTAATACTATTTGTGAAAGGGAAGAGCGTTATGTCAAATAAAATAATTCCAATCAGCATTGAAAAGTTTGCGGCTTATCTTGATAATAATCTGTCGATAGATGAGATGGCTCAAATTGATAATGCAATTAATGCAAATGGAAATTTGCAAGAGCTGATTAGCATGAATGATGCCATTGACATTTGTTCCATTGAGAATGAATTTGAATTGCCCGAGGAGATTCTTTCTGGCTCATTTGAAATACCCAATATTGATCATAAAAATTCAGATGCATTGGAACACGCATTGGATGTTTTCGAAAACATTTTTCATCAAGGTGGTGATAGTTCTATGGATGATTATGATACTTTATCCCATGAACAACCACTTATTGACAAAATGATGAATACTGAAGAAACATTTAGACCTGGATTTTTCGGAGAAATGAGCTCCATCCAGCAAAATCATCCTGACACTTGCGCAATCAAGGCGCAGCAAATCATCCTCAATGAATTCAACATTCCTTGCACCGAAGACCAATTGGTGAAATATTCTGCCGAACATGGGTGGTATAAGGGGAATGGTACAGCTATGTCTGATGTAGGCAAACTGCTTGTCGATGGTGGTGTGCCTTGCACTCAACAAGTCAATGCAGATGCATTCGACCTTGTCAACGAATTGTCGCAGGGTCATAAGATTATTGTAGGCGTGGATGCCAATGAACTTTGGAACAATAACTCGATTCGCGGAAAGTTCTCCAATTGGTACAATGACTTTTTCCACGGAAACACGCCGAACCATGCCGTCATTGTCGCAGGCATTGACACTACAGACCCCAACAACATTCAGGTTCTTGTGACCGACCCGGGAACTGGTGAATACCATAGGGCATATCCTATGGATCAATTCATGGATGCCTGGTCCGATTCGAATTGTTTCATGGTCTCCACTGATGTGGCGGCACCACAAACATTACCACTAATGGCCAACTTTGACTATGCTGTTGGACATATTGACAGCGTTGCCGGAGTTGATTATGCAGAATTCCAGGTCTTCTATGACATCAGTCATGGAGTGCCATTCCATTACATGGATGTGAACGGTCAGATGCTCAATCCTATGAGTTCATTCATGGATGCGTACCTGGACTATGCCCATGATGATATTATGTTCAGCGAGATATTTAATCATGGTCATTATATGTTCAACGATTATATCGACCAAGATCTTGTCACGGCGCAATTGCACGATTCCTTTGATTTTGGCATGACTCAAATTGGTTTCGACATGAATAATGATTGGATCCATTATGCCGAGGTTAATGGAATTGCTGAAATGACCAATCAGGATTATTCGAATTTCCTTGACCAATCTATCCATGATTTTCAGGCAATGGGCGATTCCGATTCTGTTACCTATTGCGAACAACAACACATGATGCTTGATTACTGCGATGAGAATGGTTTGGACTTCTTTGATACTTTCCTTGATTATTAATCATTCAATTTTTCCTTGATATGAACGAGATTTTTGAAAAACTGACAGGATTTCTCCAACAAAGCGAGAAACTTGCCGTACAATACGGAAAACAGTCAGAGTACGAAAACCTCTCTGAAGTTATAAAACAGGCTGCAAAAAAGGAATTGGTTTTGTTGGTTTGTGGAGAATTCAAAAGAGGGAAGTCGTCATTTGTCAATGCACTCTTGGGTCAAGACCTCTGTCCCGTTGCGGATGGCATCACAACATCAACTGTTTCAATTATCCGATTTGGCGAGCAAGAAAAAGCTATTCGTCATTATAGTGTGCTTGAGACAAACAAGAATAACGAAGAGTGCCTATCAATGAAAGACGATGAAATCTCCATTAATCAGATTGGGAGATTTGCCAAAGGTACATCGGAAGAAATTGGGAACACATTATATATTGAGATTGAAGTGCCGAATGCATTATTAAAGAACGGGCTGGTGTTAATAGATACTCCTGGTGTAGGCTCGCTGGATCCTCGCCATCTGTTCTTGACCCTTCAGGCGTTACCCAAGGCTGATGCATTCTTTTTCGTAACTGATACTGGTGAGCCTTTGACTACTACAGAATTAGATTTTATCAAGAATAGGCTGGTGCCAACTGAAAAGCCATTTGATATACTTCTTAGTAAGTCAGATAAGGTGAGCCGGAGTGATTTGTCTCGTTATATAGAGGATACCGAAAAAAAAGTGTGTGAATATTGTGGTAAAGTCACAAAATGCACACCGGTATCATCAATTGAGTGGGATTCCTACAATAAGACTGGTTATGATAGAAGAAAAGTAAATTCAAATTGCGTTGCCGTTTATTCTGCTATTGATAACTTTAGGATTCGCAGAGAACAGCTGTTTACAGAGAGATTTAGAGAGCAGTTTTGCGTTTATTTGGAAGGTGTCAAAAAGCAGGCGTCAAGTTCTTTGGACGCAGTGAAAAAAGATAATGCTGAAGAGATAGAGAATCTCAAACAGCAGTTGAACGGATTGAATGCATTTAAGAGTGTGGTGACGAATGAAAACTCGGAATTTCGCTTGAAAATAAATAGTATCATTGAATCTTCCCAGGAAAAAGTAATGCAAGATTTTTCTAGAAATAGCGTACTTCTGTCTTCGGAAAAGTTAGAAGAGATTTTAAGCAAACCAGAAGCTGCAAGGAACGGAGGAGAAGAATTCGTTATGAGAGAGGTGAATGAAGCAATCAAAAAGCTTAGTGAAAATCTTGACGACCAAATTAACTGTGCTATGGGTGAAGTAATGAATGAGTTACAGCAATACATCAAATCCACCAAGTTGGAACGAACCTCCTTTAACGGTATTATTCAATCACAAATGGAACCACTTATTCACACTTTTTCTGAGAATTTCATTAGTGTTACAAGATCAGCCCTTCCGTTTATTGGGGTTACTACAATTGCTTCGGCTGTGACAGGCATTCCTCTTTATTTTGGTGCTGGTTTACTTGGATTGTCACTTACACCCTTTGCCTTTGTGGCAGGTGCTGTGGGTTTGGCTGCGGGTGCATATTACGTTGCTCAAGCCATAAAAGGAACTAAGAAAAATGAAAAACTTGCCAATATTAGGAGACAGATATCTCCACGTATTAGCATTGTTATGAATGAATTGCGCTTGTATATTCAAAAACGCTATTCTGCTTTGCAAAAAGAGGTTGTCAACTCACTACGCACTATTGTTGAAAACATGACCCAACAAATGCAGGATATTGTGCGGTTGATGCAAGAATGCCAACAAAACAATCAGAAAAAAGCCCAAAAAACTATTGAAATTGAAAATGAATTGAAACTTATCGATACGCTGATGACCCAGATGAAAGTGTATGGTACTAATCCTTTTGTAAAAAAATGACTTCTGATAATATCATATCATTCGAATTGCGTAAATGCATGAAATGGTGCATGGATCTTGCGGAGCAAGAACGGTTGAACATTGTTGCTTCTAGCATTCAGAAGATCCTTGACAACCTAGACAGTCCCATGCAGCTAGCAATTATTGGGAAAATCAGTAGTTCAAAGTCCACCTTGGTCAACGCAATCCTCGGAAGTGATGATATTGTGGAAATGGGGCAAATGGAGACAACTTTCAATGTGTGTTGGCTGAAATACGGTTCTTCCAAGGCTGATGTCAAGGTTGTTTTCAAAAATGGATCAACGAACGCTGTTCCTCGAGACCACTGGAAAGAATGGTCTGGTCAGGCTGAAAACAAGCTAAAGGACACGGTAAAATATATTGAGGTTACTTATGAACATGAGATTCTTCGTAATATCAACATTATAGATACTCCAGGCCTGGACTCATCGATGGGAACTGATTCCAAAAACACTATTGACTTTCTAAAAGATGTTAGACCAGATGCTGTATTGATGGTGTTTACCAAGGGTTTGGCTCAATCGACAATGGAGGTGATAAAGGAGTTTCAGGGTTCGCAAGCAAACAAGTTGTTGCTGTCTCCGTTGAATGCTATGGGAATTCTGTCGAAGATTGATCTCTTGTGGTCGGTCGGCAAACCAAAATTGCCATTTGACATGGCTCAGCACGATGTCATCGAAAGCAACATCTACTATCTTTTCCCTGAAGTGAGGGATTCTCTCTATAGTATCATGCCGGTATGCGCTAAGCTTGGCCTCGCTTCACAAATGATGACCCAGCACGATTTCGAATTGTTAAAGTCGTTATCACGAACCAAGAAGGAGGATCTTGACGAGATGTTTCATAGCGTGAACGATTTTACCGATGATTATTTCAAAACGAAAATAACCATTAATGAAAGATGTTACCTACACGACAAGTTTGGCCTCTATGGTGTGTATGAACTGATTTCATTCATAAACAACAGTGAATGCGATTTGCAATCGGCAAAGATTCATTTGCAAGAAATCAGTGGATTCTATAGGTTCAACAAAAACCTGTATTCACATTTCGGACAACGCAGCTATCTGATCAAAACCCAAAGCGTGCAGCATTTTATTGTTCAAGCTTGCAACGAACAAAGGCAAATGATAAAAACTGAAGAAGGAAAAGATGCTGTTGACAAGATCCAGGAAAAAATCCTTGCCACTTTAATGGGCGTTTTCGAATACAAACAACTAGATTTTTTATCAAAAATATACGAAAGGTCTATGAATATTACAGACAACAACGCAATTGAAGAATATAAGCGTGTTTGCGGAGAATACGGTAATTCTGTGGTTAGTCGCTTGAACATCAATAAAAATGAATCCATATCAATTATGGCTGAGGAAGCAGCAAAAAGAGCGCAGATTGCTAATAAAAAAGCGACAATGAATCAAATGCGCGCTCCACAAGATGCCGAATTATACAAAATGTTATCTCTTTCATACGCTAATCTTTCTAAACGAATTTTCGAAATGCAACAGCAGAGGGAAGAGGCCGAAAAGATAATAAAAATTACAAATGAGTTTATTTACGGAGAATAATACAATAATAGCATGGCAACAATATCAGTTGAAATAGGAGGATACAGTATCCGGGCAATGGTTAGATCTTCGAATACTGATGGCCCGGTATGTCTTGAATTAGGTAATTCACTTGGTCAATTTTGCATCCCGAGTGCTTTTGCAAAAGATATAGAGGGTAAAATCCATGTAGGTTTTGATGCGACAAGATGGAAATATAGTTCTCAATTTATTTCTTTGATGGATATGGAAAACGACGAACACCTTTTTACCAAAAGTGTACAAGCTCTTGTTTCGTTCACTTTAAATAGAGCAAAAAAACAAATAGGGGAAGAGATAGATAGGTTTGTATTTGTTGTTCCTTCGTATTTTATGGCTAATGATCCTCGAAAGACATTTATTAACAATGCTTTGAATAAGTGCGGCGTTTATTCAATTAGTTTCATTACTGCTCATGAGGCTTTGTGCGCACGACAGGCATATGTAAACGACAAAAAATATGTCATGGTGTTTGACATGGGTCATCTAGGTCTGAATGTCTCATTATTACAAAAGAATGAGGCTAATTATGAGTTGTTGCATTCAAAATCAGTTATTTCTACTGGTGGTTTGGCTTTTGACGGTTTGGTTTATAGGGATATTATTGAAAAATGCAAACCAAACAAGCCGCAAGATATTGATTGTGAATGTCTTTGGAATGACGAAATGGAAAGAATTTCCGCGTTTGTAAAGGAGCGCTTGTCGGTGGAAGAACGTTATGATTGCCCTGTTCCTTTCTCGGATAAGTTATATTCAGTGACTCGAAAAGAACTTGAAGAAAAGATGTCTTCTATAATTGGAGATGGTTTTAATTCATGCCATAATTTGGTTTCTGAGAGCGGTATTGATCCAAATGAAATTGAAGAGGTGTTATTATGGGGAGGGACGATCCATATGCCATTGGTTTTGGATAGATGCAAGTATCTTTTTAAGCAAATTAATCCAACAATAAGAATTACTAATTGTACTTTCATGTACAACTCAACAATGTTGGCATGCGAAGGTGCTTTTATCGGCAAAGGAAATTCAAGTGTTACATTAAGTTTTTAATATTATGGGAAAAATTTCAATGTTCGGTATTTCGGGTTCTGGAAAAACCTGTTATCTTTATGCAATGGCACAAATACTTCAGGGAGGGGCAAGGCAAGGAGGTTTTAGGCTATCAGTAATAGCCAACAACATGCAGCAACAAGCCTTGTTGAATGATGGCTACATGATGATGGCTGCTGATGGGAAATGGCCAGAGACCACTAATGTCACTACTGAATATGATCTATGCGTTCGTGTTCAGTATGAAGATATGTTTAGGGAGATTATACCTAACCTGGCTTTGTATGATTATACTGGAGGTATATGGACAAATAATTCAGACGATGCTCACCAGGACAGATTACGGCTGATGAAAGCTTTTGCCCAATCATCCTCTGTCGTTTTTTTAGTGGATGGTGTCACTTTACTTCAAGCTATGGAACCCGCGAACCTTCATCCCTCTCATAGGAACAAAGCAACTACACAACAAATCGTTCAAGCACGGCAACAGATTGCCTTCGTGGAGAATTTATTTAGGAGTTTTAAGCAACAAGAAGGGTCAATGCCTCCTGTGATGGTAGTTGTAACCAAATCGGATGTTTTTGCAGATGAAAGTGAACTGCAACAAGGTAAAAGCCTTGTAAAAGAGTATCTGCCATCCATCTTTGCTAGAGGTTCTGGAATTGAGGCGGCAATTACAAATGTATCACTGGGTACTCATTTGGGTTCTACTAATGGTGCCATTACTGGCAATCTAAGCTTAAGCACTCAGTATAATATTCACTTGCCTATAGTATTTGCCGTGTATGCTTTTTTGAGTGAGGCATATATGAATAGTCCCGAAGAAGAACAACGCGAAATTGAAAGATGGGCCGCACCAATGCGGGCTATGATGAAAGACAAGGTTGAAATGCTCAACAATGGTTATCCCGTAATAGCAGTTTAAAATATGAAATCATACGCATTCGTTTATTCGCGCACCAAAAACCATGATTACCGACTCTTGGCGGGCCTGTCGGAACAGTTTTGTCCTTCATCGGTCAGTAAAGTGTTTGAAAATCGTGCGCATGGTCTTGTTCAAACCAATGAAGGACTAGGGCAACCTCAGTGGCTTTTGGTGAAGGAGAAAGGTTTTATTCTGTATGGCATGGCGTGTATGAACCGTGATTTGGATGAAACATATTCTATGGACAAGAATCCTCGACCTATTAGATGTTTTGTTGGTATGGCGCTAACGGACTATGACGGTGCTCCTATACCAAACGAAATGGCTATTTTTAAGATGGTTTTTAGGATTGTGATGTCGCCAATCTTCGAAAGTTATACCCAAAAGAATTTAAAGGATGTTGTTGTAGATGTGTCAAATGCATCATCTTTTATTTATCCACAACCGTTCATTACTAGTCTTAATACTGACTATCATAAATGCCGTCTCTTTTCAACTAATGTGGATGCAAACGCATTAGTGGCGTCATGTCTTTCATGTCAACACGATATTTCAATTGCCACAAATGTGGCTCTTCGTAAATCTGTCCTTACCCCTTTGTTCAATCCGTTAATGAATGCTGTAATGCGTGAATGTCTTTCTTCTGAAATTGAGGATGTTGTTGTGCGTCATATGTGTAGTAGTTGTGGAGAAGACAAGGATGATTTCAAAGAGGGCGTTTGTCTCGATTGTTATGAAAAGCTTCATCCGAAATGCCAAAATTGTGGTCGAGAGACAAAAGATTTGGAACAAGGTCTTTGCAATAATTGCCGTCGTGTCCAATCTGTTAAAGGAGAAAACAATCCCATTCAATATTGTGAGCATTGTGGTAATGGATCATATCATCTGCAAGATGGCTTATGCGAAAAATGCCTAATGGATTTGGCGGAGGAACAAAAGAAATTAAAGAGAAAGAAATACTATATCTTTAGCGGATTTATAATATTGTTTTTTTTAATTGCAATAGGTTTGAAGAAATGTGATAATAATCCATTTCAAAGATTTTATTTGAAATCAGACCCAGAAAGAATACAACCAAATAATATAGAGAAGCCTCATTATAATGGTTTTTCATCTGAACAGGATAGTGTATTCCAAATAGTAAACTATTAATTGCTTTATTAACATGTTGTTAGGTTTTAAGTCAATAGAGGAATTAACCCTTGAAGAGTGTTATGCTTTTTTAGAACAAAATTCTGATGATAGTCTTCAGGAGGTAGTTAATGAAAGATATGAAGAGCTTTTTTCCGTCACAAGAGAACAAGAGGAATTGGATTTTGCAAAATGTAACACCCTGGCCGAATTAGATGCATTCATCAAATTCTATTCTTCTAAGACGCCGAGTTATACCTCAATACATCTTCAAGATGCGCAAAGAAAAAGAAAAAAACTTGCTGAGGATATTCAAAAAAAGGAACAGGAGCGACGGTTTAGAGAGCAACAAGCTGCTATTGCAAAGAAACAAAGGAGAAAGCGGGTAATACTTATTAGTATAGGTTCTTTTTTAATAGTTGCTTTAGCAGTTTTTTTCATCGGCTACAAGCCTGTAAAAAGCCTTTCAGTGGAGAATTTGACGTTTGGCAAGGAAGGTGGGACAAAAGGAATCCATATTTCAACTAACGTTAACTCTGATGCTATCAAGGTTGAGCAACCGAGTAAAGGATGGTCTTCAGTTGATTTTTCTGGTAATGCTATAAAGGTTACTGCAAATGCAAATCCTGATGATAATCGTTCATGCTCCATAGTTGTGAAAGCTTTTTCTACTTTTTATGGCGGTTATGTAGGTACTCCTTTGAGTCAAACATTGACTGTCAGTCAAAAATCAGGCCTTGCGTCCAGTTTGGAAGTTGGCAAAGCTAGCTTAAAAATAGGAAAGACGGGGGAAACCAACGTGGTAAGTGTTAAAACCGACGGTGTGAAATTAGCTCTTTCATCGAATGTGAACTGGATTCATTGTGAGTGTAACACTACTAATCATAATGATCAATATTATCACGATGACACTTATAAAATTGTAGTTGATATTAATAATACATCAAACCGTTCTGGTAAAGTTTTAGTCCAAACTGGTGGCCTGACAAAGGAAATTGTTGTTAATCAAGAATCCGGGCTTGCAACACGTTTTAGCGTTGATAGAACCTCCATTGGCATGGTTAGTAAAACAGGTAATAATGATAATGAATGTTATAGGGTTGGTGTGTCAACAGATGGAACGACATGGGAAGCGACTTCTAGTTGTAGTTGGTTGCAAATTACAAAATATTCAAGTTTCTTTGAAATAGTTGTAAAGAGTAATTCTGGTGATGTAAGAACTGGATATGTGTATGCATCGTCTAACAATGGTCATCGTGAAACTATTACGGTTGAACAAGATGGGAATCCGTCAAGGTTTTATGCAGATTATTCTTCTTGGACTTTCGACACTGGAAATGATTATGACTATATCTCGCTCACAAATAATAGCAATATGACTGTTTATGCATCGACTGATCAAAGTTGGCTTTCTGCCACAATATCCGGTAGTAGAGTAAAAGTTTCTTGTGACTCTAATAGTGGCTCTTCTCGAAATGGAACTGTCACGTTGACTTGTGGGGATAAGAAAGCTTCAATTAGCGTGCATCAGAAAGGATGGAGATACTCATATTGTCCAAGATGTTCGGGAACGGGAGTCGTTGCTGATGTGATTGGTAATTATTGGGGAGTGCCTCAATACGGTTGGGTTAAATGCTCAAATTGTGGTGGAGATGGGCAAATACGTTACAAAGACAATTAAGAATGAATCAAATATATTAGGATTTAAAACCATTGAAGAATATACACTTTTCGAATGCGAGGATTATTTGAAAAGAACTGACATTAGTGAGAGTGAACGCCAAAGAGCCGATTGGTTGGATTGGAAATAAACTGGATATTTAGTTGTAGATAAACAAGGAAATAGGGTTTGAAATATGGTTAATAATAATCCAATTGAACAATGGTCTCGTGAACAATGTGAAGAGTATCTTAAGCATTATCCTAAGAGTTTCAACTCGGAAGCGGTTCGTAAAAGATACCAAGCTTTCAGCAAAGAAATTGAGTCTGAAAGAAAGGCAGAACTAAACCAAGAGAGAGAGAGAGAACGTGTTGAGGCTAAACGTATAGAAGAGGAACAAAAACGAAAGATTGAAAAGGAAAGGAGTAGGAGAGAAATCTCAAGATCTATTGATGAGGGTTGGGTCGTTTTTAAAAAGATACTAAAGTACGGCGGGTTGGTCCTTTGTTTCGGTTTAGCCGTTTTTATCGTGGTTACAGCAATTAATACAGAGTATAAGATAACCTTTTCAGGTGTCCTTCCGCTTGCGTATGCGATTTGGCGTTTATTAGAATGGGATGTTGAAAGGTAAGCTTTGCGTTCTTTCATTGTGAATAATATAATAATTAGTTATGTTTTCGTATGATAAGGTTTAAACAAATAGATGAGTTAACAATTGGTGAATGCTTTGAATCATTGGTGGGTAATCAATCCAATGCAAATGCAGCGCAAAGCGTTGAAATTGTTTCAAAGTTCAGAGAACTATGGGGAAATATGTCTTTTGAGGACCAGTTTCGCTTTCTTGAGCATTACAAAAGCTATAAAGAAAATGATGTGTACATCGAGATAAAGGAACTGTTTTGCTTAAGAACTGAAGAAATCAGAAAGAAAGAGCAAGCAGATTATGAGTTTTGTGAACAGATTGAGGACTACTCCGACTTCATCAATACATACAGCAGCATGCTCCCTGCCTACCAACCGTTGTTTTTAGAAAAAGCAAAGCAAAGGAAAGGCCAATTAGAAGAAACACTTGAACGTGAAAAAAGGGAAAGAGAAAAAAGAGAAAAAGAAGAACATCATAAAAGGATTAAGCTATCATTGCTTATAACACTTGCGTTCATAATAGTTGCCGGGCTAATAGTCTTTTTTATCGGTTATCAACCTGTTGGAGATTTTAGCTTATCTGAAAAAAACTTTGTGTTTGAAAAAGAAGGTGGAGTGAAGGTGGCGATTATTAAAACAAAAGCAGATTATGTTAAAGTGTTATTTTCGGAAGACTCTTGGATTGTTAGAAAAGAGTTTGACAAAGACAATAAAACTATAACAATTGAGGTTGATCAGAACGAAGGAAAAGAACAGAACACAACATTGACTGTAATTGCATATCCATCTTTTTTTGGTAATCCTTGGAGGGATTATGGTAAGAAACTAACCGTTATTATTACACAGAAATCTGGATACGCTTCTTTGCTCGAAGTTGAAGAGAACATCAGCTTTAGCCAATATGGAGAAAGAAAAAATATTCCAGTCAAAACCAACGGTGTGTTGCTGTCTATAAAACCAGCAAAGGATTGTGAAAGATGGTTGCATTGTTCTATTAAAGAAGACAATCACGATGGAATTTATTATCATGATGCCATCTGTGAAATTGTTGCCGAGGAGAATCCCAATGATAAAAGAATAGGGAAAATAATAGTTGAATCAGGAGGGTTGAGCAAAGAAGTGATTGTTAATCAATTGTCAGGCTATGCTAATATGATTGTGACGAGTCAGGATAGCTTTTCTGTCTCAAAGTGGGGAGAAATTGGATCTTTTAATATCAAGTCAGATGCGGTTAGTTATCAAGTCACAGCAAATAAGAGTTGGATTCACATATACGAAATCGAACGAAATAATAATAAGGATTATCACCACGACATAAACTATCGGGTTGTTTTTGACAAGAACAACGAATTGGTTAATCGTGACGGACAAATAGCAATTACTTCTGGAGAAAAAACAGAAGCGATAATGATTACTCAGGCATCAGGACGTGCCACAACCCTAACTGTAAATCCTAAAACTGTTACTTGTAAGAAAGGTGATGGGTATGAGTCGTTTAATGTGTCTTTTTCAACAGACGGAACCTCTTGGACAATCACAAAACCAGATTGGATTCATGTCAAAGAACAGATCACACAAGGGAAGGGGTTCATAGAAATCACTCCTAAATATAACTACTCTGGCGAGCAAACAGGTAGGGTGGTAATTGCTTCAAATAACGGTAATGAGCAGGTAATTGTCGTAAAACAACCTGGCGAACCTTACGATTTTAAGTTATCATCTTCCGCTTGGATTCCGGGTGTCAGTGGTGGATCTAAATCAGTAACAGCCAGTAATGATGGTGGTTATTATATTTCAATCAATACTAACAGAGATTGGCTGTCTGCAAAAAAAAATGGGAAAACAATAACGATTACTTGCGAGCGAAACGAGTCTGAACCTCGAGCTGGAAAGGTTACTGTTAAATGTAGGAATACTACACGTACAATAGTAGTTAAACAAGATGGATATAAAGATTGTGATGATTGTCATGGAGATGGTAAATGCCATGTGGGAAAATTTGTCCCTGATATTTGGGGTGGTCATTATGTTCATTCATGGCCGGATTATGATTTGTATCTTCAATGTCCAGTTACAAGGTACTGTCGGCATTGTGGAGGGGATGGTAAGTGTCCAAAATGTAAAGGGAGAGGGAAAAAAGTTGTCGCTTATTGAGTTTAATTTATACTATAAAGAATAATACGTTATGCAAATCGAAAAATGGACTCGAGAACAATGTGAGGAGTATTTGAAGCAGTATCCGAAAAGCCTTAATTCAGAGGCTGTGAGGAAACGCCTCGCTTTTTTAACTCCTGAAGCGCCATCTCCTGAACAAAAGAAAAGCGAACAAAATGCAGCCGATCTTGTTGAATTTGTGAAAACTGCAAAAAAAGGAGAACAATCAGGTTCTGCTACATCCAAACCACAATCAACATCCAAAACTCAAACAAATTCTGCTCAGCGGCCCAAACCAAATACAGGCTCCACATACGTAGATCCGCATGAAAAAGACATGGCTGTAGTTGGGAAGGCTGTGCTTACGATTCTTGTTCTCGTGTTGTGTTTTGGGATAGTTATGTTGTGCGTGGAATTATTAGGCGGTGAAAGTGCCATCTATACTGGACCGGTTTGTGCAGGGGTTGCTATTCCATTGGCAAATAAGATATGGAAAAAGTAAAATATTAATATTTAAATTATTTTATAATGATAGGATTTAAAACAATAGAAGAGTTTAACCTTGCAGAATGTGAGGATTATTTAGCTCGCACAGACATTAGTTCTGGGGAACGTCAACGAGCAGAAAAGCGAAAAGCTTATCTGATTTCTTTAAAGGATGAAGATGAACCTCATGTGACTTCATCAAAATCTATCATTAAAGAATTTCCCGAATACAATTTCATTCCGACTCCTGTGTTAAGAGGCCCAAAAGAAAAAAAATCAAAATACGGAAGAAGCCCTATTAGTATTGGATGCTTTTTCCTTCTAGCAGGTGCTATACTCCTAGGCCTTATGGCATTTTACTATTCTGAAGGGGGTCGTTATGGAATGATAGAGGAACATTATAAGGATAGTTATCAAAAGGATAATAATTGGGAAGATAAAAAGAAGGCAGATAACATGCGTGATGAAAAAAGAATAAGCTATAATGTTGCAGAAGTTTTATTATCGACAGGGATACCCGTTTTTGCTTGCGGCTTACTTTTGATAGCAATCGGTTATGGATATAGAAAATACTTTAATCCCATAAAGACGGTTGCAGATTATATACTCAAGAACCGAAAACAGGGATGCCGTATGAATCGAATGATTTTTGTTAGAAACCGAAAGTTTGGAGTATTAACAACAAGTTATAACCAAGTAATAGTTCCACCTGAATATGATAAACTATTATGGCGAGACAAAAATATTTTATATGCTGAAAAATGCGGTAGAGAATTCTTAATTGATATAATGGGGAACGAGCTTACATAAATAACATTTAGGCAATTGCATTATGATAGGGTATAAACAAGTGGACCTGTTGACTCTCGAAGAGTGTTTTGACATTCTTACTTGTCAATTGGGACATCCTTTATATGATGATGTGAAAATTCGGTTCGCCGAATTGGTATCTGATTTGTCGTTTAAGAAAAGTTATGATTTCCTAAAGCAACATAATAATTGTAAAGAATCTACATTTTATCAATTGATTACAAGCCGATATGATAAACTATCCGCTGAGTGTAGAGAGCAAGAAGGATACGGTTTTCGAAAGTGCCAAACCATATTGGACTATGAGCGTTTTATCAAGCAGTATGAATCAATGGCACCCTTCTACAATGCTGTTTATATAAACGATGCTCGCTTAAGGATTTCTGAATTACAGAAGGCAAAGGATATAGAGGCTCTAAACACAATTCGGCGAAAAAAACGCACGCGATGGATTGTGGCTGGAAGTGTTATTGTCGTGTTGTTGACGGTTCTCAGTTTGAGTTATAAACCAGTATGGAACTTGGAGGCCGAAGATGTTTTTTTTGACAAGGAAGGAGGAACAAAAGAGATTCGTATTACAACCAATGCTGATCAAGGAGCTATTGAGGTGAATGCTCCACAAAACCCATGGCTTGATGTTAAAACCCAAGGAAAGCGTATTACTCTTAATGCTGCTCGCAATGAAGTCCCAGAACGTTCTTGTACAATAGATATTATTACTTATCCGACTTTCTTTGGCGAAAAGTTGTATTCAAGGAAGGTTACAAAAACAGTCATTGTTTCCCAAGAATCAGGATTTGGTGGTGATTCAAAACCGAACCAAGTTCCTACTTCAGCTTCAAATAACAGCATTGATTTGGCTCAACTGACCATGGAAAACAAAAACAACAATACTTCTAGTGATAGCTACGATGCTATTGCTGATATAGTTGAGAAGTGTAGGAAACTATCAGAATCAAACGATTATAGCATGGTTTATCAGCTTTATGCTCCTAAAGTTGCTCGCTACTATAACTCATACGATACTACGGTTGATTATGTTTATGAGTGTTATAAAAAATACGATAAGAAGTTTGGCGTTAATGAGAGACATTCAAAGATAAGATGGGAATCTTTGAAATATGAAAAAACGAGCGATGGTTACTCTGTGACATATGTTATGGATTATTCCATTGATAGGAACGACAAGTCCAAATACTCCAATTTTGTTCTCGAAATGCATCTTTGCCTTGATGAAAACTATCGAATTACGAGTGTTTATGAAGTTCAGTTGGATAAGTATTGATTGTCAAACTCGTAAACAAATGCACAGACCGAAATGAATCTTTCTCATGGTACAAATCCTATCGATGCCTTTAGACACCTCGCACAGATTCATCGACGGGACACCATAATAGGTGTTGAATTCATCCCAATTAGCACTAATTCCTATGGTCTCGTTCACCAGTTCTGTTTTTATCGGCCTGATAAAGTCGTATCCTATGGAGCTTTTCAAATAAAAGATGTTGCTGATTTGAATGGCATAAGAAAGTGTTAGGGTTCCGCTCACATTTGAATACCAATTCTTCCCATCTGCACGAAGCAGGGCAAACTCATGTGATATATTGGTGTTCCCGTCACTATCTTCATAAGTGTACTCGTAGCGTTTGTCGTAAACTCGAAAGTTGTAGTCACCAAGGGCAATATAGCAGTCAAGTTCAAGATAACTATGGCTGAAATAATACATGGAGGGAATCCCCCGTCCATAATTGAGAGTAGTAATGTGCAACTTGTAAAAGGGGAAATTGGAATCAACTCCCGCATCCACTTCGGTCCATCCTGTAAAAAACGGCCGATATCCGTTCAGTGAAAACGGCGATATCCGTTCACTATTGTCGCTGCAAAATTAGATTATTTTCTCATACTCTCACCTTTTAGTTCAAAACGTATTGCCGTATGGACGATTCTGTCGAGGATGGCGTCCGCTGCGGTTGTGTTGCCCTGGAGCACGTCGTACCAGTCCGCGACGGGCAGTTGCGACACGATGATGGTGGCTTTGCGCCCGTGCCGGTCCTCGATGATCTCGAGGAAGTCGAGCAGTTGCTGCCCGTCGAGGGCTTTCATGCCGAAGTCGTCGATGATGAGCAGGTCGGTGGCGGCCATGCGGTCGAAGAACCTCAACAGCGATGCCTCTACGCGGTGGACGGTCACCTGTTCGAAGAGCTTGTTGAGGTTGAAGTAGGCGGTGTGGAAGCCGCAGAGGCAGGCCTGGTGGCCGAGGGCCGAAGCCAGCCAGCTCTTGCCGGTGCCGGCAGGCCCGGTGATGAGGACGGGGAGTCCCTTGCGGATGTAGTCGCAGGTGGCGAGCGACATCACCTTGGCCTGTTCGAGCCCCCTTTTGGGGTCGAAGGAGACCTCCTCGATGGAGGCCTGGTAACGGAAGTGGGCCTCCTTCAGCGGCCTGGCGTTGCGGTTCGAGGTCCGCTGTTCACGCTCTGCTTGGAGCATCAGCTCCAAGCCGTCACGTAGGGACAAGCCGTCCATTCGCCTCGTCTCGACAAGGCTGTCCCAGCACGCTGCCATCCCTGGCAGACGCAGGCTTTTGAGTTGCATTGATATCTCTTCCATGTTGGTGTGTGTTAGGTTATGATTATGGGTTGTTGCGTATCGATGTGTCAGTTGAACTGTCCCTTCCCCCTGACGTTGGCGTGGTTGGATGGCGGCGACTTCACCAAGTCGTCGACTGTCTCCACGCCGGCAAGGTCGCTGTCGACGAGCGACTTGATGAAGCCGTAGCGGTACCTGCCATAGTCCAATGCCGTCTCACAGGCCCTCTTGAAGAGGTCCGGGCGTGTCGTCCGCTGGAGCTTGAGCAGGCCGTCGCAGCCCTTGTAGAAGGTCTCGGGCGGCACCCTTGAGGTAAGGAACATCAGCCGGATGACCTCGGCCAGCTCGTCGGACACGGCACGTGCCTTTTCCTCGTAGTATTGCGGCGAACGGCTGCGGTAGGCGTTGCTGCTTGAGGCGAGGTGCTCTTTCAAGATGGAGTACTCGCCGGGCCTGCGGTCCTGCTTGTGGACGGCCACGCAGTCGCCGTCGCAGAACACCCTGACCAGCGACCGTGTGTAGATGACCTGGGTCTGCTTGCCGACAAGTTGGTGCGGGACGCTGTAATAGTGCTTGTCGCGCCCGAGATAGACACAGCAGTTGTATCCGACCTTCAGGCTGGCGTAGCTCTTGATCTCGAAGTCTTGGGCGGGCAAAGGCGTCAGCGCCGGCCTCTCAAGCGAGAGGAAGCGCTCCTCCCGGGTGAAATTGAGCTGCTGCATCCTCCTTTGGTTGTATGCCCTGACGAGTTCCCCGACCGCCTTGTTGAGCTCCTCAATGGAGTGGAACACCCTGTTGCGCAACAGTGCGTATATGTGCCTGTACACCGCCGCCTTGAGGTTGTCGGGGACCAGTATCTTGGGAACGCCGCCCATGGCCTTGAGGCACTGTGTGATGGCGAACAGAAAGTCCTCGCTGTTCTGGGTCGGGACGCAGGTGGCGAAGACAAAGTCCGTCGCGGGCATGCAGGCCACGAACACCTCCACCTTGACCTCCTCTCCGGTGTCGACGTCGACATACGGGAGCTTGTCGCCGGCGAAGTCGATCATCAGCCGCTCTCCCGGGGCGTACAGGTCCTTGACGACGGTACTGTGGCCTCCGGAGCCCTTTGCCTTCGCATATTGCCTGTAATGGAACCTGAACTGCGTCAGACCGTATCCTTCGGGGTGTTCCGCCCTGTATTCTTCCCACAGAAGCCGCAGGGTGACTCCCTTGCGCCTCAGCTCGCCCTCGATGTAAGGCAGCATCTCCCTGAACTCGTCGAACCTCGGGTCGCTGTAGGCGGCGTTGCCGTTGTGAAGCCTGCGCTCAAGCTCGGGGTCCTCCAACATGAGAAGCCCCTCCAGACCCTCCGGGAGCGCCTTGGTCTTGTTGACGTAGTTGTTGACGGTCTCCTTGTCCATCCCCAGGATCCTGGCGATGGAGCGGTTGGAGGCACCGTCCCTGTGCATGATTAGCAGTTGTTTGATCTTGCTCATCTTTTTTGTCTTTACTGTCATAGTGCCGCGTTTTGGTACGGCGGCAAAGTTAGCAAGACAAAAGTGAACGGGTTTGCTCCGTTTTTCGCTCTCTTCCAGCCTATTGGGTTACAAAACTGAACGGATTTGCTCCGTTTTCTGTCGCTCTTTCCCTCCAAAGCCTCCCCCTCATTCGGGAGTGAACGGATTTGCTCCGTTTTTGGGGACGGTTTCGAGCGTTTTGAACGGACTTGCTCCGTTTTTTGAACCCTTTTCAGGCTTCTTAGAGTCCTTTTTTGAACGGTCTTTAGCGTTTAAACTGGGTGGATATGCTCCGTTTAATACAGTCCATCCCTCTAAACCCCAACCGTACCCAATAGCTATCTTTGGTGTGATGTTATAAAAGATCCGGATATGAGCAGTTGGGCGACTGAATTGGATGCTGTATAGCTTGAAGCCCATCGAAAATTCTGCAAATGACTTCTTTACACTATCGGTTTTGATTTCTTGAGCGATTAAGTTGCTCTCAACAACAAGGTTTATGAGAGCCAACATAATAATTATCTTTTTCATTTTGATGGTTGTTTTTGTTGTTATTTGTTTGCTGTCGTTTCTAAAAGTGTTATTAAACCATGATTATCACAAAGAGCTGTGCCGTGAGAATTCTAAGGAACACGGTGAGAGGATATACCGTAGCGTAAGCAGCGGCAGGGATGCCGTCAGCATGGTTGGCGGCCATCTTGCTGGCGTAAGCCAAAGCGGGCGTGTCGGTTGTTGCCCCTCCAATCATTCCAATAAGGGTGAAATAGTTGGTTTTGTGTTTCATTCTGACAAAAATGCCTACCATGAGTGTTGGAATAACTGAGATCAAGAGTCCGTACATCATCCATTTTGCTCCGTCTTTGAGATTGATTTCAAAGAAGGCTCTTGATGCCGTAAGCCCCACTAAAGCAAGAAAGACGACTATTCCAATCTCGCGGAGCAAAGTGACACTTTCGCTATGTGTTACAGAACTATCAATCCAACCCCTCTTATTGCCAATATAGCTCATCAGAATTGCCATGACAAGCGCTCCTCCGGTATTACCAAGTTTTATTGGAACTATCACGCCTTTGACAGGAATGTTGACGGAGATAGATCCAATAATCAAACCGAAGAGAATACCTGAAAAAAGAACTATAACAGTTTTAAAGGTAACGTTTTCCTTGCAAGAGGTATTTGAGATTTTTTCCTCCTTGTTACTGGGAGTTACGAGAAGGGTTTCTTCGTCAAGATGCACGTTGCAAATACGACGGATGACGATACAGCAAATAATGGGTACAATGACACCAACAGGGTAGGTGATGGCATACCCGGCAGTAATGGCATCAATATTTCCCCTGCCCAAATTGGTTACTGCCTCTTGGGCCGCCGACAAGCCTGGAGTGCTGGAGATGGATCCACTATACACCCCAGCCATCATGTCGAGACTTTCGCCTCCAAATATTGAAATCAGAATGGTGATGATTGCTCCTAGAACAACGATAGCAATAGCTTGAAGATTAAGTTTAAGGCCGCCTTCCTTTAATCCGACAAAAAATGACGGACCAACCTGAAGGCCAACTGTATATACAAATAGGATAAGGCCAAAGTCCTTGAGGACGGACATCATATTTGGATTGAATGTAATGCCGGCCTTATTTGAGAAAGCCCCAAAGGCGATGCCAACAAACAAAATGGCGATTACCCCAACAGAGAACGACTTGATACGTAGTTTTCCTAAAAGCATTCCTAGACAAATGGTTAGCGCTAAAATGATTAATGTGGTGGTTGCGTTTCCTTGTGACATAAATTCAATGATGTTTTTCATGACGGTGTGTTTTGAGTTTTATTCAAAGAGATAATATTTGCAATCCATTTTCTATCACTGGAATAGAAAAATTTATTTTTCGTTGGCACTGATAGAAATTGATCGATGAAAAACTCTTTTGAAAGGAAAACATAATTGTTGTTAATTGTAAAATCAATATCGTATATACTATGAGAACACTTGTAATTTCAGATTCTTTGACGAAGATCGGAGGCCATACGGACTTTGATTTGGTGGTTATTGCTGATTCTTTGTCTGCTACCCGACAATCCATAGACATTACTTACGCTTCGCTGAAGGCACTTCGAGATGCAGGCCAACTCGTTCCTGGCCATTGGTATCGTATTACCGACTATCAATGTTTGACCCTGCAAGTAGATACAGAAAGTGCTAATCATGTGTTTGATATCATTGTCGGGGCTGATGATGCGAACCGTCTCAATGAAAATGCTTTCGCCGCTCATCATGAAGGTGATACCTATTCCCAATCCAGTACATTGGAAGCTTGGCAACTGAAATACTGCCTCGACAATGACATAAGTCGTTTTGTGTGGGCTGATCCAAATGGGAAGGGTGTTTGGTGCCACTATAGTCAGTATTAAACAATCAACAAATTATTAGTTTATTAAAAAACCAAAAAACAATGAAAAACAATCAAAACTCAAATTCGTTTTTCGCCTCCATCGGAAGAGGCGTCAAACAAGCCGCCCGTTGGGTGGCCCGCATGTTCGGCTACAAGGCCGAGAACAAGTTCGCACGTGTCGTGTGGTACGTGTTTGCCACAAGTGCTTCCATCGTTGCATTGTATGTAGCTGTGGTATTCACCATTCATATCATCGATGAACTGGGGGATGTCCGCAATGACAACAAGTACCGTCGCCTTACGAATAGCCCGACGTACCTCCATGAGTACCACAACCAGTATGTCAGCCCATATGTTATCTACCATGATGGCTATCCGGGTTATCTCTACAACACTACGCTTGGCCATCGCACGGCAACGAGTGTGCAGTGGATCTGCAAGTCGTCCGACGGCGACAGCCTTGCGGTGTTTTGTACTAACGATGAGCATAAACGGGGTTACTTCAACCGCTTTACCGGTGAGGTGATTGTTCCCGCCCAATATGACAAGGCTTGGATTTTCTCGGAAGGCGTTGCGTGTGTGCTGGAGAATGGAATGCTGAGGTTTATCGACCATGAGGGCAAAGCCGCGATTGACAAGCGTTTTCCATACATGCAGTGCATCGACGATTATTGTTTCCACAACGGGCTTTGCCTTATGCAGGGCGATTGTGGCCATATCGGTCTCATTGACCGTAACGGCGAGTGGAAGGTGGAACCCAAATACAGTTATATCGGCTACGAGTCAAAGGGCTTTTGGCTGATTCAGGATCTCAACGGCCTTCAAGGGTTGCTTCGTGCCGACGGCGAGCCTTTTATGCCGGTCGAGTATGTGGCGGTCACTGTCCGAAACACCAACGTCGTTTCAGTGCTCAGGCAGGACCATTTGGATCAACTGTACGACTTTGAAGGCAACCTTATCAATTCGTGCGACTATCGTGAGGTTTTGAAGATGGAATATACTACGGATGAGTATGACGAATATGGCAATTTGAAAGAGGCTACGGCGCATTGCCTGAAGTACCGTTCGTCCGACTACCACTATGGCTTGATGGACCGGAACGGCAATATGGTGACCCCGCCTAATTATGACCGTATCACCGCCATCGGCAAGAATCTCTACTTCTGCGAAGGCGACGAGGGTGCGGTTATTCTCGATGACAAAGGACAAGAATGCGGTAGAAAACTTTAAGATTCATAAATTTAAAACAATAATACTATGGAAAACAAAGAGACAAAACCAACCAAGACACAAGTTTTTAATGTTGTCATCCTTGACAAGAGCGGATCAATGAACAGAATCCGTCAAGCTGCCGTTGACGGTTTCAATGAGACACTGGCAGGGATCAAGAAAGCGCAAGAGAAGTATGCGGATACCCAGGAGCACTATGTTTCGCTGGTCACTTTCTGCAGCTGTGCAAGGGAATATGTGCTTGACAAGGTTCCGGTGGCGGAAGCCCGACCTTTGACCATGGATGATTTCCGCCCCTGTTGCCTGACACCTTTATATGATGCCATGGGCATGACGTTGACCTCCATGCGCAATCATGTGAGTCGGATTGAGGACGCGGTGGTCGTTGTGACCATCATCACCGACGGCATGGAAAACGCTTCAAAGGAATACACGGGACCTGCTGTTAAAGAGTTGGTGGAGCAACTAAAAGGAGAGGGGTGGACGTTTACCTACATGGGTGCCAATCAGAACTCCGTAGAGGTGGCTTTTACCCTATCCATCCGTAATGCCCGCAACTTCGACTATTCCTCGCACGGAACAAGAGAGGGTATGGCCAAAGAAACCAGCACCAGACTGAATTTCTTTTCGCGTCTGCACAACTTTAAGGAGCAGGAACGCGATGGAAGGAGGGGAATCGTTGGAAGTGACGAACGTCACTCTGTTTATACTACAATGGCTAACGAGGCTTTCGACGAAGAAGAAGGGAAATGATTAAGTGAAGTTGGAATCTTTTTTGCGTAAAAAATACACAAGAATGGAGACTAAGAAAGGTGTTTATACGTATGACTACCCTCGTCCGGCTGTGACGACGGATTGTGTGATATTCGGGTGTGACGTCAAGGAAGGATTGTCGGTGCTCTTAATAGAAAGAGGGGGTTTCGTACATTAATCCCGCCATTTCATACATTAAGCCAGTTTTCATATCTTTGCATTCCTAGCAAGTTTTTACCTTTGCCGCGTCATGCTCAAGAAGTATCTGATCATATCAACCGCCACCGACCTGGTGCGTATCGCCCCCGAGAGGATCGTGTTCATCTCCTCGGACGGCAACTACTGCAACTTAGTGCAGGCTGACAACGAGACGCGCCTGCTCACCTTGCAGCTCGGGCAGATCGAAGTGTTGATCCACGACCAGCTGGGCACCGACGGCAACCTGTTCATCCGCATCGGCAGGGGCCTGATCATCAACCGTAACTACATCTATTACATCAACGTCCAAAGCCAGAAGCTCATTCTTTCCGACACCAACCGGTTCACCCACACCGTGTCGGCATCGAAAGAGGCGCTGAAACAGCTCAAGGACTTGATTGAAAAGGAGGCAAAGGAATGAATTACAACGCACAAGATATCAAGGACGATGAAATCCGCGTCATTGGCGGTGAGGGCGACGATGGCAAGAAACCCCAGGGCTGGAAATGGCTACTCTTGTTGCTCGCAGGCGTTATCGTCGGAATCGTCATCTGGCAAGTGCTGCCACCAAAACAGGACGCACCCGAAGAGGAACAATTGGAAACCGGTTATTTCGATCCCGCCCCAATGGCACCCGAACAACCCGATGTCAAGTTGCCATTGTCGAAAATCGAAACCGCGGACCACGCCTTTGTTGAGATGATGGATACCATCATCAATGACATCCCGATGAAGCTTTACATCCCTCACCAGATGAGATTCTCGCTTTACCTTGGTGCCATTGATCGTAATGATCCCTCTATTCTTTTTGCCGCACAGGCGGCCGATGTCAGAGCTGACAATGGCGGCATCGTGGGTGCCTTTGTGCTGAAAGGCGAGCCCAAGGCCTGGGGACTTTCCAAGAAGGGTTTTTGCGCCATCATTAATGATACGATGACCGTTGGCGTGGCCGACAACTCGCCGCTTTTTGAGGAAGCCACCATGAAGGAAGGCTACTTCTTCCGTCAGTTCCCGCTGGTCGACGAAGGCCAACTTGTGGAGAACGAGCAGCGTGGCAAGGCCGTACGTCGTGCCATCTGTGACCGCAACGGCGAAATCTTCACTGTGGAGACGCTCTCTGACGAGTCGTTCCACGATTTCGCCCAAGCGTTGGTCGATTTGGGTGTGGACAATGCCATCTACCTTGTGGGTGCGGGTGCTTACGGCTGGGCCATCGATGCCGAAGGGCAACGTCACGAGTTTGGCAACCCCGCCCCGCCCAAAAAGAAATGGAAGAACATCAGCTATTTGGTGATGAAGGGAAAAGCGTAACTTACGAAATCGCTTCCCGTTCTTCAATTCATACACCTTAAAGCCATTTCATACATCCCCCGCCGAAAGCCCTTTTTATGTCGGGGAAAAGGTGTTGTTTTGCATCAAAACACATCAAAAACATCATTAACCATGAAAAAAGACAATTTCTTCAAGCGTTCCGCCCGTTGGGTGGCCCGCATGTTCGGCTACAAGGCCGAGAACAAGTTCGCAAGGGTAGTGTGGTACGTGTTCGCCACCAGTGCCGCCATCGTTACATTGTATGTGGCAGTGGCACTCACCATCGAAATCATCGATGAAGTGGGTGATATCCGGACTAACAATAGGCGCCGCCGCATCACAAGCAGCCCGACTTACCTCCACGAAAACCACAACCGGTATGTCAGCCCATACGTCATCTATCACGATGGATATCCGAGCTACCTCTACAACACTACGCTTGGTCGTCGTACAGTAACGGGAATTCAATGGATCTGCAAGTCGTCCGATGGTGACAGCCTGGCAGTGTTTTGCACCAACGATGAGCATAAGCGAGGCTATTTCAATCGTTTCACAGGTGAGGTTGTCATTCCCGCTCAGTATGAAAAAGTTTGGATTTTCTCAGAAGGCGTTGCTTGTGTATATGATCAGGGCATGCTCCACTTCATAGATCACCAAGGACAAACGTTGATGGGCAAGGAGTTCCTTTACTCCGATCGCATTGACGACTACTGTTTCCACAACGGCCTATGTTCCGTGCTTGGCGACGGCAACCGTATCGGGCTCATCGACAAGCAGGGCAATTGGGTGGTTGATCCGATCTATTATGAGATGTCATATAACGAGTCGGGCTTTTGGTACACACGTGACCGTGAGTGGAATTGGGGACTGCTCAATACAAAAGGAGAGGAGCTTTTGCCAGTTGAGTACGATGCCATCAATATCGACCGTGAGAACGGTTGTATCATAGTACGCCGTCTTGACCACATTAACCAGGTGCTTGATTTCAACTGCAATGTGATAAACTCATGCAATTATGTTGAGGTGGAGAAGATAGAGTATGTTACAGATCGGTATGATGAGTACGGAAACTTGAAGTCGGCTGTGGCCAATTGCCAGAAATATCGCACTTTAGAGTGGTATTATGGCCTCATGGACATGGAAGGCAACATTGTCACGCCTCCATTTTATTCCGATATCACTGCCATCGGCCCTGACCGTTACCATTGCGAAGGCCCTTACGGTTCCGTGATTTTGGACAGCAAAGGCAGAGAGTGTGGGAAGAAACTTTAGGGTTTGGGAGAATCAAAGAATGTTGTATTTTTGCGTAAAAATTACACAAAATGGAGGCTAAGAAAGGTGTTTATACGTATGAATACCCGCGTCCGGCTGTGACGACAGATTGTGTGATATTCGGATATGACGTCAAGGAAGGATTGTCGGTGCTCTTAATAGAAAGAGGGATAGAACCATATAAAGGATGTTGGGCATTTCCCGGAGGCTTCCTGAATATGGATGAAACCACAGAGATGGGGGCGCTTCGCGAGCTGAAAGAGGAAACGGAATTTGATGTGAAAGAGGGGTTTTTGGAACAGTTAGGCTGTTTTTCGGATGTCGACAGGGATCCTCGTGGGCGGGTCATTACCATTGCATATTATGCCTTGGTGCAAAAAGGTGCAGTAAAAGGTGGAGACGATGCGAAGAATGCACAATGGCATCCCATCGGTGAGATTCCCCGACTGGCCTTTGACCATGAGGAGATCCTCCGTATGGCATTGAAACGCCTAAAGGAACAAATACATTTCCAGCCGATAGGCTTTGAACTATTACCAGAGACCTTTACCATGCCTCAGCTGCAAGCGTTGTATGAGGCAATCTTAGAGGTCCATTTCGACCGCAGGAATTTTGCCAACAAGATGCTTAAGCTGGGTATCCTGGAAGAGACTGGCGACCGTCCGAAAAACGCGGCCCGAACAGTTCCCGTTCAGTACAGGTTCAACCCTGACAAATACAAGGAAATGAAATCAAAGGGATTTAGATTGGAGTTTTAAATTTTATAGCGATGTATAACAGAGAATATACCCCTGAGAGGATCTCGGAACTAAAACCGAATGAGATTTTTGTTTTTGGCAGCAACCTTTCTGGCTCACATGGCGGCGGTGCCGCACTGTTGGCTTACGAGCGCTTTGGCGCCATCTGGGGTCAAGGTGTCGGACTGCAGGGCCAAAGCTATGGCATCCCCACTATGCACGGTGGAGTGGATGCCATTAAGCCATACGTGGACGAGTTCATCGAATTCGCTAAAGTACATCCCGAATACAAGTTCCTTGTGACCAAGGTGGGGTGCGGTATCGCTGGATTCACTACAAGGGAAATGGCACCGCTGTTTCAGGACGCCATCGATGTGGGGAACATCATCCTGCCGAAAGAATTTGTGTTAGCTTAACCACTCAGGCTTCCGCTTTTCGAAGAACGATGCCATGCCTTCCTGGCCGGCCTTCGAGATGCGCTGATTGGCAATGAGGGTTGCCGTCTCGTGAAAGACAGGAGCAAAGGGATCGTTGGTGCCGCTCACCAAACGCAGCAGGTTCTTACATTCGGCCACGGCATCAGGCGAGGCATGCATGAAATGGTCGATGTATTGCCGCTCCACGTCAACCAATTGCGATTCGTCAGTAACGACATTCACCAGTTTAAAGTCCTTGGCTTCTTCAGCAGAGAAGAGCCTACCCGTGAGCATCAGCTCCTTGGCGGCGGTATGGCCTATCTTCTGCACCACAAAAGGTGAGATGGTGGCTGGCGTGATGCCCAACCGCACTTCAGAGAAAGCGAATTTGGTTGACGACTCGGCGATGACGATGTCGGCGGCGGCGATGATGCCATTGGCTCCGCCGATGCAAGCGCCGTGAATCACCGTGATGACGGCCTTGTTGCAGAAATAGATCGTCCGAAACAGCTTCGAAAGCCGCTCGGCATCAGCCACATTCTGATCATAGCTGAATTCTGCCATCTCTTTCATGTAGGCCAAATCGGCACCGGCACAAAACGACTTGCCGTTGCCTTTGATGATGATGACACGGATGTCATCGCGGCTGTTCAACCAATCGATGGCTTCGGTGAGCTCGCTGATCATCTCAGGATTCAACGCATTGCGCACCTCGGGGCGGTCAAGGTTGACCCATGCCATGCTTTCCCCCAATTGTATTTTGATCGTCTTGAAATCCATACCGCAAAAATCGGAAATTTTGTCATAAACTACCTCCGTTTCAGAAAAAATCTTTTCCTTTGCACATTATTTGATGTTTCTCTTTGAAAGACGATTATTATGGAAGACGAGAATTTCAGACAGGAATTGGAAGACCTTTTCAGATTGTTTAAGCGCCTTGTGGAAAAGGAGTCGCTCGACGAAATGCCGGGCGTCGACCCGCAACAGCTTGAGCAACTCAAGGCCTTCATGGCTCAGTTCGACGATGTGAAGGACAAACTCAAGATAGAGTCGGTTCATGTGGATCCCTTTACCAAGATGATGGTCTCTTCCTTGGTGAAACAGCTGCGCGAACAGTTGGATGACGATATGGGCGACATCGAAAGAATCGAAGAGGCCAACCGTGTGTCAATCGAAGAACCTACAAGCGTGGCAGCTATCGACGAGCTTTTGAAGAATCCCAATTTGACCGACGCCGAAATCGACGCGTTGCTGGACCGTCGTTCCCAAATTTCAAACAAATTGTGATTGGTTTGAAATTTATTCCTAATTTTGTCGTTTCCTAATCATGCGAATTCTATTGATATGAAAAGAATACTGATTACCCTGACCGTTGTGCTGCTTTCAACCAGCGCTTTCGCACAACTCATCGCCAACAAGACCGACAAGAGATTCACGATGGGTCTTGATTTTTTCAATGACTTCCAACTGGCCACCCCTGAAAATTGGGATGCTCGCTTGTTCAACCAGGGCTTCAGCTGCGCGTTGACTTATAACTTCCCTTTGGGAGAGAGCAAGAAACATACGGTGAGCATCGGTGCAGGCTATACCGGCCACAACTATTTCTCATATAGCCGTATCCTGAATCCATACGCTGAAACTTTCGAGTTGGAGCAATACCGCGGTGTGGACGGCTTCAAACGGTATAAGGTGAACTGCAACTATATCGACATCCCCGTTGAGCTGCGCTTTCGTATCAAGGATGCCTGGAAGATTGGCGTGGGCTTCAAGGTTGGTTTTATGGTCATGGCCAAGACCAAATTTGTAGGCAATAACGACGACGGTGTCAAGATCCGTGAGAAGTATTGCTACATCAGCAATGTTGAGAAGATGGCTTATTCAGTCACCTTGCGTGTCGGCTACAAATGGGTGAGCGTATTTGCTGCCATGCAGCTGAATCCTGTTTTCGTAGTGGGTCACGAAGCGCCCAACATCAGGCCTCTCTCAGTGGGCTTCACCTTCGCACCATTTTAATGGGCGTGGATGATGGTGTAAACCACGGTGGCCTGCAAGGCAATATTGAAATAATGTAGGAAATAACTGCCCACATTGGGCTTCCAACGGCATGGAATCAATGAATTCATGGAGCGGATGTTGATTCCCCACCGATCATTGATGTCGAATTGCAATCCTATATTTCCCGTAACTGAGAAAAACGCCCACGAGGGATTGTCGAATCCTCCGTCGTAGCCAGCTTCTTGTTTGCTTTTGATCAGGAAATCACCGCTCAGGCCAATTTCTGCAGTGATGAAATCCATGTGCCTTCCGTTGATGTTGATTCCACCAAGATTATAGCGAAACATGATGGGCATCTCGATGTAATGCAGTCGGATGTTCATTTCAGGCGTCTCCTTAATGTCGGAATGGGCGCCGTACAGTGAATATTTCATCTCTAATTGCCATGAGCTCCATCTGCCGGAGGGAATGCGGCCAAAGACACCAGCGGTCCATCCGATTTGGTGGAATCCGCCATAGCCGTCGCCGTTGATTTGGGAGGCTACCACGCCGCCTGTCAAGCCGCCGTCAAAGGACTGGGCTTGGCTTTTGAGCCCAAGAAGTGAAAGTGATATTGCAAATAGCAGAACTGCGATTTTCTTCATTCGATGATGGTTTTGTAATATGAATATCTATTGGTTATATCTCTCACAAAGGCAATGGTTTGTTTGGGACAATACCGCTCTACGTTGCCCGACCACACATTGGGGTTACGGCCATGCTGAAGGGCGAGTTCACGGTACCTCATCACTTTGCTCATGCCAGCATTGTAGCAGGCAAGGACGAAATACATCCGTTCATTGCTGTCGGTGATGGTGCTGGAAAGCTTTCGGTCCAAGAACAGTAGCAACTTACCGCCTGCCTCCAGTTGTTCTTCCACCGAAGCGTTGCGGTCGATGCCGAACTTACGCATGGTGGTTGGCATCAGCTGCATAAGTCCGTATGCCCCCCTGCTGCTTTCCAAGTCGGGCTTGAAACGCGACTCCTGGTAGATGATGGAAGCAAGCATCCGCCAGTCCCAACCGATCTTTTGGGCTTCAACCTTGATGAGGTCGTCGTATTGGCTGATCCGTAGGGTGTCAGTCCGGGGGTGCTGCATCATCAACAAAACGCAGCAGATCCACATTCCAACACTCAAATATGCCTTCATAACACCAATTTTAGCCGTCAAAGATAAAAAAACTTTTTTGTACGGGCGTTTTTCTTAATTTTGCAACCCTATTCATTATTATGGCGAAGGAAAAAAAAATACAGGATAACAGCCTGCTGTACAATTTTGTACGTGTAATTGTGGATTTCAATGCGCGGCGTTCATACCGTCGTTTTGAGGTTCACGGCAGGGAGAATCTGCCTAAAGACGGTGCGTTAATTTTTGGCATTAACCATAGTAACACCTTGATGGATGCATTGGTGATGTTGGCTACGAGTCAGCATAAAAAAGTGTTTATGGCGCGTGGCGACATCTTTGCCAATCCCAAGGTGGCTGAATTCCTGAAATTCGCACGCATCCTGCCGTTGTTCAGGATTCGCAATGGCGTTGCAGCTGTGCGTAACAACACTGACTCGATTGAGCAGGCTGTGGATGTAGTGCACGACAAAGTGGGTCTGTATTTGTTCCCAGAGGGTCGTCATCGCACCAAGCACTCGCTTTTGCGACTGAGCAAGGGCATTTTCCACATCGCCCTTGACTCGAACCGCGAGTTCGGCAAAGAACAGCCTATTTACATTGTCCCTGTTGGCATCGAATATGGCGACTATTTCCGTTTCCGTTCCACCTGTATGGTCAACTTTGGTGAGGCCATTAACGTGACTGATTTCATCAACAACAGTACCGAGGAAAACGAAGCGGTGCTGATGAACCAGCTGCGAGACATGCTTGGGGAGCGGATCTCCAAGCTGATTACCTACATCCCTGACGATGAGGACTATGATGCCATTTGGGAGATTGTGAAGATGAAGAACATAAAACGGGCGGGCGGCTTATACAAGAAAATGCTCCGTAATCGTGACACAGTAGAGAAAGTCTTACAATATAGAGAAGCACATCCCGAAGAGGCTAAAGAGTTGTTCTCCAAGGTGATGAAGTTCTCTGAGAATCGCGTGAAAAACAAGATATCAGTCACTTCGACCGCCAAGAAACGTCCCTTGATCAACTTCATTTGGAAGTCGTTGCTGGCATTGGTTGGGTTCCCTTATTTTGTGGCTTCCACGGTGGTGAATGCCATTGCTTGGGTTCCCACGCTGATCATCAAGTCGAAACTGAAGGACAAGGCGTTCAGCAACACGGTTTGCTTTGGCGGTAAACTTTTGATTGCGCCGTTGGTCTTTATCATCGGCACTATCGTGATGTTCTGCAACCTGCCTTGGTACTGGGCTTTAGTCGGCGCTGTGGCGTTATTCTTCTCCTATGACATCTGGTACGACTACCTCGAGTTGGTACGTCGCCTGGTGTCAGACATCCGTTGGGCCTTTAAAGGCAAGCTCCGGAAAGAATACCGGAGCTTGGGATTGAATCGTTTGTTTTAGAAAATGTAGTTAAATCCTACGAAAATCTTATTCTTGTTGCCGTCGAGTGAATTCAAGGCGCGACCCATGTCGACGCCAAGGATCATGTTACGGTTCATGATGATCTTGAGGCCAGCACCTGCAGCCATGTGGACGCTTTCCTTCTTGCCACTGTAATAGTCTTCGCCAGCTGCAATCAACTCTTTTTCGCGGAAAGGTTGGATGATCATACCGGCATCGAAGAAGGGTGAGAAGGCCAACTGCCAGTTTTGGTTGATGAACTGGAAGTCGAGGAAATGCCAACGGAGTTCCACATTACCTATGGCAAAGCCGTCGCCAAGGACGCCATTGCGGTTCACGCCACGCATGGTCACCACGCCGCCCAAGCCTTCAGTATACATCTTCTGGAAGAAAGGAGTGTTGATGTTGTTGATCATGTACCAAGGGGTGTTACCGGCAATCTTATGCTGCACGCCTAAACGGTAGGCGAGGGTGAGCTTGTTGGTGTAAAGCGGGATGTAATGACGCCAAATGAAGGTCTGGGTCAAATAGTTGTAGCCGTTGCCATCGATGAAGTCGGAGGCGCCGGTGAGGGTGTATTCGGCGTAGATACCTTTGGAGGGATCGCTGTTGTGGTCGCGGCTGTCATAGATGAGGCCTAAACGCAATTGAGCGATGTTACCGCCTTTCTTCTCGTTTTCCTTGATGATGCCGTTATTGACATAATTGGTGTAAAGGGTTTGCTGGCCTTCATAACCTTCCAGGTTGAGGCTGTCAGTTGCCACATTGTAATAGGCTAAGCCAACCACCCAGTTCAGGTTGGGCACGATGAACTTGCGCTGCATGGAGCCTACAAAACGGAGGGTGTTACGCTTGATGAAGTGGTAGCCGCTCTTCTCAAAAAGCTCAGCATTGGGATCGTAGGTGCTGGCTTCGTAACCGTTGAAACCGAAGAACTCAAACTTCTTGGAATAGTTATAGGTGAGATCGAAGAAAAGCTTGGTGTCCTTGATGAGGAAAGGCATGTCGCTGTAGAAGCGGAATACGCCTGAACCTTTAGTATAGCGAGAGACCTCCACGTTGAACTTGTAGTTGTAACGGGGATAATTGGAGCCGTCACCGAAGTTGAAGAAGTCGACACAAGCGCCATACTGAAAACCCAAGTCGCTGTCATAACCCAACACGGGCAGAGGACCGATATTCCAACCTTTTTTTACGATTTCTTTTTTCTCTTGTGAAAAGGCGCTGACCGAAAGCAGCAGCGCAAAAGCAATAAGTAAATGTTTTTTCATGTTTCGATAATTTGACGGGGCAAAAATAAAAAAAACTATTTTTGCGGCCTCAAAAAGATTGTAATGAGTTTTGTTGAGGTTCTTCTGATCGGTATTGGACTTTCGATGGATGCTTTTTCGGTGTCCATCTGTAAGGGGCTGACAACGAAGCAATTTTCATGGAAAATAGCGCTGACCTGTGGACTTTGGTTCGGCTTTTTCCAGGCTTTGATGCCAGTGATCGGTTATTTCCTTGGGGCTCAGTTTCAGGAATACATCGAGGCTTACGATCATTGGATTGCCTTCGGATTGCTCTTTTTGATCGGTGCCAACATGATTCGTGAAGCGGTGTTTGGGAAAGACGAAGACGAGAAGTCCGTCATTGCGAGGAGCGACGCGACGAAGCAATCCACCCCACTTAGTTTTAAAACCATGCTGCTTCTGGCCATTGCCACCAGCATCGATGCCTTGGCTGTGGGAGTATCCTTTGCTTGTATCCAGGTGAAGCTGTGGTCATCGGTGCTTATCATCGGCCTAACTACTTTCGCTTTTTCGGTCTTAGGGGTGAAGATCGGTAACGTGTTTGGCTCCAAATTCGAAAAGTCGGCCGAAATCATCGGCGGTATCATTTTGATACTCATTGGTTTGAAGATTTTGTTAGAACATCTTGGGGTCATCGCGTTTTGATGGTCGGGGCCTTTTGTTCATAAACAATCGAAGTTTTTTCTTGCGATATTCGAAAAAATTGTATTTTTGCAGTCTGAAAGTTTCGGGATGTAGCGCAGCCCGGTAGCGCGCTTCGTTCGGGACGAAGAGGCCGCAAGTTCGAATCTTGTCATCCCGACTTATTGAAAACGAGAGAGGTTTTTATTTCATGCCGAACCTGTATATCATATCAGGCTGTAATGGTGCTGGTAAGACTACTGCGTCAATGACGGTATTGCCTGAAACACTGCAATGCCGGGAGTTCGTCAATTGCGACGAGATTGCCAAGGGTCTTTCACCACTCAATCCCGAGGGGGCTTTGTTGCCTGCCGCGAAGCTGATGCTTTCCCGGATCAAGAAGCTCATCGCGGAGGATGCTGACTTTGCCATTGAGACCACCTTGGCTACCAAGTCATATCACGCTCTCGTTCAAAAAGCCCAGGAGA
>JAEEGH010001175.1_pt1 | contig 77558 bp, 53 predicted proteins | sample 9134181 | NCBI WGS metagenome assembly JAEEGH01 (sample SAMN16246544, study PRJNA631951) | gut metagenome | biome: gut microbiome; feature: rumen; material: DP-attached | host: Bos | place: Iran: Karaj | collected 2018-10 | reverse complement strand
TGCTCGCAGGACTATCCTGGCACGGTGACCGTCCGTAACTATGGTCAAGGCACTGCTGACAGTGTGTGGGCAAAAGTGAAACTGCCTGCTAACGTGGATTTCGTTAATCAGGCCGACTCTATGCTCTTCCTCGGTGACATGCCCGGCGGCATGGTGATTGACACGGTGATCAACGTGCGCAGTTACATTGTCCAAAATACAGCCAGTGCCCATCCGGTGAAGGCGCAGATCTGGTATTGTGTGGAGGCCGACTCCGTGCCCACTGTCACTTATGGTGACTGGGACTGGAACGGAGCCCCGAGACAGATTGACGAGGATGTGGATACCATGCATGTGATGCCGTTCTTTACTTTGGATGATTACTCTATTGTGGGTTTCGATGATACGGTCTGTTATTTGGGAACGGCAATTCTTCATGCATCTTCTAATCAGACTGGCACGCAGTATATACGCTGGTTCGGCGACAGAGCTTTGCGCAACCAACTCAAGATAGACACATTGGTCGCTGGACAGTTCTCCGAGTATGAATTGGATAGTCTGAGAACGGTTACCACGTTGTATGTGACGATTGAAAGTGAGGATTTGTGTCCGGCAGTGCTTGCGGGTGCCGTAGATGCGAAACTCAATGCATCAGAGACTCAAATTGTGTCAATGACAAATGGACAAACCTACTTGGGACTCTCTGACAAGGTTCGTTTTTATGATGCGGGCGGATCAGGAGGCAATTATAACAATAACGAAGACTTTACGCATACCTTTATCACCGGAGCCGGTGAGGTGGCGTTGCGTTTGAATTCCATTAGCATAGGTAATGCTGGGGATGTGCTGACCATTTATGACGGTCCGACAGCATCGGGCATTCCGCTTACACAGATTACATCGAGTGTCAGTTCAGCCATGATTTACACGAGTACCACAGGTGCGCTGACTTTGCGTTGGCACTCTGACGGCTCCAGCGTGGGATCGGGTTGGAATGCCGATGTGGTGAACACGGTCAATTACGCCTCTTCCCAAGCCACGGCCTATCTGTACGAACCGCTTGCAGTCACTGAGGTGACGGCAACGGATGATTATGTCTGTTATGGTGACAGCGCCACCGTGACAGCTTCCACAAGTATTGCCGCTCCGCAGTATTTCACTTGGTATGATGCGGAGTTCAATATGTTGAAACAAGATACCAGCAATAATGGCACCTCCAGTCTCACGGTCTATAACCAGACCCGCCAGAACACCTACTATGTGGCTGTCGGAAATGAAGCGAGTTGTCCGGCAACGGTGCCAGACAATAGCTTCCTTAACAGTTCTGTTGTGCTGATGACGTCTTCCATCAACGGCAGAACAACGTTAGTGGAGCCCGGAAAACGTATCAATTTTTATGACGAGGGAGGTCCTGATGGTGATTACTGGACAACTTCTGCATATTGGTACCATACTTTTTCGGCTGATACAGGGAATATTGTGTTGACATTCTCACAATTCTACACAGAGGGCACCAGCTGTGACTGGATTGAACTTTTTGATGGTCCGTCTTCGTCAAGTCCAAGAATATATGTGAACGGTAATTACAAATTAGGTGGATATCTTTCCAGCCAAATGCCGTTAACAATTACTTCTTCAGGTAATAGTCTGACGGTATTTTGGCGTACGGACGGTAGTGTTTCCACAAGCGGTTGGAGAGCGACTGTCTCTAATGGAAATGCGGGTGGTTCCAGCAGTATTGTCAAAGACTATGACATTATGTTGGATGCGACCACGAATGAACAGGTTACGATTGTATCGCCAGAAGATATATTTGGTTTCTTTGATGACGGAGGTCCTAGCGGTGCCTATTCCAATGCGGCAGGTAACTTTACCCATACTTTCACGGCCACACAAGGTGTAGTACAGGCGGATCTTTCCAGTCTTTATTTACAAAGCAATGACCATTTGTATGTATATGATGGCCCGGAGGCGAATGATGATTATCTCATTGCTGACTTGACAGGAAGCATCGGCAGGCGCCAATTCTTCTCGACGGGTCACAGTATGACATTCAAGCTTTTCTCCCATGGTAACACGAGTTCCTCTTATACCGGTTGGTCAATGAATATCTCCTCCAACTGGCAGGAAGCTCTGGCGGAGGCAAATGTCAACCTTCAGGCTCCAACACAAGAGACGACCATCACAGCATCCACGGCGGACGTCTGTTTCAACTCTCCTGCGGAGCTGACCGCCTCCTCCGACAACGGAATCTACTACATTTGGTTTGCTTCCGATGGTAAAACGGTGCTTCAGTATGACACCGCTTTAGACCATCTTTCCACATACAACATTGACCATGTGCGCTACAACGACCATTTTTATATTGTGACAACCTCGGAAGGTTCCTGTCCCACCATTGTCCCCTACCAATATTCAGACAAATATTTGAATATTGGGACTAATGGTAAAACCACCATGGTTGGAAATGATGATTTTATTCGTTTTTATGACAACGGTGGTCCAAGCGCAAACTATCGTGCCGAACGTCTCGATCACACCCATACGTTCAAAGCGGAAACCGGAAAGATATATGTCAAAGTGAATAACCATTATCTTCAAAATAAGGACACATTATGGATTTACGACGGATCGTCGGTGAACCCGGACAGTATTTTGGTTGAATGGAATCTCGCCACCCAGAATAGTGGAAATGCACAGAACTTTGTTTCCAAACACGGGAGTGTCACGTTCAGATTCCGGAACAATTCAGGAAGTGCCAATCAAGGATGGTCTGCCATTATCACCACCACCCCCATTGAGGCGCAGACGGTGCTGCTGAATCCGCTTACAAACGACAAGACCACCTTCCTTTCCCCGATTGACAGTGTGTTGTTCTATGACGATGGCGGAGCATCGGGCAGTTACACTCCGTTGGAGCGTACTTTACGGCACACCTTCACTGCATTGCAGGGCAAGGTGAGAATGAAGTTTGATAATTCCAATAACTTGTGCAGTAATGACCATTTCTATGTCTATGACGGTCCGGTGGGGACAGGTACGTTCTTGGGAGATTTCACAGGGTCCCAGTTGAACAACAGGGAGTTTGTTTCCACAGGCAATCAGCTGGGCGTTCAGGTCTCCACGATTAACAATTCCAGTGCTTGTAGTGGTTGGAACGCCACGGTGACAACGGTTTATGACTTGCCACAGGCCCGGGCGGATGTGACTATTCATTCGCCTGCCGACAAAACAGATCTGATCACTACAGGTGATTACGTATGTTATGGAGAAACCGCACAGGTCATGGCCCGTAGTCCCAAATTGGTCTATCCACAATACTACACTTGGTACGATGCCTCCATGAATGAGTTGATGCGTGACACACTGTATGAGTATGGCAGCTCAAGATATACGATTCCCAACTTGACTTACAATACGTTCTATTTGGTTTCAACGCAATACGCTACGGAGTGTCCGGCCGTGCTGCCGATCAACAAAGCCGAGATTCGTGCCTATCCTGGCAATGGTTCCCAGACCACCATGGTGGGCGACAACGATTACTACCACTTCTTTGACAGCGGTGGACAAATTGGCAATTACAACAGCGATCCCGGCGATTATGTACATACCTTCACCTCCGCCAACAACGCACATCTGTACCTTACCTTCTCCACGCCTGCGCATTATTTCCAGACAAACGACACGCTTTACTTGTATGACGGACCTGTGGCGGACGATGCCCATCTGATTGAGCGTTACACTTCGAATTTAGGCAGTAACGGACCGTTCATCTCGGAATCCTCCTCATTCACCTTCAAATTTGCCAAACACGGTGTTTCATACGCCAACGGATGGCATGCCATCATATCGGAAGGTGAAGTCCTTCATGTCTCCACACTGCTGCTTGATCAGAGCAACAATAACAAGACCACAGTCTTGCTGCCCAGTGACAGCATCCGTTTTTACGATGACGGCGGTTCTGCCAGCTCCTATGCCAACAGACAGGAAACGCTTGTCCACACCTTCAAGGCTATGCAGGGCGAGGTTCGTTTGACTTTTGAAGGGAATGTCAACACCTATAATTACGATACGTTGTATGTGTATCGTGGTTCTACAGTGGATCCAGCCAACTTGATTGACAAATACCGTCCGAACGCATTTACGAACAGGTCATTCCAAGACACTGCCCTCACCGTACGTTTCCGTAAAAGCGGCTCCAGCTATAACAATGGGTGGACGGCTTCGGTCGTCAATGTGCTGAATTCTGTTGTGGACACTGCCCATGTGGGGATTCATCAGCCATTAGCTGATGTGTACGTGGCGGCCACCAATGACATAGTTTGCTACGATGCGACGGCATCGCTTTTCGCCTGCTCGGAAATTGCATACCCGCAATACTATACATGGTATGACAAGAATAAGACCGAGGTGTTGCTGGTTGATACTGTGAGAAGCGGCTGTTCCGAATTCGACCCCGCACACCAGATTTCAGACTCGCTCTACTATGTGACGATATACAACGACACCACTTGTCCCTTCATTCCTGAAGTGCATATCACCCCTTGTTCAAAGGAACTTACTGACAACTTTATATACAATGCATCTAAAAACAATGGTGTCACAGTCGTTGCTGATAACGATTCCATCCCGTTCTACGACGATGGTGGTCCAAGTGCAGATTATATAGAATATACGTATGCAGAATGGTATCATACTTTCACTACGGACACTGGGCATGTGGTTTTGGAATTGACATCTTTCATGTCTGAGCAAGGCTACGACTATATGCGTGTGTATGATGGTCCGACTGCGTCTGGATCATATACTGAATTATTAACAGGCGAATTAACCTCCATAACCGCTTCAAATCCAAGGGTGATAACTTCTACAGGCAATTCGCTGACAGTGCATTGGCACACAGACGGTTCTGTTGTAAGGTCTGGTTGGAAAGGTTATATCTACAATACTGCTACACTCAAGTGTCTTGAAGTTGCTTCCGCTACGGTCCACATCAAGGATGCCAATGGCGGCAAATATGTGACGGCCACCAATGACGAGGTTTGCTATGATGAAACAGCGGCACTTACTGCCTCTTCCAGCATCAGTTATCCGCAATATTATACTTGGTACATGAGCGATAGTGTGACGGTTCTGCAACGTGACACCATTGCCAATGCTTCCGAGGTTGCGTCGTTTAATCCTGATCATCAGATTAGGGATTCTCTCTACTTTGTGTCGATATACAACGACACCACTTGTCCGTACATCCCTGAGTTGCACATCCATGGATGCAGCAAGACGGTGGCAGATGACTTCTTGTTCAATTCTTCTAAAACTTCACGTACCACGACCCTTACCGCTCAGGATTCCATCCCGTTCTACGATGAAGGTGGTCAGTATGGCTACTATAGTACGAGCACCAATTATTGGTATCACACGTTCACAGCGGATTCCGGTCATGTGGTGTTGAAACTGAATTCGTTTAATACGGCGAACAGCTACGATTATTTGGCCGTTTATGACGGAACTTCCGCGTCCGGAACGCTTTTGGGTGGAAGTTCGCTTTATGGGAATCTTAATTCCTCCATGCCCAGGACTTTGATCTCCAGCGGCAAGAGCTTGACTGTGAAATGGTATCGTAATAGTGGTTATTCTTTTTATCCGGGCTGGGAAGGCTATGTTTACACCGATGTGGCGCCCACATGCATAGAGCTTGCGCCCGCCGCAGTGAAAGTCAACCCGAATCCAGTGGTCCAGCTGAATACTTTGGATGAGTTCTGCCCCAGTGTTGGAACAGTCGAACTGACGGCTCGTATTACAACTCCGACTATAACAAACTACACTTACAGTTTGAGAGGCGAACTGGTTCCCACTTCTTCGTCTATGGCGGCAGATCAATTGTCCGACACGTTCATGCTGGCTATTCCGTCGACCTATTGCAACAACGTATATAGAGATACCGTTGTTGTTGCGGACGGAAATGGTTGTACGGCGCGTGCGGTGACGGAAATCAAGGTGAAAGATACGACGAAGCCGATTATCTCAGTGGTCACGAACAGCAACCCCGACGGTGCCTGCAACCCGACGATTACTGCCCCGACCTTCAAGGTCAATGACAACTGCGAGGGCGAGATCAGCACCGGCATCACGATGACCACCGACGGCGTCCAGGGCACCGGCTGCGAGAAGTCCCAGACTTGGAAGGCCACCTACACTGACGCCTGCGGCAACAAGGCCGACACCGTCAAGGTGACCTACACCTGGACCGAGGACAACCAGAAGCCTGTCATCGCCACCACGGCGGTCAGCGGAGACAAGGGCTGTAACCCGACCGCAGATGACCTCGCCGTCCCCGTCTTCACCCTGAACGACAACTGCGACGCGACGACGGTGGTTCCCGCCGACAGCATTAGCGACAGCGGCGAGCAGACGGTCGGCACCTGCGGGCGCAAGCGCACCTGGATCGCCCACTACACTGACCCGTGCGGCAACAAGGCCGTCAACGACACCGTGGAATACACCTGGACCGTGGACACCCAAGTCCCGACCATCACTCCCAACATCGCCCTGAGCCAGAACCTCGACTGTGTCGAACCGACAGCCCCGGCGGCCAGCGACTTCACGGTGGCCGACGACTGCGCCACCAACCCGCAGGTGACCATCACCATGGGCGACACCGTCAAGAACGGCTGCGCTCGCTCCCTGACCTGGACCGCCAGCTACACCGGCACCTGCAACAAGAGCGCGGAACCAGTCCAGATCACCCGCACTTGGACCGAAGACAACGTGAAGCCCGTCATCGCCCTCCAGAGCACCTCTATGGCTGATGGCCACAACTGGGGATGCAACCCGACCGTCATCGCTCCCGTCTTTACCGTGAGCGACAACTGCGAAGGCACGTTCACCTTGGATGCCGCCAACGTCGTTGACGGCGGTGTGACCGGCACTGGCTGCGAAAAATCCCAGACCTGGACCGCCAGCTACACCGACGGCTGCGGCAATCCGGCCACGCCTGTGAGCATCACCTACTACTGGACTGAGAACCACACCGTGCCCGAACTCCACACCGAAGCTGTCAGCGACCACAAGGGCTGCAACCCGACCATCGTGGCCCCGACCTTCACCGTGACCGACAACTGCGAGGGCACCTTCATACTGAACGCCGACAGCGTCACCACCACGGGCAAGACCGGTACGGGCTGTGAGAAGTCCCAGAGCTGGACCGCCCATTACACCGACGGCTGCGGCAATCCGGCAGCGCCGCTGACCGTGACCTACTCATGGAAGGAGGACACCCAGAAGCCCGTCATCAACACCACCGCGACGGACTCCTATTTGGGCTGTGACCCGACCACTATCACGCCGCCAACGTTCTCTGTGAGTGACAACTGCGAGGGCAACTTCGCGCTGCCCACCGACAGCGTGACCGATGGCGGAGTGGTTGCCGTGACCGGCGAACCGCATAAGTTCTCCCGCACCTGGACCGCGCACTTCACCGACCTCTGCGGCAACAAGGCCGACAACGTTTCCATCACCTACACCTGGGTGGAAGCCCCAACCGTGACCATCTCCTGCCCGCCCGATGTCAACAAGACCCTGGCCTACGGCGACTGCGTGATGAACATCTATCCTGCTGAAATCGGCACGCCCACGGTCAACGCCCCGGCAGACTGGCCCATGACCGTCTCCAACGACATCCCGGCCGATGACCTCTACCAGGAGGGCGAGACCATCATCACCTGGGTCGCCACCGACGGCATCTGCGGCTACAGTGTAAGCTGCCAGCAGAAGGTCATCGTGGTCTTCCCGCAATGTCCTGACGCTGTCGATTGCGAGGGCAACGTCTATCACGGCGTCCGCATCGACTGCGACTGCTGGACGCAGACCAACCTGCAGTCGAACTACTACGGCGACCCGGGTGCCTGCGAGGAGGAGATTCCCTGCAAATACACTTATGACGCCAACGCCGCCGCTGAATACGGCATCGACATCCTTAACGACAACTTCGGTCGTCTCTACTGTCCCGAGGCCGGTCTGAAGGACAGTGCCGACAACGGTCACGGCCACATCCGCGGCATCTGTCCCAAGGGTTGGTACCTGCCCACCCCGGAGAAATACGAAGCCCTCAACCTCCACGGCGCCGATGCCTTGAAATCGCCCCTGTACTGGACTGACGGCGGTGGCAACAACAGCACCGAATTCACCTGGCTGCCCGCCGGCTGGTGGAACGGCGCCCAGCTGCGTTTCGAAGGACTCACCTCCGAGGGCTATTTCCTCTCCACCAAGATCGTCGCCGGCGAGATCTCGACTCACGTCCATGTGATCGTACACGACTGCGACGTTGTCAAAGAAATCGAAGTCAACTCCGGCTATGGATACTCCGTACGGTGTATCAAGGAGAAAGACTGAAGTAGTTTTGTTTTATTTTTTCAAAAGGGGGGACTCGGAATGGGTCCCTTTTTTTTTCGGTTTAGAGTTTAGGGGCTCCGGTTTGCAGGTCATTGTCTCGCGGAAAAGACTTGCGATGCTGAACCACGCCCTGCCGTTATGCGCTAATGATAACGATGAGCAAATGGTAAACTTTTACTTGGTTGTTTACATGTCACGTTGCCATGGCGATGGAGGCAACCTCTTCCTCCGTAATGCCGGCGATTTCGGAAATCATGACATTGTCGAGTCCCTTGGCGACCATACTGCGGATGAGTTCCTTTCGACCATGCGCGAGCCCCTTTTGCAATCCCTGTTCAAGTCCCTTTTGCATTCCCTTTCGCATTCCCTGCTCAATCCCCTTCTCAATTCCTTGTTCGATTCCCTGCTCGATCCCTTCCTGCCTACCCTTCTCAAAGTTCTCTGCCCCTGACTTCTCGGCTGCGTATTCGATGGCGTTCTGCACATCGTCGTAATCCAAGACGCTCCGTTCATAGTCCGCCTTCTCGCTATTGTCCAGACCCGAGTATCTGCACTCGTCCAAGAGTTCCCTGAACACAGGTTCCTCCTCCGACACGTCCTGCTCCTCCAAGTGGTGCATGTGTTTGATGAGGAAGGCCCATTTCTCTTTCTTGTCCGAAAAACGCAAGTCCCTGATCTGCGTGGCCTTGAGGCGGGCGAACTTTCCGAGTTCCAGGAAACAGATGACGGATTTGCCGGTCAGGAGGCGGCCGCCGGCATCCTGGTAGCGGAACACGTGGAAGAACTCGTCGCTCTGTTCAAAGCCCGGCAGCGTGTGCTCCAGGATGGTGAACCCTATGACGGTGGGGATCTTGTACCTCCTGTTGCCGCGTTTCACCGACCGGCTGATCATGCGGCTGTTGTAGGTGAGCGCACGCTCGGCGTAGAACTTCTGCGTCTCGCGCTGCATCTCCACGATGGTCTTGTTGCCGCGCCCGTCAGTGCACAGCAGGTCGAAAATCACACGCTTGTTGTCCTCGGTGTCACCCAGCTGCTCTGTGGGCAGCAACTCGATTTTCCTGATCCGCCTGAACTCGTCGGGCAGGAAAGTCCTGAGCATGTCGAGCAACAGAGCCATGCCCTCCGGCCGCCCGAAAATCCGCTTAAATCCGTAGTCGTTCATAAGATCAATGTAGAAGGAATGCCCCTTCTGTTTTCTTTGTTCTTTTTCTTTGTGATCATCTTCTTTTATTTTCATCGTTTTGAATTTTAAAAATACAATGTTTTCGTCTGGCAAAGATACATCAAGAACAACTGTTTGTCAAGAGTTTTGAAATATTTTTTTCATATTGGTAATCAGCGCATTGCTTGAACAATTGTTAATATTTTTATAATTTATTACTAATTACAGCCCGCGATTTCGCAGAAAACGACCCCTGTCGGCTCTTTTTCGAGTCGTCCGTCACAAGGAGAGGACAAGTACAAATTGGACATACCCGTGCAATGACTGACAAAAAAACGTATTTTTGCCGCCGATTACAGTCATCCTCGCCAGACTCGCCATACAACGCGGAAGTATGAGGCATGAACTTTGAATTATGAATAATATGAAGAGAACAACCACGATTCTTTCGTTACTGCTGCTGGCCATGCTCAGCGGCTTCGCGCAGCAGCGCACGGACTCTGTGCATGTGGCGCACTACGACCTCCACCTCTCGGTAGTGGATTTCACCAATCACGTGATCGACGGCTACACGGACATCACCGTGGTGTCGAAGGTCGGCAACCTGTCGCAGCTCCGGCTCGACCTGATGGCGCTGACCACCGACTCGGTGTTCGTCAACCAGACGCCGGCGGCCTTCACGCACACGGGACAATCTTTGCGCGTGGCCCTGCCGACGATGCAGGCGGGCGACACAGCGTCGGTGCGCGTCCACTACCACGGCACCCCCGCGCACGACGGCTATTTCGGCGGCTTCTACTACAGCGGGGAATATGCCTACAACGTGGGCGTCGCGCTGAGCGACATCCCGCACGCCTACGGCCGCTGCTGGTTCCCCTGCATGGACGAGTTCACCGACAAATCGAGCTACAGCTTCCACATCCGCACACAAAACGGGAAACGGGCGATATGCAACGGCCTGCTCACCGACTCGCTGACACTGGCCGACAACACGAGAATCTGGTCCTGGCAGCTGGACGAACCCGTACCGACCTACCTGGTCAACCTGGCCGTGGGCAACTACCTCTGCTACGCTGACACATTCCAGGGCGCGGAAAAGGTCATCCCCATCGAGATCTACGCCGCCCCGAACATCTATCCCAACATTCCGGCCTCTTTCATCCACCTCAAGCCAGTGCTCCGCAAATATGAGGAGTTCTTCGGTCCATACCGGTGGCCGCGAGTGGGTTACGTCTGCGTGGCCATGACCGGCGGCGCCATGGAGCACGCCACCAACATCTCCCTGCCCAACGCGGCAGTCAACGGCACCCTCGCCTACGAGGGCACCATCATGCACGAACTCTTCCACCACTGGTTCGGCGACCTCATCACCTGCGAACGCCCCGAGGAGATGTGGATCAACGAGGGCTTCGCCGACTACTCCGAAGCGCTCGTCCAGGAGTGGCTCTACGACAACTACGACGAACACATCCGCGACCTCCACGCCACCACGCTGCAGACTTTGGCCAAGCAGGATGAGGGTCTCTACCCGTTAGACAACGTGCCCCAAGACCACACCTACGGCATGCATTCCTACCAGAAAGGCGGCTTAGTCATCCACACCCTGCGCAACTACATGGGCGACTCGCTGTTCTTCAGCAGCCTGCGCCAACTGCTCGACCATTTCGCCTACCAGAACGTCAATTCCGAGGAATTTTTCACCTACCTGTCGCAAGTTTCGGGCATGAATCTGATGGATTTCTACGAAGACTGGATCCATCAGCCCGGATTCTTGGATTTTGACGTGGATAAAATCGTGAACCACGCCTGCGGAATCTACGCCGTCGTTGTCAGACAGAAGGGCTACGGCACCAACCACCTCGGCACCAACGTCCCCGTGGACGTCACCTTGGTATCGGGGGACATGGAATTCAGCACCACGGAACACCAGCTCGTCTCGGGCGATTCCACGGAACTGATGGTTCTGTCGTCGTTCAATCCCGCTTTCGTCATCCTGGACCACCACGGCAAGCTGAACGACGCCACCATTGACGACACCCGGAAGGTCGCAGGACCCGGAAACATCTCATTCACAAACACTTACTGCAGCGCACAAATCAATCAACTCAGCGACACTTCCCTGATTCACGTGGAGCACCACTATGTGGCCCCCACGGCGCCCTCTCCCCTGCCCGAGGGCTACATCCGCTTCTCGCAAACGCACTATTGGACAGTGAACTATGCCGGCACGGAGCCGACAGGCGTGTGGCGGTTCCAACTCAAAAGAACCAACGGCCAACCCGACTACAACCTCCTCGACGGTGGCTTCGCCATCGAGAACCTGAAACTGATGTACCGTCCCGACGGTCAATCGGCTTGGACCCCGGTGGAATACACCCGCACCGGCAGTCCCTACAACTCCACCATCACCACCACGGACATGCTGGCGGGCCAGTACTGCTTCGCCGTGGCGGAACAAGGCGTCTCCACGGTCGAACGCCCCGGCGTCAGACTGAGCGTCTATCCCAACCCCGCCGACGACACCATCATCCTGAAAACGGAGGCGGACAAGGCCGACAAAGCCGTTGTCTTCGACTCTTTAGGGCATAAAGTGAAAACGCTGAAAATCAGCGAAGAGACGCAGACTATCAATGTAAGCAATTTATCTTCAGGAAATTACATCATCGTGCTCTACCGCAAAGGAAAATCGGTGGCACGCACGATGTTCGTGAAAGCGTAACCGTTTCAGAGCTCTTTCGCAAGGAATTCCGCCGTGAACCCGACTCCTTGACGGACAATGTCCTCCGGAGTGCCGGTCGCGACGATTTCGCCGCCATTGCGCCCGCCTTCGGGCCCCATGTCGATGATCCAGTCGGCCATCTTGATGACATCCATGTTATGCTCAATGACGATGACGGTGTTCCCCTTTTCCACTAATTTGTTCAACACGTCGAGCAGGATGGCGATGTCCTGGAAATGCAGTCCCGTGGTGGGTTCGTCGAGGATATACAGCGTTTGGCCGGTGTCCTTCTTCGACAGTTCCGCCGCCAACTTGATGCGCTGGGCCTCGCCGCCGGAGAGCGTCGTGGAGGGCTGCCCGAGTTTCAGGTAGCCGAGTCCCACATCGTCCATCGTCTTGAGCTCGCGCACGATGAGCGGGATATTTTCGAAGAACTCGATGGCCGTGTGTATGTCCATCTCCAACACATCATTGATGGACTTGCCCTTGTAGCGGATCTCCAACGTCTCGTCGTTGTAGCGTTTGCCGCCGCATTTGTCGCAGGTGACATAGACATCGGGCAGGAAATTCATCTCGATAGTCCGCACGCCCGCGCCCTTGCACTCCTCGCAACGGCCGCCGGAGACATTGAACGAGAAACGTCCCGGCTTGTAACCACGGATCTTCGACTCCGGCATTTGCGTGAAAAGTTTGCGAATGTCCTCAAACACACCCACATACGTGGCAGGGTTCGACCGTGGCGTGCGCCCGATGGGCTGCTGGTTGATGTCGATGATCTTGTTGATATGTTCCAAGCCTACCACGTCCTTGTAGGGCAGCGGCTTCTTTTCGGAGCGGTAAATATAGTGGTTTACAATCGGATAGAGCGTTTCGTTGATGAGGGTCGATTTGCCGCTGCCGGAGACCCCTGTGACGCAGATGAGTGTCCCCAACGGGAACTCCACCGTGACGTTCTTGAGGTTGTTGCCGGTCGCGCCCACGATGGACAGCCATTCGCCAGTACCTTTGCGACGCTGCTTCGGCACCTTGATTTTCTTTTTCCCTTTGAGATAATCCGCTGTCAGCGAACCGCTTTTGAGGATTTCCTTGTATTTGCCGGCCGCGACGATCTCGCCACCGTATTCGCCGGCCGCCGGTCCCACATCCACGATGTAGTCGGCCGCCTTCATCATGTCGCGGTCGTGCTCCACCACGATGACGGAGTTGCCCATGTCGCGCAGCCGCCGCAACGATTCGATGAGATAGTGGTTGTCGCGCTGGTGCAGCCCGATGCTCGGCTCGTCGAGGATGTACATCACGTTGACAAGCTGAGAACTGATCTGCGTGGCCAAACGGATGCGCTGCGCCTCGCCGCCGGAGAGCGACGCCGAAGAGCGGTCGAGCGACAGGTACTGCACGCCCACATCGCACAGAAACTCCAAGCGGAAGGTGATTTCGCGCAGGATTTCGGAGGCGATATGCCGCTTGGCGGGGTCCAGATGCGAGGGAAGCGCGCGGCACCAGGCCAACAGCTCCGCCATGTCCATGCTCGCGAGGGCGGCGATGTTCTTGTCGAGGATACGGAAATGCAGCGACTCCGTGCGCAAACGGGCGCCGTGGCAATGCGGGCACGGGGTGGTGTTCACAAACTGCGAAATCCACTTCTTGAACGACGCCGGCATGGTCTCCTCGTTGAGGTTGCCGAGGAAGTTCACCACACCCTCGAACGTCTTCCGCATAGGCGAAAGGCCGGTCACCTCGCGCTTCACGTGCAAAATCTCGGTGGTGCCGTACAACACCGCGTTCAGCTGCTGTTCCGTCAAGTTCTTGATCGGCTCTGTCATCGAGAAACCGTATTTCTCCGCCAGCGCATCCAACGTCCTGAACAGCAATGTGTTCTTGTATTCTCCGAGAATGGCGATGCCGCCGGCTTTGATGGATTTGTTCCGGTCGGGAATCACCTTGTTGATGTCGATTTCCGTGATGATACCCAAGCCGTTGCAATATTCGCATGCACCGTAGGGCGAATTGAAGGAGAAGGTGTTCGGTTCGGGTTCCGGGTAGGAAATGCCCGTGGTGGGGCACATCAGAAACTTGCTGTACTTCTTCACCTCCTTGGTCTCGTTGTCGAGGATCATAATGGCACCCTTGCCGTATTTCATCGCGATCTGCACGCTGTTGGCGAGCCGCTTCTGCGAATAATCCGACACGGTGAGGTTATCGACCGACAGCTCGATGTCGTGGATTTTGTAACGATCGACCTGCATGCCCATGACAAGGGGTTTCATCGCGCCATCGACACGCACGCGGGTGAATCCCTGCTTGCGGATGTTCTCGAACAGTTCGCGATAATGACCCTTGCGCCGCTTCACCACAGGAGCGAGCAGCGTGATGGAATGACCCTTGTAACGCTCCAAAATCAGGTCTATGAGCTCCTTTTCGGAATAGTGAACCATCTTCTCCTCCGTGTTGTAGGAGTAGGCGTCGGCCACGCGGGCGTAGAGCAGGCGCAGGAAGTCATAAACCTCCGTGACCGTGCCCACCGTGGAACGCGGGTTCTTGTTGACGGTCTTCTGCTCGATGGAAATCACAGGGTTGAGGCCGGAAATCTTGTCAACGTCGGGATGCTCCATGTTGCCGATGAAATGACGGGCGTACGCGGAATAGGTCTCCATGTAGCGGCGCTGTCCCTCGGCGTAGATGGTGTCAAACGCCAGCGACGACTTGCCACTCCCGCTCAGTCCGGTGATGACCACCAGTTGCTGCTGCGGGATTGTCAACGACACATTTTTCAGATTGTTCTCACGCGCACCCGTGACAACAAGCGCGTCCTCCGCCTGTACGTTCTTCACTTTTTCCACGATAGGTTTCTGATTTTGGGGCGGCAAAGATACAATTTTTTTCACTCTCCCAGCCTTGCAAAACCCTTTGCCATGATAGTAAGGTCGTTACGAACCTGATAGGTGCGAGCGTAGATTTCTTCCAAACGACGGGTCATCTCCTCGGAAAAAGCGTTTCCCGGGTAGGCATCGGAGGGATGCAGCACCCCCAGTGCGAGGCCCGCGTTCGAATCCGCCGTGTCCGTCTCGAGTCCCACCCAGCTTTTCCGGCCTTTCAGCACCGCGAAAATATTGCGCACAAAACCGCCCTTCCGTTTGACGAACCAGATGTCGAGCCACAGGAACAGCAACAGAAGCAAAGCGGAAACGACATCAAAGGCACGCTTCTGACGACGCGATTTCTGCTGATACACGGACTGCAACGGGATGGTGTACAAATCCTCGGAGGTGAAAATGTCGTTGCTGCCGATGAGCGAAAGGCTGTCTTCCGGCGCGATTTTGAACTCCAACTGTCTGTCTTGCAAGCGGTTCATCCAGCTGATAATCTGGTCGGCGGGAATGTCTTTGGCGCAGAATATCACTTCGCTGATATGGTAAATGGTGAGAAGGTCGGACAGATCCTCGACTCGCCCGATATGCATAGATTTCTCATTGTCAACGGGTTCCGTGGTGATGAGGCCGACAAACTCGCGGGAGGCGTTCATCGACTGCACCATGCTGAGCACGCGCTCGCACTCCTGTGCGCCGCCCACGATGGCGACACGCTGGCTCGTCCGACGGGTGTCCACCTCCACCAGATTCCCCTTGGCGAGAAGATAGCGCAGGGCGTTGACGGCGAACAGCGCCCACACCGCACCCATGACAACCACGGCGCGGGAGAAGCGCATGGTCTCCGGCAACAGCGCGTAAACCAGCAAGATAGCCACAGTACCCATCACAATGCCGCGATTAAGCAACCGCCGACGCACAGGTTTCTGGTAGCCGCCGCTGATCCAAACCGCCAACTGCCAAACCACGGCATACACCGGCAGGATGACGTAGAAATAGTGTTTGGGAAATGCCGAATTGCGCTGGAAAAGCACGTTGTGGTCCCAATATTTGGAGAGCGCGAACAGTCCGGCAAAAATGAGGATGAAATCGAGCAGTGGCAGCAAAATGCGGCTGACAATACGTTTCAACGCCGCCAACGCCGCCCGGAACCAAATCGCCGCGTCGATGGCGATGTTGAAAACCTTGGCATTGTTGGCCGAGAAATGCTTTTTGGCGAAAATCTGCATCGCCTTGTAGAAGACGTAAACGTAATTCAGACTGCCCTTCTTGGTACTCTCGCCCTTGTAGTGAATGATCCGCGTCTGCGGGAAATAGTAGTTCTTGTATCCGCCTTTCAAAATCCTGTAAGACAGGTCGATATCCTCGCCGTACATGAAATAGTCCTCGTCTAAAAGCCCGACCTCGTCGAGCACCGACTTGCGCATCATCATGAACGCGCCGCTGAGAACCTCCACCTCGTGGGTCTCGTCCTCCCCGATATACGTCGCGTGGTAGGCCCCGAACTTCTGCGACTTGGGGAACAGCTTCGAAAGGCCGAACAGCTTGTAGAAAGAGGATTTCGGGTAAGGGATCCCGCGCTTCGACTCGGGCAGGAACCGACCCTGACCATCGACCATCTTCACGCCGAGACCGCCGCAGTCGGGAGTCTCGTCCATAAAACGGATGCATTTCTCGAACGTGTCCTCCTCCACGAGCGTGTCAGGATTGAGCAGCAGCACATATTCGCCGGAAGAGACACGGATGGCCTGGTTGTTGGCCCTCGCGAAACCGACATTATCCTGGTTCTCAATTAGTTTTACGCTCGGGAATTTCGCCTTCACCATCGCCACGGAGTTGTCGACCGAGTGGTTATCAACCACAAAGATCTCCCCGTCAACACCCCGCATGGCCTTCTGCGCCGACGCGAGCGCCTGCTCCAAGAACGCCGAAACGTTGTAATTGACTATTATGACTGAGAGTTTCATAAACAACTTGGATTTATGTGCGACACCCCACACTGCGCTTCACTTGTGTGGGGTTAATTGCACTTCGTGCGTCTTGCCTTACCCCCCTGCCCTGCGGGCATCCCCCCTAAAGGGGGGAATGGTGCTTCGTCCGAGACATTTTCGTTTAACTACTAACTGCTAACTACTAACTGCTAACTAAAAGTACGCCAGCACGGTTTTCTTCGAGACGACTTTGTCGCCTTTGCTGACATTGACGATGGCGTTTTTGGGGAGGAACACATCGACGCGGGAGCCGAACTTGATCATGCCGACCTCCTCGCCCTGCTCCACCCGGTCGCCGACTTCTGGATAGCTGATGATGCGGCGCGCCACGAAGCCCGCAATCTGCCGGAAAAGCACCTCGATGTCGTCGTTGCGGACCACAATGGTGTTGTGCTCGTTGTCAACCGACGATTTCGGCAACTTGGCCACCGCGTACTTCCCGGGGTGATAGGCCATATACATTATCTCGCCCGAAACCGGGTAACTGTTGACGTGGACATTGTTGATGGACATAAAGATGGAAATCTTCAGCCGCTCGTCCTTGAAATACTCGTGTTCGAACGCGTTCCCCACATAGACGATGGTGCCGTCGGCGGGCGAAAGCACCCCGTCGTCCACTTTGTTGATGACCCGCGTGGGCACCCGGAAGAAGCGCACGATGAGAATGCCCAACACCAGCATGATGGCGAAGAATATGACATTCACCCACCAAAGATGCGCCAAAAAGAGCACATAGAACAACGATGTCAGCAGAATTGTGACAAGGCTGACAATGATAATCAGCTTCCCCGCCTGATGGAATTTCATGCCGATCACCGAATGTTACTTTTTATACAGAATATAGGTGTGTCTGGGAACGTTGGTTTCCGAGGAAATAGTGACGAACTCGCGCGGATAATGCTTGTCGTTCATATAATGCAACCCCTCATAGCTGTAAGCAATGTCAACCACTTTGGAAAGGCTGCCGGCCACCATGGTTTCCACATGCTCGGAAGTCGGGAGATTATAATAGTAACCCTTCACGTCCGCGTAGGCGAAAGGCAGACCGTAGAAAGGATTGTACGATTTCAGGTCGTATGTGTACGTGTGGGTGACCACCGTCTGTGCAATGGGGAACTCCTCCACGTAAGTGGAGATGTTTTCGTAATCCTTGTGTTTGCCCGGGTCATAGACAAAACGTTTCACAGAATACATCATCAGGTCCTTGGATGCGCTCTTGGCGAAGATCTCCGCAATCTCCTCGAAATTGCCGAACACCTTGTCGTAAAGCGGGTGCTTTTTGCCGCTCTTCCAAAAATACTGGTCGTAGAACTCGCGGTCGTACATCTCCTCGATGTAGTCGATACGGGTTTTCGCGGGATCCTTCTTATCCGTATGGCGGTGGAAGGTGTAGTCCAGCCGCACCGCGCCGTCGATGGTGTAGGTCATCTTGTCCAGCAAACGGTCGGTCCACTGGAGCGCGACAGTCTCGGTGTAATCCTCGCCCACATGCACGATCTGGCTGACAGTGTTGTCCTTGTTGTACGTGAACTTGAACGAATAGACACTGTCAACGATGATTTCCTGCAGCAATTTGTCCTTGCTGTCATAGACATAACGCTCGTTGGGATGGTCCCAGTCGCTGTTGCTGCGGTACCAGATCTTGCTGATTTTGCAGTTGGGATTGTAAATTTCCTCGTCGGGCTTGCAGGAAGTGAACGCGGCGGCGAGAATCACCATGACGAATAACGGTAACAGATATTTCTTCATAAGACACAATTTTTCAAAATACGGCGGCAAAGATAATATTTTTTCAATTAAGAATTCAGAATTAAGAATTAAGAATTTATGGCTGTTGGCTATTGGCTGTTAGCTATTGGCTGTTAGCTATTGGCTGTTAGCTATTGGCTGTTGGCTGTTGGCTGTTGGCTATTACAGGCTAAAAGCCAAAAGCTAATAGCTAAAAGCCAAAAAACCTTCTTCCCTCAGTTTTTCCGCAATCCCCTCCAAATACGCCTTGTCGAACTTGTGGAGGTCGAGCGCCGGGGTTTCGCGGTCCAAAGAATAGATGACGATGCGTTTGGGCCGGATGCGGCGGATGCGCGCCAGCCACTGCGACCATTCGGGATCGACGGAATTGTCGAAAGCCCTACCCTCCCGCTCGCCGCTGAGGAACATTGTCTGGATGACGAGATTGCCATCGAAGGAGCAGAGCTGTTCGGTGACCTGCTCGATATCGACCGGCACGATGGGCGCGTTGAGGGTGTCGAGCATCGCCTGACTGCCCGCGTCCAACTTCAGCATCGGGTTCTCGATGCGCTGCAGGGCAGTGATGATCTCGGGACGGAAAAGCTGCGTGGCGTTCGACAGGCAGGTGATCACCGCCTGCGGGTAATATTTGTCGCGCAACACAATGAGCCCGTCAATCACCCGGTCGAACCAGGGATAGAGCGTCGGCTCGCCGTTGCCGGAGAAGGTGAGGCTGTCGACGGGTATGTCGTGGGCGCGACAGTCCGCCAGTTTGTGCTCAATGGCCTCCATGACCGTCTCCAACGGATACGGCTCGCGGGCGTTGAGGTTCTTTTCCAACGTCCACCCGCACTCACAGTAGAGGCAGTTGAACGTGCAGATTTTCTCATCGACAGGCATGAGGTTGATGCCTAACGACTGGCCCAGTCGTCTGCTGTGTATCGGGCCGAACGCGATGGATTCCCAAAGAAAGGTGCTCATTTTATGGGTTATGGGTTATGGGTTATGGGGGCCCCACACTGCGCTCCTTCGTCGCTTGTGTGGGGTTATTAGCGCTTCGCGCGTCTTGCCCCTTCGGGGCTGCTTAAGGAACATTCTTTATTGTTTATCGTATTTTACGACCTCTTCGGAGAAGAACTCGAGTTGGACGCCGGCTTGGCGGAACATCTCTTCGGATTCGGCGCCGGCGTGGTATTTGTTGGCGCAGACCACACGGGTGATGCCGCAGTTGATGATGAGCATGGCGCAGGTGCGGCAGGGGGTCATGCGGCAGTAAAGGGTGGCGCCGTTGAGGGAGATGCCGAGCTTGGCGGCCTGGCAGATGGCGTTCTGCTCGGCGTGGACGGTGCGCACACAATGCTGGGTGACAGTGCCGTCCTCATGCACGGTCTGCTTGAGCTGATGGCCTACCTCGTCGCAGTGCGGCAACCCTTTGGGGGCACCCACGTAACCGGTGACCAGAATCTGGCGGTCGCGGACAACCACGCAGCCACTGCGCCCGCGGTCGCACGTGGCCCGCTTGCTCACCGTGTCCGCAATCTCCATGAAATACTCGTCCCACGAAGGACGTATATGTTTCTGATTTTCCATATCCGTTTTTTTTCGAGGCGCAAAAATACACTTTTTATCGGTTAGATCGGTTAGCGGGTTCGCCAATCAGTGGGGGACAATAGCCTGGCGAAAAAAAATTTTTCAACAAAGTGCAACCTTTTTAAATTTCGGTGTTATATCGTTGTGGTCAGACCACTTTGGAGATTTTTCTATTTTTGCGTCCGAATTATACAAAAGCAATGAACGGAACTGCATCTTTTTGGACAAGGGCTTACCAGCAGCACATTTCGCGGCTGATTGGCGTGTGCTATCGCTACACCCTCGACCGGGCTGTGGCGGAGGATCTGGCGCACGACTCCTTCCTTCGGGCGATGGAAAAAGGAAACTTCTTTGACGGGTTCGGCAACTTAGGGAACTGGCTCACGCGCATCACCGTGAACAACACCCTCAACTACCTGCGGGACAACCGTCTCCAGAAACACACCGACCATAGCGTGGACGTGGACGACATTTCCGGCCCCAGCGAGGAGGCGGAGCCGGAAATCGGTGCCGATGACATGCTCGCGGCCATACGAAAAGCGGAGTTCACCCAGAAGGAAATCCTGGACGCCATATCACAAATCCCTGAAAGTCACCGTATTGTACTGAACCTATTTGTCTTCGAACGCTATTCGCACCAGCAGATCGCCGAACTCCGCGGGATTTCCGTGAACACTTCGAAGTCGCACCTTTTGAGGGCACGCAAACAGCTACAACAGATTCTCTTTAACAAATCCAAACGCAAAAAACACACGCTTATGCTCGTTTTCCCATTTTTCACCCGGTCAGAGGCGGCTATCGACGGCTACTGCCGTCAGCAGCTTTCCGGCTTCGAGCTTCCACCGGCTCATCCGATGACGGCGGAAGAACTCACCGCCATCGCCGGAAACTGCCCGTCCGTCCCCCTGCTGCGGCGCATCCCTGTCGCACCTGTCGCGGCGGGTGTCTCAGCGGGTGTCGCAGCGGTCACCGCAGGCGCAATCCTGCTCATCGGCGGCCACAACACCAACGCCCCGTCACCCGCGACCGACCCCGTCCCCGCGCCAACGACCGAGGAGGTCCGCGTGGCAGCGGACAGCGTCCTGTCTGCCGACAACGAAGCGGCGGAATGGGACTCGTGCGCCCTGCTCCCCTCGGCGGACGTCCAACCCGCCGCCCCGCAAGCACGGACACATCCGCGTCCCACCCCCTCGACATCGGAAACCACCACCTTGCAGGCTTCGGATTCCGCAGCCGCAGCCGTGGCCGCGCCTGAATCCGCCAAACCCGTGGTGGTGAAGAAGGTCGTGCGCCGGCAACAACGCACCGTTATCATCCAAGACACATCAAAACGCTAAAAACACAAACTATGACCAAACGACAAATCCTGCGAACCCTATTCTGCGTTTTCTGCCTCGTCATGCTGGGGACGAAAGGCTTCGGCCAAGTGGACGGCAGCCAGAACAAATCCGACACGCTGTACATTTACGAAGAGGAAGTGGTTTACGACACCCTCTACCAATACGACACCGTGCCGCAGTCGCTGCTCACCAAGGAAGAAACCCTGGCGGCGTTCCGCCAGAACCCCGAAATCGGGCGTCTCTATCGCTCCAACGGGCACTTTTTCCTCACCGGCAGCGAAAGCACCTTCAAACTCGACCAAAACGACCTGCGCACGCTGTTTTCACCGTCGGTGTATGCCGAATGGCAGAGAGCGCGGAGGAACCGCAACATCAGCATCCCGCTGTATGTTTTCAGCGCCGGCTTCGCGACAGTAGCGTGCCTCGGACTTTACCAATACGGCGCGTCAACGCTCTTGTCGAACAAATACAGCCCCACTCCCGGAGGCCATGATTACGCGCTGGATATCTGGCAGTGCGCCACCGGCGGGATTTTCCTTTTCGTCACCGGCGCCATCCTGACAACCGCCTGCATTATCCCCGCCTCCATCCTGACCGTCTGGTGGACGACACACACGCGGAACATCGTCAACAATTTCAACGCGCCCTCCAACGCCCTTCGCCTCAGTTTCGGGCCGACCCAAAACGGGATAGGGCTCGCCCTCTCTTTCTGAAAATAACGGGAACCTGCCCGCGCCCCGTGTAACGGACTTCCGCGGCAAACGAGCAGGCGACCTTCCATAAAATAAAAACAGAAGTCCATTGAAAAAAAACATGAAAAAAGTGATCGCTTTTGTGTCAGCCGTGCTGTTGCTGGCCGCAGTTTCAACCTCTTGCAGCAAGGGCTGCCATTGCTACATGACGACGGATGTCGCTCACCTCGCACCCGTGTTCGAGGACGAGAACATGACCAAGTCCGAATGCCAAGCCAAGCAGGACGAGTTGAACGAAGGTTCGGGAATGACGCTCATCAAGTGCAAATAATCCCTGACACCAACATTTGACGACGGGAGCCGCGCATCGCCACGGCTCCCGTTTTTTTTCACCAATCACAATTCACTTTTCACCAATCACTATTCACTAAAAATCGTATCTTTGCCAAAAATTTATAAAAAATCAAAAATAATTGATTATCAGATATTTATATGGCAAAAAGCATATCAAAACTGAGAAATATCGGCATTGCGGCGCACATTGACGCCGGAAAAACCACCTGTTCGGAGCGTATCCTGTACTTCACGGGCGTGAACCGCAAGATCGGCGAGACCCACGACGGGCAGGCCACGATGGACTTCATGAAACAGGAGCAGGAGCGCGGCATCACCATCGCCTCCGCCTCCATCACGGCAGAGTGGAAAGGTCACCAAATCAACCTGATAGACACCCCAGGCCACGTCGATTTCACCATCGAGGTGGAGCGCTCGCTGCGCGTGATCGACGGCATGGTGGCCGTGTTCTGCGCAGTCGGAGGCGTGGAGCCCCAGAGCGAGACCGTCTGGAACCAGGCCGACAAATACCGCGTGCCGCGCATCGCGTTCGTCAACAAGATGGACCGCACCGGCGCCGACTTCTCCGAGGTGGTCGCCCAGATGGAGAAATACCTCGGCACCAACGCCGCCCCCATCCAGATCCCCATGGGCGCGGAAAGCGATTTCCAGGGCTGCATCGACCTCGTGCGCATGAAGGCGCTGACCTTCTCCGAGAAAGAGGTCTTCGAAAACGAGATCCCCGCCGAGTTCGCCGCCGCCGCTGCCGAAGCACGCAAAAACCTCATCGAGAAGCTCGCCGACTTCGACGACGACATCGCCGAAGCATACCTCGAAGAGCAGGAAATCAGCGAGGAGCAGATTCGCAAAGCCATCCGCGAGACGACCATCAAGTTGCTAATAACGCCCGTGTTATGCGGTGCAGCTTACAAGAACAAAGGCATCCAGCCGTTGTTGGACGCCGTCATCGAATACCTGCCGTCGCCCACCGACATCGGCGCGGTGATTGCCCACGACCCGAACGATGAGGAGAAAACCTACACCCGCAACCCGTCGAACAACGAAGCCTTCTCGGCCCTCGCCTTCAAGCTCATCAACGACCCGTATGTGGGACAACAGACCTTCATCCGCATCTTCAGCGGCAAGCTGACCAGCGGCATGAGCCTCTACAACACCAACAAAGACAAAAACGAGCGCGTGGGGCGCATCTTCCGCATCAAAGCCAAGGAGCGCGAGGAGATTTCCGAGGCGGGCGCAGGCGAAATCGTCGCCCTCGTGGGCATGAAATACACCCGCACCGGCGACACGCTCTGCGACGAGAAACAGCCCATCGTGTTAGAGTCCATCAACGTTCCGCCCGCCGTCATCGAGATGAAGGTGACCCCCACGGACACGAAAAACCGCGACAAACTCGGCGAGGCATTAGCCAAACTGAGCAACGAGGACCCCTCCTTCCACGCGCACTACGACGACGAGACCGAGGAGACCATCATCGCCGGCATGGGCGAGCTGCACCTAGAAATCATCGTGGACCGGCTCAAGGACGAATTCAAAGTGCCCATCGAGGTGGGCGCGCCGAGCGTCTCCTTCCGCGAAACCATCACGCAGCCCTTCGAGAGCAACTACAAGCACGTGAAGCAGACCGGTGGCCACGGCCAGTTCGCGCACACGGTCATCCGCTTCGAGCCGAACCCGGGCAAGGGTTTCGAGTTCGTGGATGTGTCGAAAGGCGGCGTGGTGCCGAGAGAGTACATCCCCTCCATCGAAAAGGGACTGCGCGCCGCCATGGAGAAGAGTCCGCTGGCGGGTTATCCCGTGGTGGACGTGAAGTGCGTGCTCGTGGATGGCAACTACCACCCGGTCGATTCCAGCGACATGGCCTTCCAACTCTGTGCCGCTCAATGTTTTAAGACCGCCTACAACAAGATGGCCCCGATTCTGATGGAGCCCGTCATGAAGGTGGAAGTGAACACCCCGGACGAGTACATCGGCAACATCACCCGCGACATCACCAAGCGCCGCGGCCGCATCGAGAACATGCGGCGCTTCCGCAAGGGCTCTCAGAAACTGGACGGCTTCATCCCGCTGATGGAGATGTTCGGCTACGCCACGGCCCTGCGCAACGTCACCAGCGGCCGCGCCAACTACTCCATGGAATTCTACCAGTACATGCGGATGCCCGCCGCCAAACAGGAAGAGATTGTCGCGGAGAGACGGAAACAATAACATTGCGGAAAAGTGCGGAAATGCGGAAAAATGCGGAAACTTTTTGAGGAAGTTCCCGCATTTTTTTCATTTTCATCATCAGTTTCTCCAAAAAAGAAAAACCACAAATCAAAAGGAAATCCAAGTGAAAAAATTGTACCTTTGCACGTTAAGATATGTAAATTATAAACGATTGATTGTGAGAAAGTTATATCTTTTTATCGGATTGATTTTGTGCGTTACGCTTCCGTTTTCCGCCGTGTCGCAGGAAGACGGCACCAAAAAAGAGAAGACCAAGAAGGAAAAGAAGGCGGTGAACCCGGACTTCAAGCACAAGTTCACGACCTTCCATTTGGAAGCGCGAGCGGACTTCGAATACAACTACGAACACGATGAATGGGGTTATGTTTCATCTCTTGGAGTTCCGTCTCATGGGGAAGTCACGCAGCACAATTACGGCTTCCGCGGCGACTACTTCAATTTCCTGCTCGGCGGGGACATCGGCAAACACATCTCCTACTTCTTCCGCCAGCGCATCATCCCTGCCAACGGGTTCACGGAGCTGTTCGACAACACCGACTTCCTCTACATCCAATACAACTTCAACGACCAGTGGTCGCTGCGCATGGGCAAGGAGGCGATTTTCGTGGGTGGATACGAGTACGACGCGCCGCCCATTGACGTCTATTACTACACCCACTACTGGGGTGCGTTCCCCTGCTTCCTGCTCGGCGTGTCGGCGGCCTACACCGACAAAAGCGGCAACAACAAGATTGTGCTCAACGTCGCCAACTCGCCTTACGTGAAATACCTGGACAACCGTTGGAATTCCGGGCTGCTCTCCTACAACCTCTACTGGAGCGGCAAGTTCGGACCATTCTCCACCCTCTATTCCGTCAACTTTTTGGAGTACCAGCGCGGCAAGTTCATCAACTTCATCGCCCTCGGCAACAAGCTCTCGTTCAACAAATGGTCGATCTATGTGGACTACGTCAACCGTGCCGCCGGGTTCAAGAATTTCTTCAAGGACTTCTCCGTGGTGAGCCGTCTGGATTGGCACGTCTCACCGAGTGTGAACCTCTTCGCCAAGGGCGGCTATGAGCTGAATTCCGCTGGATACTACTACACCCCCAACGGCCATGAATACCCTGTGGACGTGGACATGCTGATGTCCAACAACCTCGCGCACAGCTTCTACGGTCTCGGCGTGGAATTCCGTCCACGCGTCTATCCCGACCTGCGCGTCCATGCATTCGTGGCCAACAGCGTGAACACCCTTCCGCGTGACATCGTAGGTGACTACGGATTCCAAGACATGACCCTCACCGCCAACGTCGGCGTCACCTGGCGCCTCGACTTCATGAAATTCTTGCCCGCGAAACTGAAGAATTAGCTTTTGGCTATTAGCTGTTGGCTGTTCACTGGCGAGAAAATTTTATGCTTTGAAACTTTGACTATAACTATGACTATTGACTATGACTATGACTATTGACTATGACCTTGACTTTCGCGAACACTATTGCCTATTAACCTTCTAACCTATTAACCTATTAACCTTCTAACCTTCTAACCCCTAAACCGAAATCATGCCCATATTTCATTTCAAGACCAACAACATTCTGAACCAGATTTCGCGGATTTCGCGGAACAACGTGGTGCGCTACATGATGCGGGCATACCACCGCACGGGCGAGCTGGTCATCTTCTTAGTGCTGTTCTTCGGCTTTTTCATCGGGTTGTCCATCAAGATGACCCTGCCGAACATGCTGAACACGTTCATGAACACGGCATACAAGCTGCTGATAGACACGGTGTTCTACATCATGGCCATCACAGTGATGACGGGTGCCATCAGCAAGTTGTTCGTGGAGTTCGGCGTGGTGGTGCTGTTGGAGAAGATGCTGAAGCCGCTGATGAAGCCGCTCTACAACCTGCCGGGCGTCGCCTCGCTCGGCGCGGTGATGACCTTCCTGAGCGACAACCCGGCCATCATCACGCTGTCGAAGGACAAGGCGTTCAGCCGTTACTTCAAGCAGTACCAGATCGCCTCGCTGACGAATTTCGGCACCTCCTTCGGCATGGGGCTCGTGGTGGTGGCGTTCATGACGGGCCGCGGCTACGGCAGCGGTGCACTGATCGGGCTGGCGGGCGCCTTCATCGGCAGCATCGTCACCACGCGCATGATGCAGTACCTGACCCTGAAATCCTACCCCGAGCTGGACTCCCCGATGCCCGACTCCGTCGTGGAGGAGAAACCGCTGGACGAGGTGGTCAAGGAGACCGAGGCCAACGAGAAAAAAGTGGTGGAGGAGAAAAAGGGACCGTTCTTGCGCACGCTGAACGCCATGTTGGACGGCGGCAAGAGCGGCGTGGAGATCGGCTTGTCGATCATCCCGGGCGTGCTCATCATCTCCACCATCGTGATGATGACGACCTTCGGGGCACCGGCGGTCGGCGGCTACACGGGCGCGGCCTATGAGGGCGTGCCGTTGTTGCCGTGGTTGGCCGGCAAGATCGATTTCCTGTTCGACTGGCTCTTCGGCTTCGAGCATCCTGAGTTGATCGCCTTCCCGATCACCGCGTTAGGGGCGGTGGGCGCGGCCATCGGTCTGATCCCCGCCTTCGACACCGCCGGCTTCATCGACGGCAACGCCATCGCGGTGTTCACGGCCATGGGCATGTGCTGGAGCGGCTTCCTGAGCACGCACACCGGCATGCTGGACTCCCTCGGCTACCGCAAACTCATCTCCAAAGCCATCGCCTCGCACACCATCGGCGGCCTCATCGCGGGCATATCCGCGCACTGGCTGTTCGTGCTGCTCTCCCTGATATAAAGGTTAAAGGTTAAGGGTTAAAGATGTACGAAAACGGAAGGCTAAAGCCTTCCGTTTTCAATCAACAACAACCAATTTTTATTTTATAAAATCATGACAATTCTGCTTTGAATTTCACGTTGCAAAGAAACAAACTTTTAGCAACGCGGGATATCCCCTGTTTTTGTGTTTTTTCCACTTCGCGCTCCCCATTTTTTGGGAACAGGAATGGGCAGGACCTGGGCCGGCGGGTCGGCCTTGCGGGGATTTTGGCGTTCTTTTTTCATAAACTATGACTTAGAACTATGACTTAGACTATGACTTAGACTTAGAACTATGACATAGACTATGACTTAGACTTAAAACTATGACTTAGACTATGACTTAGACTATGACTTGGACTTTGGCATAAATGTGAGGCAAAAAAATTGGGTGCGGTGAATGAAAAAAATTGTATTTTTGCGTTTTCAATCTTAAGGAGTTACAATATTAATATTATACATTATGAGCAAGCTTATTTCAATTGAAGACGCAGTTGCGCACGTAAAAGACGGAATGACCCTGATGATCGGCGGTTTTTTGGGCGCCGGCACGGGTGTGAAAATGGTGGAAGCCATTGCCAACAAGGGGGTTAAGGACCTCACGCTGATCTGCAACGACACGGCATACCCGAACAAGGCCATCGGCATGCTGATCTCCAACAAGCAGGTGAAGAAGCTCTACGCCTCGCATATCGGCACGAACGCGGACACCATCCAGCAGCTGAACGAGAAGACCCTCGAGATCGAGTTTTGTCCGCAGGGCACCCTCGCGGAGCGCATCCGTTGCGGCGGCGCGGGCCTCGGCGGCGTGTTGACGCAGACCGGCCTCGGCACCGTGGTTGAGAACGGCAAGCGCAAAATCGAGGTGGACGGCAAGGAGTACCTCCTGGAGCTGCCCCTGCACGCCGACGTCGCCATCATCGGCGCCAGCATCTGCGACGAAATGGGCAACGCCATCTACAAAGGCACCACCCAGAACTTCAACCCCATGATGGCCGCAGCCGCCGACCTGGTGATCCTCGAGACCAAGGAACTCGTTCCCACCGGCTCCATCCCGATGGAACAGATCCACACGCCGGGCATCTACATCGATTATATCGTGAAGTAGCTGTTGGCTGTTGGCTGTTAGCTATTGGCTGTTAGCTATTGGCTGTTAGCTATTGGCTAAAGGCTAAAGGCTAAAAGCCAAAAGCTGAAAACTAAAGGCTAGAAAAAAAAACAAAAAAATGAAGAAAGTACTACTGCCCATAATAGTACTTATCGTCCTGATCCGTTCGGGTGTGCTCGCGCAGAGCGGCCCGAACGGTTTTGCTATGCCCTTGGACAAGCACGAGAAAGCGACCCTCTCGGCGCCGTGCGGCGAAGACGGCGTGTGCGTGCTCACGGAGTCGGCCACGCGGAAGCTCCACCGCATGACGTTTGTGCATATCGGCACGGACCTGAAGCCGCGCTGGGACACCACCCTCACGCTGCCCGCCGAGTGGAAACGGCAGCAGTTCTTCCACGAGGACGGCACCGTGGTCTGCCTCTACCGCGTCTTCCAGAAAAACCGTCCCACCGACAAAGGCATCTTGATGCTTTATCACACTGACAGCCAGACATTTGAAACCAAAGAGCTGACGGGTTTGCCGACAGAGGGCTCCACCACAGACTGGCATTACCACGACGGGAATCTGTTTTTCACCGTGCTGTGGCGCAGCGTGGACGAGGTCTGGTTCCTGCCAGCGGGGGCACTCTCCCCCACCCCGTTCCCGTTTACGCAAGAGAATCCGGGGCAGGTGCTGGTCACCGCCGTGGACTCCATCCGGGACAAGGCGGTTATCTGCTTCACCTCCGGCGGGCGCACCATGTACTTCGAAACCGACTTCACCGGGAAGTCCTCGTTCGCCAACATCCTCAACGAGCCCGCCACGCGCGCGCAGTGGGTCGGCGTCGGGCCGTCGCATTCGCTGCTGATGCTCTACTACGAAGACGAGGAGACCTTCTACATGCATCCTGTCAACATCCTGAACCGCAAGGTGATGCCTTCCGACACCGTCTTTTGCGCCGACCTTTACGTGCCGCAAACGCTGCCCGAGAGCGTCCGGGGCAAGAAGCTGTTTATCGTGACACCGTACAGCAACGTGTCGATCCTCCCCACCAGCGTCACCCTGATGGGTGACAAAGTAGCCTGCATCACAGAACTTTACAATCCGGAATACACCAGCTATTTCAACGGCTGGTACGTGGAGCCGCGTTTCAACGGCTACCGTTACGAGCGCGCCGACGTGCATTTCTTCGACACCAACGGCGTGTTCCAGACCAACGTCACCGTCCCCTACGACGAGACGGCGTCACTGCATTCCACCATCATCCGGAAGCTGTCGGCCGTCCGGCTGTCCAGCGGCGACATCCTCCTCTACCACCGCAACGGCCTGCAGCTGACCACCATGCTGATCGACTCGTCCCTCCGCGTGAAGGATCCCGTCCGCAGCAACGCCCTGCCCCTCCCGGCCATCCAGCTCAAGAGCCACAAATTGTCGGTGGACCGTTTCGTGCTGTGGCACGGGCACAACCGTTTCCTGCTCACCGCCTTCCGCATCGAACCGATCTCGCAAAAGAAAGTGCAATACCTCTTGTGGGGAATGGAGTACCAATAACCATCAACCTTTAACTATTAACCATTAAAAAATGTATTTTTGCCGAATCAAATAACGAGAAAATATGCTTAAGATCAACAGCAATACAGAGACTGTCGCGGCCAGCCCCGAGAAGGTATATCAGGTGCTGACGCAGTTTTTCAACCAAGACTTGAGCCAGCTGCCCGGCGTGAGCGGGTGGGAGACGTTGGAGAACGGCTGCCGGTTCAACGTGCAGGGCCAGATCCAGTGCCAGCTGACGCTCACCGAGCAGGTGCCCTACAGCCGCGTGGGCTACAAGGCCGAAACCGACAAGCCCGTGAGCGCCCAGGTCGTCTTCGACATCGAGCCGGACGGGGAGGCCAGCCGTCTGCAGGGCCACCTCGACGTCGAGGTGCCATTCTTCCTCCAAGGCATGGTCAAGGGGTTGATAGACAAGTTCATGGACACGGCCATGCAGCATTTGAAAACCGCCATCGAAAGGAGCTGATATGGAGAACCATGTGATCAGGACCGACAACTTGGTCAAGAAATACAAGAGCCGGACGGTCGTCAACGAGGTGTCCATCAACTTCACGCAGGGCGAGATCGTAGGGCTTTTAGGGCCGAACGGCGCGGGCAAGACGACCTCGTTCTATATGATCGTGGGGTTGATCAAGCCCTATTCGGGCCGCATCTTCCTCGACGACAAGGACATTTCGGAGGAGCCGATGTACAAGCGCGCGCAGATGGGCATCGCCTACCTGCCGCAGGAGGCGTCGGTGTTCCGGCAGATGACCGTGGAGGACAACATCCGGGCCATTTTGGAGTTCAGCGGCAAGAGCAAGGCCGAACAGAAAGAGAAGTTGGAGAGCCTAATTGCGGAGTTCAACATCGAGAAGGTGCGCCGCAACAAGGGCAACAACCTCTCCGGCGGTGAGCGCCGCCGTGTGGAGATCGCCCGCTGCCTCGCCTCCGACCCCAAGTTCATCCTGCTCGACGAGCCCTTCGCGGGAGTCGATCCCATCGCCGTGGAAGACATCCAGGGCATCATCCGGAAATTGAAAGACCGCAACATCGGGGTGGTCATCACCGACCACAACGTCCACGAGACGCTCTCCATCACCGACCGCGCCTACCTGCTCTTCGAAGGCCGCGTCCTCAAGGACGGCACCGCAGAGGAACTCGCCGCCGACCCCGTCGTCAAGAAGGTCTATTTAGGCTCGAATTTCGAACTGCGCCGATAGTCACCATATTAACCTAAAAACTTCCAAGAGGGCTGCAGGCCCGACACGTGTCAACCCAGGGCGAACGAAGTGAGCCCTGGGGCAAACGAGGGCGAACGAAGTGAGCCCTGGGACAAACGAGGGCGAGCGCAGCGAGCCCTGGGACAAAACCACAAACGAATACAACGAACAACAAACACACAAAAATCAACAATACCGTTATGAAAAACACAACAAAACTCATCATCGCATTCGTGCTTTCAGCACTGTCTTTTGCCGCGACCGCACAGGTCAAGCAAGTATTCAAAGTGGTGGACTTCAACACCAAACGGCCGATCGCGGGGGCGACCTCCTCGCTCTACGGGCAGACACTCACCACCGACGCAAAGGGTGTGGCCGTGGCCAACCTCAACGCCGACCAGAAGGGCGCCTACCTGCCGTTGGAGAAATGGGTGTTGGACGGCTATGCCTTAATCGGGCGCGCCCCGGTCTCCTACTACAAGGATTTCCAAACCTCCGACACCATCTTCTTCCAAATGGTGCCGCGCCAAGATATCCGCAAAGAGCAACAGGAACTCACCGTACAGTTTTTCCGTTGGTGGAACGACCACTATGTGATGGAATACGTCAACAACGTGCTCAAGGACATCCGCGACAACCCCGACGAAGCCTCCTCCTTAGCCTATTCCATGACGGAAGACGCCGCGAACACGCGCTTGATGTTCATCTCCCGATACAGGGATGCCGACGACATCAACAAGTACCAGCTCTGTGAATATTACGACAACCCCGCATACGCCGACGTGCTGCGCGTGCTGCGTACCGGCGATGTGGACAGTGCCGTGGCCATGGTCAAAAGCCATATCGACACCACCGACAACAGCCGGGCAAGTTTGGAATGGATCGACCTTTTCCGCACTTTGAAACAACTCAACATGGGCACTCGAGACAAGAGTTTGGTGAGCGACTACACCGTCTATCTTTACCGGAACAAATTCTATCCCGACGAAGCTGCTCACTACATCCAGGATTTGAACAACGACAACCGGTATGAAATGGCGAACGAAATCATCCGGTTAGAGAAAGCCAACAACCGTGATCCGCGCTTGAAATCCACCTTCGAATCGCCTTGGTTTCAATATTATAAGAAAGACAACGCCAAGATGAAGGCCAATGCCGAGACCAGTCTCAATTCCAACAAAAGCACCTACAACAAATATCCCTACTACAAAACACTGGGCGACATGTACTGGATGTACAAGAATCTCTACATTGTATATCAACTCACGGAAGACAGTCTGTCGGCCATCCGCGCCTACGACAGCACTTTGGCATATCTCGGGAAATACATCTCCTGTTTTTCCGGGGACGACGTTTTCGCCAAGAACCAACAACTCATTGACCACTATCATTATGTAATAGACGCCACCTCCACTGATTATGTTGACAAGGAAAAAATCCAGAGTCTTTACGACGCCTCATACGATGCCGCCAAGGCGAACTACGACAGCGACACCGCAAACCTCTTCCTGCGTCTCCAACTGGCCGACAACGCACTTCTCTGGCTGAAAGAGTCGCCCGAACCGGTTGACAATATGGAGAGAAAACAGGAAATCCTCACGCAACTCAATGACGTGCTAATCCAACTCACGACCGACTTCCCTGAATTTTTCTCTTTGCAGAACGTGCAGATCAGCGCACAGCTACTGGCCGCCTGCATAGTGAGCAACTGCGACAGCAAGAAGATGGACGACGCGTTCCAACGCTACGTGAAAAGCTACGAGACAGTGAACAACGTGTTCCCCGACCTTTTCGAAGGCGGCTTCCTCCGCATGAACAACATGTTCGAATCCTATCTGGCTTCTGACCAACAGACCGTGATTGCCAGCGAGCTCTCCGACTTCAACGAGCGGCTGCTGAAGATCTCTGCCGGCAACGACCCGCAGAAACTGCTCGTGCTGAAAGCCGAACAAGCCAACAAAATCGCCGAGACACTGTTTTCGGACGAAGACTACGAAAACGCCGTCGGATACTACTTGCAGTCCATCGAATACTACGAAAAAGCGATCCCCAACGACGCCAAACTATGGATTCCTTACCTGCGCAACTACCTGCAGATGGGCGACGCGCACCTCTACCAAAACCAATTCGACAAGGCCCTGATGACCTATCGGAAGATCCTTGACTTCGAGCCGCAAATCCCCGCCAGCATGATTCCGGAATACACCACCATGAAGGGCAGCGTTTACTACTACAACAGCGATGCCTATAAAGCCATGGACGACATGAAACGGGCGGAGAAAGAGTTCAAGATGGCGGAGAAACTGTACAAGAAAGGCATCGCTTTGGGCGACACATCAGCCTATCCGCTCCTCGGCGAGATGTACCTCGGCAAAGCTTCCGCCGCAGTGCAGGCGCAAGACTACAAAAAATGCATGCAAATGCTGGAGAAATCGGTCGGATTTTACGAATCGTGCGGTATGGACCGTCCGCTGACCCGCTACGAACGCGGCAAATCGACCCTCGGTCTTCTCTACCAGATGTTCGGACAGAACGAGGAATATTACAAGAATGCGGAAGGGCTTGTCAAATTCTACCGCAAGTTCGCCAACACCAACCGAGACTATGCCTCCGGTCTGGTAGAGTACGCGGAAAAACTGCTGAACAGCGAGAGAATCACCAAGGAAGACGCTCTCCTGTATTCCAAAGACATCATCAAAGGGTTGGAAATCCTGAACCAGAGGGGAGAAGATGTGGAGTTGCCCTACCTTCGCGGGTTGTTCAACTTGGCCAAAGTCTATGCCACCAACGACTCCATACAGCAAGCCATCGATCTTTTCAGGGGCTGCATTCCCGCCAGCGAGTACATGTTCGCGGACACCGCCATGGACACTCACCAGGGCAACTTGGTGGAAATCTACAAGAAGCTGGCCCTCTGCTATGAAAGCATGGCCGAGGAGATTGACACCGCCCACTCCGAACTTTGGTACTACCGCGCCGTGGACGTCCGCGACACCCTCATTGACATGATGACCAAACTCAGCGAGGACGGCGACGTGAACCAAATCTACGAACTCGCCCTGGAATACCGCAAAAACGGCCTCATCTTCTACGAACTTGAAATGATCCCGTCGGCACAAGACTACTTCGACAAATCCAACGAGAAGCTATTGATGCTCTACAACAGCGAGTACAAAGCCGATGTGGAGGATGACGTCATCCACAACTACTTCCTCAAGGGATTGGTTTACAAGGAAAGCGGCGACGAGGAGAAAGCCATCGCGAATTACCGCAAAGCCGTTGAATTCGGCGAACGAATGGAATCCGGCGAATTCTCCCGGTTCTATCTCGTCACCCTCGCAGACCTGATCCAAATTCTCGAAAAAGACAAAGACACCAACGCCGCCGAAATCTCGAAACTTGAGAAACAACTGAAAGAACAATCCAAAAAACTGAAATAACACCCTTTAACCTTTTAACCCTTTAACCTTTTAACCTTTTAACCTTTTAACCTTTTAACCTTAAATGGACAGATATTCGCATCAATACACAGTCACTTGCCAGGACATGAACAAGGACTACCGGCTGAGTCCGGCAGCGGTGCTGCTCTACTTCCAGGAGAGTTTCGCACGGTACATGGGTTGTCTGCACCTGGCCGCATTCGACTTAGTGAAGGAACGCCAGATGTGGATCATCACGGAGATGTGCGCGGAGATGACCGAGGCGGACACGTTCTGGGGCGACGACATCGAGGTGACCATCTGGGTAAGCGAGATCACGCCGCTGCGGGTCTATGCCGACTACCGCGTCACCAACGCCGATTCCGGTGTGCTGATCGCCAAGGGCACCAGTTGCTGGAACCTCATGAACGCCGACACCCGCAAACTGGATTTCACCCACAGCGTGGCTCCGAAAATCACGATACTGCCGGAAATGATGACCGAAAGCCACAAAAAAATACGCTTTCCCAAAGAAGGCGCTGTCCTCAAACAGGTGAACCACAAGGTGAACCAACTCGACCTCGACTTCAACGGGCACGTCAACAACCGCAGCTACATCAGCATCGCCATGCTCACCGTCCCCGATGAATTCCTGCTCACCCACCGCACCTCCCGCTTCGTCATCCACTGGCTGCGGGAGTCCTACCTCGACGAAACGCTGACCTGCACGCTGCGGCAAATCGCGGAAAACACCTACGTGCACCAAATCACCCGTGAGAATGGCGAAATCTCCGCCGAAATATTCTCCGAATGGAAGCCGCTGACCAACAACGTGGAGGTCTCTGATGTGGCCAAACGACGCTAGACTATGGATACTTTCGGGAAAACATACCGTCTCACGGACTGGGGCGACACGCACGGCGAAGCGCTGGAAGGCCTGATCGAAGGCTGTCCGGCGGGGCTGCGGGTCGATATGGACTTCGTGGCCGCCGAGCTGAACCGGCGCGCCCCAAGCGACGATGCACTCTCCACGAAGCGTCGCGAAACCGACCGCGTGGAGTTCCTCTCCGGCCTTGAAGACGGTGTGACCACCGGCGAGCCCATCCGTTTCCGGATTCCGAATGTAGATGTAAAGATTTCTGAGACAAATCGTTACGTTCTAAAACCATCCCACGCTTCATACACCTACATGCGCAAGTACGGCGTCACCGACAACGAGCAGTGTGGCCGCGCGTCGGCACGACAGACCGCGTGCCGGGTGGTGGCAGGTGCCATCGCCAAGCTATGGTTGGCGGAACGCGGCGTGAAAATCACCGCCAAAATCCTCAGTACCGCGACCCCCGCACGCGAAGGCGACTCCGTGGGCGCACTCGTGGAAGGACGCATCAGCGGGTTGCCGGCGGGCTTGGGCGAGCCGGTCTATGACAAGTTCTCGGCACGGTTAGCTTACGCGATGCTCAGCATCAACGCGGCGAAAGGATTCGACTACGGCATGGGATTCCAGGCGGCGGAAATGTCCGGCAGCGAATACCATGACGTGCAGAACCCCGACTTCTCGTTCCGCACGAACCACGACGGCGGCATCCAGGGCGGCATCACCAACGGCGAGGAAATTTACTTCCGCGTGGCGTTCAAGCCGATCCCGTCGGTGCGCTACGACCGCGAAACGATTGACTTTGACGGCAATCCTGTGGTGATGAAAGGCTCCGACCGCAACGACCTCTGCGTCGCGCCGCGCGTCCTCCCCGTGGTGGAAGCCATGGCCGCCCTGGTCACCCTCGACTTTTGGCTAACCTCCTAACCTCCTAACCTCCTAACCTCCTAACCTCCTAACCTTCTAACCTATTAACCCACTAACCCAAAAAAATTGTATCTTTGCCAAAAATTTCAAATCGGTATAATTCAAATACAAACCCCATAGTATCAATATGAAGAATACACCAATACCCGCAGAGATTGTGGACAAGAAAGTCGCTGAAAGCGGCATCAGCAGCGTTGGCAAGGCATCCATCCGTGAGGTGAAGCGTCTGATCAACGAAATCGAGCAGGCCTCCGGCAAGGAGTTCGTGCGCATGGAGATGGGCATTCCCGGACTGCCGCCGTGCTCCGTGGGCGTGGAAGCGCAGATCGAGGCCCTGAAGAAGGGCGTCGCCGCCATCTATCCTGACATCGAGGGCATCCCCGAACTGAAGAAAGAGGCCGCCCGCTTCGTCAAGAACTTCATCGACTTGGAAGTCGAGCCCGAAAACTGCATCCCGACCGTCGGTTCCATGATGGGCGGCATGGCCGGCTTCATGACCTTCGTGCGTTGCCGCAAAGAGCGCGACACCACCCTCTTCATCGACCCCGGTTTCCCCGTGCAAAAACAACAGCACCGCGTCATGGGCCTCAAATACGAGACTTTCGACGTGTATGAACACCGCGGCCCGAAGTTGAGAGCCAAGCTGGAGAGTTACCTCGAAAAGGGCAACATCCACACCATCATGTACTCCAACCCCAACAACCCGTCGTGGATCTGCTTCACCGAAGAGGAACTGCAGATCATCGGCGACGTGGCCAACAAGTACGACGTGTTCGTCTTCGAAGACCTCGCCTATTTCGGCATGGACTTCCGCCAGAACATCTCCGCGCCGGGCATCCCGCCCTACCAGCCGAGCGTCGGCAAATACACCGACAACTACGCCCTGCTGATCTCCGGTTCCAAGGCATTCAGCTACGCCGGTGAGCGTATCGCCCTGATGATCATGTCCAAAAAGCTGTTCAACCGCGAGTTCGACGACCTGGAACCCTACTTCCGGATGAAGAAGTTGGGCCGCGCCATCATCTACGGCACCGTCTATGCCATCAGCTCCGGCGTCGCGCACTCCGCACAGTACGCCATGGCCGCCATCCTCAAGGGCTGCAACGACGGCACCTACAATTACATCGAAGACGTGAAGGAATACGGCGAGAAGGCCGCCATCATGAAGAAGATGTTCCTGGACAACGGCTTCGAGATCGTCTATGACAAGGACGGTGACAAGCCCCTTGCCGACGGTTTCTACTTCACCGTGGCCTATCCGGGCATGAGCAGCGAGGAACTTTTGCACGAATTCCTGTACTACGGCGTGAGCGCCATCTCGTTGAGCACCTGCGGCAGCGACCGCAGCGAAGGCCTCCGCGCCTGCGTCTCCCTGACCCCGCGCAGACAGTTCCCGGTCCTGGAAGAGAGACTGAAACTGTTCAAGGAAAACCACTGATTCAATTCAGAATTAAGAATTACGAATTAAGAATTTTGGGGAACTCGGAAGGGTTCCCCTTTTTTAATAAAGAATTTTTTCTCAAAACAAGCTACGTATGAAAAAAAATTATACCTTTGCACCCGCAAAAAAGAAAGAACTCAATTAAATTTTTATAAACATCAAAAAATTAAGATTTTATGAGAAAAAAAGTTAGAAATGTGATCATCATCGGTGCTGCTGGAAGAGACTTCCACAATTTCAACACCTTCTTCCGTCACAACAAGAACTACAACGTAGTCGCCTTCACTGCCGAGCAAATCCCCGGCATCGACGACCGTATGTATCCGAAGGAGCTGGCCGGTGAGGATCTCTACCCGAAGGGCATCAAGATTTATCCGGAATCCAAGTTGGCTGAACTGATCAAGGAATTCGACGTGGACGATTGCGTGTTCGCATACAGCGACAAGCCCTATGCATACGTCATGGGCATCAGCGCCATCGTGAACGCTGCCGGCGCCAACTTCTGGCTCATGGGCCCGAAAGACACCATGGTGAAATCCAAAAAGCCCGTCATCGCTGTCGGCGCTACCCGTACAGGCTGCGGTAAGTCCCAGACTTCCCGTAAGATCATCGAATACCTCGTCGGAATGGGCTTCAGAGTGGTCGCCGTGCGTCACCCCATGCCTTACGATCCCGATTTGAACAAACAAATCGTCCAACGTTTCGCTTGCGTTGATGACCTCAAATATCAGAACTGCACCATCGAGGAGATGGAAGAGTACGAACCCCATGTGGTCACCAAACGTAACGTCATCTACGCTGGTGTTGACTACGAAGCTATCCTCAAGGGTGGCAAGACCAAAGATCCTCAAACCGGCAAGTGGGTTGAAATGGCTGGTGCCGAGAACGATCCCGACGGCTGCGACATCGTGCTGTGGGACGGCGGTAACAACGACTTCCCGTTCTATGTTCCCGATTTGACCATCGGCGTGGCTGACCCGTTGCGTCCCGGTGCTGAGGTGAGCTACTATCCTGGTGAGGTTGTCGCCCGCATGGCTGACGTCATCGTCATCAACAAGATCGACTCCGCTTCTTTGGACAACATCAATACCGTTCGCGCCAACCTGCGCAAAATCAACCCGACGGCCAAACAAATCGACGCCGCTTCTATCCTCACGGTTGACAAACCCGAACTCCTCAAGGGCAAGAAAGTCCTCGTTGTGGAAGACGGTCCTACATTGACCCACGGTGAGATGAAGATCGGTGCCGGTACGGTTGCCGCTCTCAAACACGGTGCTGAACTCGTTGACCCGAGACCGTATGTCGTTGGCAAACTCGCCGAGACCTTCAAGATTTATCCGAACATCGGCACCTTGCTGCCCGCTATGGGTTATGGCAAAGAGCAGATGAAGGACCTCGAGAAGACCATCGCCAACACTCCTTGCGATGCCGTCGTCGTGGGTACTCCTATCGACCTGCCTCGCTTCATCAAGATCAAACAACCCGTTGTGAAAGTCGGTTACGAACTCCAAGAGATCGGCACTCCCACTTTGAAGGAAGTCCTCGACGAATTCGTCGCCAAACACAACCTCAAACCCAAAAGACGCAGAAAATAATTTTTGCGCTTCATATTGTTGGATTGAAGGCGTGCCGGGGGGCGCGCCTTCTTCTTTTTAAATAAAATTAAACTTCCCCGCCGAACATATATCTAAAAAATGTATTTTTGCGCAAAATCTTAAAATAGAAAAATAAAATGATGAAAAGAATATTTACTCTCCTGTTTGTCATGGCGGCTGTGATGGTTAACGCACAGTCTATCAAAGTGTTCTACAACGGAACAGAACTGGGCGGAAACGACACGGTTTTCATCGCCTCGGACGGTCACAGCGACGAAATCAACACCTTTTTCGGCTACCAGAACACCACGGCCAACCCCATCGAGTTCCAGGTGCGCAAAGAAGTGCTGCTCCTTGACGAAGAGGCCGACATCTCGTTCTGCATCGGCGAATGCTACACCGGCGCCCTGTCCGCAGCCATGCCGCTGGCGGCCAACGAGACCGTGAATGCCACTGACGAGTTGGCGTTGCACGTCATCTACGCCGGCAGCGCGGAACCCGCACTGGTCAAATTCACCCTCTTCCGCACTGACAACGAGAACGACAAGATCTCCTTCTACGTTGCTTACGGCACCGGCACTGGCGTCCGCGAGGCCGACATGGTGAAGACGCTCCGCGCCTACCCCAACCCCGCCGTCCGCTCCGTCACCATCGACTATGTGGCCCCGAACAGCCACTCCTTCCTGGTCATCAAAAACCTGACAGGACGTGAAGTTTACCGCACTCCCGTGGGCACGGCCGGCGGCAAGCAGATCGACGTCACCGCCTTCACCGCAGGCGTCTATCTCTACGGCATCGAGTCCGACGGCAAAATGCTCTGCACGAAGAAGTTGCTGGTCAAGTAACCCCTCTGAGTTTCCAATTCCCATCTCCTTTCTGCCATGTTTGCACGGCATTGGCTTGGTGTAACCCAGTTCCAATGGGACACAGTTGTACGGCCGAACAATTGGCTGACGTTGGTTTTCTGTGTCCTGTTGCTGCTGTTCACGATGATTTTCATCACCTTCCGCCGCAAGCTGCTGCTCATCGTCCGCGCCCTTTTCTCGCAACGGCACTTCTCCCTCATCCAGCGCGAAGGCAAGGTCCTTGAAGACCGTTCCTCGCTGGTCGTGCTGCTCTTCGACCTGCTCACCATCACCACCGGCGCGGTGATGTTCTGCACCGAATACCTGCCGAAACCCATGTCAAAACTGCCCTTCATCGCCTACATCGGGATATTCTTCGCCTTATTGCTGGTCGCATACGCCCTGAAACTGCTATGCAACGAACTGTACGCCTGGCTTTTCGGGCGCGACAAAGAACGTTCGGCCATCAACCAGTACAAGTTCATCTTCATGACCGACTTCGCCATCCTGCTCTTCCCGCTGTTGGTCGTCATCCAATACACCGGTCTCCGCGAATTCTACTATGCGGCGGCGGCGCTGCTCGCCATCCTCTTCTCGATATGGGTTTACCGGCTGCTAAAAATAAATTCACTCGAAGGTCACAGGTTTCATTTTTTTCTCTATTTTTGCACCCTTGAAATTTTACCGTGGCTTTTGTTCCTTAAGGTAATGTTAATTATTTGATAGATAATTTGTTGAAGGTAATTTTATAAAACACGAGAATGAAGGTAAAAAACATCTTGATTTCCCAAAACGCGCCAGAGGACATCGAACGCTCCCCCTACGCCGAGCTGCTCCGCAAGTACAGCATCAACCTTGACTTCTACAAGTTCTTCAAAATCAACTGCACCACTGCAATAGAATTCAGGAAGACACACATCAATATTCTGGATTACGAATCCATCGTATTCTCCAGCACCAACACCATTGACAAGTTCTTCGAACTGTGCAAGGACATGCGCGTTGAGATGCCCGAGTCCATGAAATATTTCTGCGCCACAGAGTCGATTGCGCTTTATCTGCAGAAGTATGTCCCCTATCGCAAGCGTCGGGTGTTCTCCGCAAAAGACGCGCAAGTGAGCAGTTTCTACGACCTGCTGATCAAGAACAAAACGGTCAGCATGCTGATTCCTTGCAGCCAGGACGGCATTCCTGCCCAATTGGAGACCATTCTTGCCGAAAACGAGATCAAATACGCACAAGCCGTCGTGTTCAAGATCACTCCCGCCGACTTGGTGCACGATGTGGACATTGACAAATACGACATGATTGTGTTCTTCAGCCCGAACGGGGTGAAGTCGCTGCAGGCCAACTATCCGGATTTCCAGCAAGGCGAGAAAGTTTTCGCCGCGCTGGGCAAAGCCGCCGAACAGGCCATCGCAGAGGCCGGATGGACCCTCCACGTGATGGCCCCCTCCAAAGAGCACACCTCTCTCACCGAGGCTTTAGACGCCTTCTTGAAGGAATATGCCAACCGCCGCCGCTAAGTACCCATTCCCCAAAGCACGCCGCCTGAAATCCTCTCTGCTGATCAAGGAGACCGTTCAGCAGCGCAAAAGCGTGTTCTGTTTCCCGATCAAATGCTTCTATAGCGTCCGTGAGACCACCGGCGACGCCACGTCCAATGTGGCTTTCCTCGTATCCAAAAAACGGTTCGCACACGCGGTGGACCGCAACCGGGTCAAACGTCTGCTCAGAGAATCATACCGTCTTCATTGTCAGGAGTTTACACCAACCAGCGGACAAACCGTCAGCCTTTGTTGGATGTTCGTGGGCGAGACCCTGCCCGCCTTCCCGCAGGTAGAGGAAGCCGCCCGCAAAATATTCGCCGACCTGCAATCCATCTTCAACCCTGTTCAACAATGAAAAAGCTGTACATAGGGTTCAAGAATCTGCTGTCGAAAATGCTAATCGGATTGATCCGGCTCTACCAGATCACACTCTCCCCGTACATCGGACGCGCATGCCGGTACACCCCGACCTGCTCGAACTACGGCATTGAGGCCATCCGCAAGCACGGCCCGTTCAAGGGCACATGGCTTACCATCAAACGCGTGCTCTCCTGCAATCCGTGGGGCGGCAGCGGCTACGACCCGGTCCCTTGATCCTTACAACAAATATTTCCAAATGCCGACAAACTGGATGACCGCCGCGAGCAACACGAACAGGTGGAAGACAAAATGCCGGTAAGGTTTCCGTTTTCCGATGAGATACAGCACCGCTCCGATGGTATAGGCCACACCTCCTCCGAGGATGTAGGAGAAGCCCGGCCACGTCATGGCGGCAACCGTGTCTTTCAAACTGATGACAACGCACCATCCCATGGCGAGATAGCACACCATCGAGAATTTGGCGTATTTCTTGAGATCGATGGCGTTGAGGACGACCCCGATGACAGCCACACCCCACTCGACAGCGAGGATCGACCAGGCCATGGCGGGACTGATGGGCAGCACCCCAAGCATCATGATTGGCGTGTAAGTGCCTGCAATCGTGACGAATATGTTGCAATGGTCCACCACCCGCATCACTTGCTTCGGCATCCCCTTCGGGAGACCGTGGTAAACGCTGGAAACCAAGAACATAACGAGCAACGAGGAAACATACACCACACTGCTGACCAAAGCGTAAGGTTTCCTGCACTGCATGGCGGCGCGAACGGCGATCCACATCAATACAAGGGCAACGACCACACCGCAGGCATGACTGACGGAATTGAACAACTCTTCCCGACGCGAATAGTCGGGAAAGGGCCTGTCCTTCAACGGAGTTCTGGGTATCTTTTCTAATTTCTTCATCTACAATTTTTTACATTGAAGATTGCATACTAAACGTTGACCACATCATAGACGGGCACGGCAAAAATATTCTCCATAGCCTCGACCAAGACTTTTGAAGGTATGGTGAAGCCGCTGGGAGCCACAGGATTGACCGTCACGGCCAACAGGTTGGGACGTTTCAAGACGAAAAGGCGGCCGCCCTTGCTCAGGAAAAGCCGAAGGTTCATCGGGGTGACGAAAACTTTGGTAAAATCCTTCACCACCACCGCAGAACCCTTGATTTCCGGCTGCATTCGCAAGAAATTCAACATATTGTCGGTGAGGATGCCACTGATGAAGAGCTGGTTGCCGTGCGCGAAAAGAGCAGACTTATATTTGTCGGAAAGCAACGACGACGGAATGTTCAACGACACGGGGTTGTCGTCCTCCAACGCAAAAATACCGCTTTCGAGCTGCAGCAGTTCATCCGTCTTAAAAGTTTCATATTCAGGAAGTTTCATAAGTTCATACAACTCAGCGGTCTTCTTCACGACCGTGTTGAGGTCGGGGGCGATGGCCGCGCCGGTGGAGAGTACGAGCCCGTCGGTGATGGTCGGTGCGGCATGGCTTTTGCGCGACAAAGCCCCGTCCACGATGGTGAGGTCGACGCCATACTCCGCCATCCTGTCCAGCACCTTGCGCACCCCGCCCGTGGTGGCCGGCCCCGACAAAATCACCTTGCCGGACTGCAACACCCGCGCCGTCACCAGTCGTCCCAAAGAGGTACTGTCCTCCGAGAGATCCACGATTTCGGAAACCAGCTGCCGCTGCCGGTAATGGTACTCCGAGGTCACAAAGAGGGTGCCCTCGTACAGCTCGATCTCCGGTTTCTCGGTCTGCGTCACTTGGTCGGTCTTCTCGCCGTCGATACCGATGGAGGTCACCGCCACAGCCTTCCCTCTCAACCGCAGCTGCTCCAGCAAATAATTGAGCGTCACCGTCTTACCGGTATTTTTGGCCATACCGGTGATGGAGAGGGTTTTACATTTCAGTATGTTATTTATTAATGTCACTTTGTTGTTTTTCGGCATTCATAATAGTTAGCAGTTAGGAATTAGCAGTTAGCAGTCACTTTTTCGAATCACTATCAGGTTTTGAAGATTTCTGGGTTTTCGTTATCGCAGACAAGATTCTGAAAAGTTCTAAATTGTCTTTCTTGATACTCTCATGCTGGAGCTCAGTAATATATTCACTTTCAAACAACATATCAATCCAAAATAAAGTTTCTGATGCTTCTTTGTAGGCAATATACATTTTCGCGTAAAAATCATTTTTTGACTGAGCGCATAATGCCTCACTTATATTGGCACCAATACTTGTTCCAGAACGAAGAATTTGTTTCGACATAACAAACTCTCCCTTTTCTTGTTCCAAATACTTACGCATCTTTATAATTCTTGATGCGAAACTTCGACTCTTCTCTAGTACAATACTTCGTTTCATGTTTAATTATTTTCTTTCTATTTTCAAATGATTTGCAAAAATAAAAAGACAAACAATCACTCAGCAAACGCCATGAAAAAAGTTTCAACACCAAACAGTTCATTTCCAGAAAACTCCTAGCTCCTAACTTCTAACTCCTAACTAACTTCTAACTTCGCATCAGCGTTTCAATCTCATCCACTTCCACCGGGACGTCCGCCATGAGGTCAATGGGGTTGTCGGCCACCACCACGTCGGTTTCGATGCGGACGCCGATGCCCTCCTCGGCGATGTAAATGCCGGGTTCGCAGCTCAACACGTTGCCGGGCTGGAACACCCAGTCGCGCTGACCCACGTCATGCACGTCCAACCCGATAAAATGGCTGGTGTTGTGCATATAGTATTTTTTGAAACACGGCATCGCAGGATCCTGATTTTCAACATCTTCCCGAGTGTATAACCCCAATTTGATCAATTCCTCGTCCATCCGTTTGAAAACATAATCGTTGATTTTATGGATGGTCATGCCGGGTTTGAAAAGAGGGATAGTTTCTTTGTAAATTGATAGAACTGCCTCATACACAGCTTTTTGTCGCGGGGTAAACTTTCCATTTACGGGCACCGTGCGGGAGCAGTCGCCGGCGTAGTTGGCGTACTCCGCACCGAAATCCATCAGCAGCAGGTCGCCGTCGTGCATCTTCTTGTCATTCTTGATATAGTGGAGGATGCAGGTGTCGGGGCCGGAGGCGATAATGGGGGCGAAAGAGTGCGTGGTGGCTCCGTTACGAATCACCTCGTAGGTCATCTCGGCTTCAATCTCGTATTCGTATTTCCCTGGCGCAACGGCCGTTAACGCTCTGCGGAACATCTTCCCCGTAATCTCGCACGCCTTTTTCATCGTCTTCAGTTCCTCGGTGCACTTGACGTTGCGCAGTGGGTAAAGGATCGGGGCGAGTCGGCGGTAGTCGTGCAGCGGATAATTCTCCTTCAGCTGCTTGGCGAAGCGGATCTCGCGGGTCGGGAGTTCCTGTCGGAAACGCGGGTCTTCGGGAATGTGGAGATAGACGTGCTCCGACTGCACCATCACGGCGTTGAGCACACTCTCGAACTCCTCGAGGAACATCACGTTTGCCACGCCGGAGAGCTTCTTCGCATCCTCCTTGGAGAGCCGGTGCCCGAACCAGACAATCTTCTCGGGCGACGGGTTCTTGATGAACAGTACCTCACGGTAGGCCGGAGTCGGGTGCCACGGAGCCAGCATCAAAACGGTCTCCTCCTGGTCGATGCCGCAGAGGTAGAGCAGTTCGGAATTCTGCCGGAAAGGATGGGTGGTGTCGCCGCAACGCGGATACTCGTCGTGCGAAACTAACAATGCCACAGAGTTTTCCGCCATCTCGCCGACCACATTGCGGCGATTGCGGGTATAAAATTCAGCTGATAAAGGTTGATAACGCATAGTCTGATTTTTTAAGCAGCAAAAATACGAAAAATCCCAATCGTCCCGACAGTCCTCATACGTTTCGTCCGTTTTCAACGCAACCTGTACATGAAAGAAAAATTATTATTTTTGCAACCCAATTTTGTTACATGCAAGATGCGCAATTTACGCCATAAACTCAGAAAAACATTGCTGTCGCTGCGAAACTATACGCCTGCAGCCGCGGTCATCACATTGTTCACCATGGTGGTCATGTTCTTCATCCTCGCCATGGTGGCAACCCTGTTTGACAGCTGCCAGCGAAAAGAACACGTGCAGCCGCAACCACACTGGTTCAAGCACTACCAACATTACTCCGAAAAGGCTTACGTGCAGTTCATCGAGGACCAGATCAGCAAAGACCAGGACACCACGCTCGCGGCGATCCTGACCCGGGACTACTACCGTTCCCGCAACTTCCACCCGTTCTGGACGCAGAAAGGGCTTCAAGAAGCCGCCACCGACTCGCTGATTTCCGGATTCCAAGATGCGTACCGGCTTCACGGCATCCCCGCCGAATATTTCCGACTTGACAGTCTCCAACACGCCATCGACAAGCTTGTCAAGCACGAAGTCCCGGACAATGACTCGCTTTACCCGCACCTGTATCGTCTTGAGAGACAGCTCACTGACCAATACCTGCGTTACGCCTGCGCCCTGCGTTACGGCGCGGTGAATCCGAAGACCGTCCACGGCCGCAAGTGGTATTACGAAACCCTCTCCCCCGACTCCACCTTTATCCTCGCGGCCCTCAACAACATGTCCGACTTCACCGGGCAAATCCGCGAATCGGCACCAAAAACAACTGACTATCAAGCGCTTCAGAAGGAAATGTCCCGACTGTTCACCCTTTCCGACTCCACAAGCACAAAAGTGCCCGACTTTCGGGCAGGCAAGGGTGCGCGAAGCACGCATCTGAAACCGCTTTGCGAAAGGCTGAACCAACTCGGCATCCCCGTCAACTTCAGCAACACGTTGAACGACACTATATTGCAAGCCATCAACACCTTTCGCCGCTGCAATGGCATTCCCGAAACCGACTCCCTGGATGCAGAGACCATCGAGAAGCTGAACCGTCCGCTGCAATATTACAAGGACGCCGTCGCGGCAAACCTCGAGCGTTTGCGTTGGCAAAAGCGCCATCAGAAATCCGACGACACGCTGCACATCGCCGTCAACATCCCCGACTACACGATGTGCGTGGTGCAACAAGACCGCGTCGTGATGCGCAACAAGATATGCTGCGGCCGCACGCAGAACCCCGAGAACGTCCCGTCGCGCCACCATGACGGCATCGTCATCCCGTTCAAAGCCGAAACCCCGCTGATGTACAGCAAGATACGCTCGTTGGTGCTGAATCCCGAATGGAACATCCCCTACGACATCATCAAGAACGAGTACTACCCGAAACTCGTGAGAAGCAACACGGCCGTGGTCAAACGCGAACGCCTCTACATCCGCGACAGCCGCAACGGAAGATACGTCGTCCCCGACTCCATCGACTGGAACAAGGTGAACCGCGGCAACATCCCCTACCGTCTGCATCAGACATCCGGGCGCCACAACGCGTTGGGACTCTACAAGTTCGTGTTCGCCAATTCCGAATCGGTTTACCTGCACGACACCAACAACAAGGGGGCGTTCAAGCGGCGGAAACGTGCGCTGAGTCATGGCTGCGTGCGTGTGGAGAACCCCGCCGACGTGGCCGAATGGGTTTACCAAGTCAACAAATTCGACACCAACTATATCGAGCAGCTGCACATCATCTCCGGCGCGGAACCGACCACCGAAAAAGGCCAGAAGTTTTGGGAGAAACGCCAAGAGCAGGACTCCATCCATTACGCCAACCTGAGCGACTATGATCGGCAGTTCTACCGCAAGTTGCGTCCCACCAGCATCAACTTGCAGAAGCCCATCCCGCTCTTCATCGAATACTACACCTGTTTCGTGGCTGACGACGGCACGGTTCAGTACCGAGACGACGTTTATTACAAAGACGGCAATATTTTGTATCTGCTGTCGCACCCTTAACGAATCCGAACAAATCCCGAAATCATGTCACAAAAAAACCATCTGTTGGTTGACGCGGGTGCGACGAAGAGCGCCTTCGTGCTGCTGTGCGGTGACGAGCCGTTCCGCTGCCAGTGCGCGGGCATCAACGCCAACTACACCCCCGAAGCCGACATCCTGCGCATCCTGGCCGAAGCCGTCAGCCAATTCCCGAAACAAACGGCCATCGAGGCCATCGACTACTACGGAGCCGGTTGCGCCACCCCGCAGAACGCGCTGCGCATGGAGGGTTACCTTCGGCTTTACTTCCCGACCGCCGACATCCGTGTCTGGTCCGACCTGATGGCCGCCTGTCACGCGCTGGCGGGCGGTCGCGAGGCGATTGTCTGCATTCTCGGGACCGGCGCGGCATCCTGCTTCTACAACGGACGGGAGATGGTACGGCGAGCCCCGTCCCTCGGCTGGATGCTCGGCGACGAGGGCAGCGGCACCTATCTCGGCAAAAGTCTGCTCACCGCCTACCTCTCGGACGCGCTACCCCACCCGATCCGCAAAACCCTCGAGGAGCAGTATCGGCTCAGCCGAGAGTACATCCTTCACAGGCTTTATCAAGAACCGCAGCCGAATCTGTTCATGTCGCAGTTCGCCCCGTTTTTGAGGGAGAACCTCACCGAGCCCGCCGTGCGGCAAATCGTCGCCACCGCCTTCAACACCTTCTTCTCCAAGCAGAAAAGCTACTACCCTGACAGCGAATGGCTTCCATGGCACTTCACAGGATCGGTCGCCGCGCATTTCGAAGAGGTGTTGCGCGAGTCGGCGGAGACCTCCGGCTGCCAAATCGGCGAAATCACCGGAGACCCGATGACGCGACTTTGTTCCCTTTCCCAAAATCATTCGTTCCGCAAACCTATTGAGAATTGTGATTTGTGATTTGTGAACTGTGAACTGTGATTTGTGGACGGTTCTTAAAGCACCCGTCAAAGTCGAAATAGTCCATAATCCCTATTCTACATTCTTCATTCTACATTCTTCATTCTACATTCTTAATTCTTAATTCATAATTCATAATTCTTAATTCTCTCCCTCCTCCCGCTCATTTTCCCAAAAATTATATATATTTGCCGCTCCCCCTGTTTGGGGGCATTTTTTATTATAAAACATTGATTTTTAACAATTTAAAAATGAAAAAAAACCTCATGTTGGCGAGTGTATTGGCACTCGGTTTTGTTTTTTCAGCGACTTCATCAAGTATGGCAACCCCTGTTAAACCCAAAAAATCGAAAAAAACGACTTCCGGCGTGACCGCGGGCAACCTTGACCGCACCGTGAAACCCACCGCCGATTTCTACCAGTACGCTTGCGGCGGCTGGATGGCCAGCAACCCCCTTGGCGACGAATACGCCCGTTACGGCAGTTTCGACGTGCTGGCGGAGAACAACCAGGAACAGCTCAAGGAGCTGGTGACCAAAATCGCCGCGCAGAAGAACGCCCCCGGCTCCATCGAGCAGAAAATCGGCGACTTCTACAACACGGCCATGGCGACCGGCGACCTCGAGCGCGGCGGCGCCAACCCGATCAAGCCCGAGCTCAACACCATCAACAACTTGAAACGCAGCGACTTATCTGTTCAACTGGCGCAGATGTTGATGAACGGGCAGACCCCTTTCTTCGCCCTCTTCGGTTCCGCTGACCCCGACAACAGCAGCATGACCATCGCCCACATCTGGCAGTCCGGCCTCGGCATCGGTGACCGCGACTACTACCTTGACAAAGACCAGCAGCACATCCGCGACGAATACGTCAAGTTAGTGGCCAAGATGCTCGGCATGTCCGGCTACAGCACCATGGCCAATTTCAAAGGCTACGAAACCGAGATGGCCAAGCGCATCCTCGCCCTGGAGACCCTGCTCGCCCAGAACGCCATCGACAAGACCGTGCTGCGCGACCCCTACCAGACCATCCACAAATGCACGCCCGCGGAGTTCCAGCAGATGATCCCCGCCCTCAACGTGCAGCAGTACCTGAAAACCCTGAACCTGAAGGTTGACACCCTCAACGTCGGCCAGCCCGACTATCTTAAGGGCATCAACAACGTGATCGAGGTCATCGACTTCGACGTGGTGAAAGCCTACCTCGCCTGGAACGTCATCCGCGGCGCCGCCTCTTACCTGAGCGACGAGTTCGTGGACGCCAGCTTCGAATTCTACGGCAAGACCCTTTCCGGCAAGAAAGAGAACCGCCCGCGCTGGAAACGCGTCATCGACAACCTCGACGACTGTCTCGGCGAGGCCGTCGGCCAGATGTACGTCAAGAACTACTTCCCCGCCGAGGCCAAGGTCCGCATGGAACAACTCGTCAAGAACCTGCAGTGGGCTCTCGGCGAGCGCATCAAAGCCTCCACTTGGATGACCGACCAGACCAAGAAGAACGCCCTCGAGAAGCTGTCGGCCTTCACCGTGAAGATCGGCTACCCCGACAAATGGCGCGACTACAGCGGTCTGACCATCGGCACGGAGAGCTATTACGCCAACGTGATGAACTCCCGCCGCTTCGACATGGCCTACAACCTCTCCAAGGTCGGCAAGCCCGTCGATCCCACCGAGTGGCAGATGACCCCGCAGACGGTGAACGCCTACTACGATCCCACCACCAACGAGATCTGCTTCCCCGCCGGCATCCTGCAACCCCCGTTCTTCGACATGAACGCGGATGACGCGGCCAACTACGGCGCCATCGGCGTGGTGATCGGCCACGAGATGACCCACGGCTTCGACGACCAAGGCCGCAACTACGACAAGGACGGCAACCTCGCCGACTGGTGGACCGAGCAGGACGCCGCCACCTTCAAGGAGAAGGCCCAACTCATCGTCGATCACTTCAACAGCATCGAAGTCGCCCCCGGCGTACACGGCAATGGTGAGTTCACCCTTGGTGAGAACATCGCCGACAACGGTGGTCTGAACGTTTCCTACACGGCTTTCCAGAAGGCCAAGAAAGACGGCCAGATCAAAGGCGAGATGGACGGTTTCACCCCCGAGCAGCGTTTCTTCCTGGCATACGCCGCCGTCTGGGCCGCCAACATCCGCGAGGCTGAGATCCTTCGCCGCACCAAGAGCGACCCGCACGCCCTCGGCCGTTGGCGCGTCAACGCCACCCTGCGCCACATCGACCCCTTCTACGAGGCCTTCAACGTCCAACCCGGCGACCCCATGTATATGGCTCCGGAAAAACGTTCCCACATCTGGTAGTATTAGTTAGTAGTTAGTAGTTAGTAATTCCACGAGGGCTGCAAGCCCGACACGTGTCAACCCAGGGTGAACGAAGTGAGCCCTGGGATCACAAAACAAGAAATATATGTCAGAAAAGAAAAAACTCGCCGTCATCGCATTCGGCGGCAACGCATTACTGAAAAGCAAACAGAAAGGCACCTATCAGGAGCAAATCGAAAACGTTACGGAGACCTGCCGCAATCTGATCCCGCTGATCGAGAACGGCTACAACATCGTCATCGGGCACGGCAACGGCCCGCAAGTGGGCAACGTCATGCTGCAGCACAAGGCCGGCAAGGAGACCTTCCAGGTGGAGGACATGCCGCTGAACTTCTGCGTGGCGGAGACCCAGGGCTCCATCGGCGCCCTCATCGAGGAAGGCTTGCGCCACATCTTCGCCGAGAAAGGCTGGGACAAAGACACCGTGACCCTGCTCACGCACGTGCAGGTCGACGCCAACGACCCGCTGTTCCAGAACCCGACCAAACCCGTCGGTCCGTATGTCTCCCGCGAGGAGGCCGAGCAGTACCATGAGGAGACCGGCGACATCTACCGCGAGGATCCCAAAGGCAACGGCTGGCGCAAGGTGGTGGCTTCCCCGAAGCCGGTCCGCATCCAGAACATCAAGTTGGTGAAGCAGTTGGCCGAACAGGGCATCATCGTCATCACCGTCGGCGGCGGCGGCATCCCCGTGGCCATGCAGGACGGCTATCTGAAAGGCGTGCAGGCGGTCATCGACAAGGACTTGGCCTCCGCCATGACGGCAGTGGAAATCGGCGCAGACGAGTTCTACATCCTCACCGACGTGCCGAAAGTCTATATCAACTTCCGCAAGCCGGACGAGAAGGCGTTGGATACCATCACGGTGAGCGAAGCCAAGAAATATCTCGAGGAGAAGCACTTCACCGAAGGTTCCATGGCGCCGAAGGTGCGTGCCGCCATCCAATATGTCGAGAAGAGCGGCAAGACCTGCATCATCACCGAAGCCGGCAGACTTCAGGATCCGAACTGCGGAACGAGAATCATCGCCGACTAACACAAGCCCCTTGTTTCTGCAACCGGCATAAGAAACTAAATGTCAAAACAGACAAAAACAGACGATTGATTTGAAAAAAAAATGTGATATTCTGCAAAACACGCTTGAAAAAAGTCAACGCGACAAGGTAAGCAGCATTTGCTCAATATCCATAAACAACTAATTATCAACGCAGTACGAATATATAAAAAAATAATCGGACAAGGGTTGCGGATATGAGAAAAAAGTGTATTTTTGCAGCCTCAAAATCAAGGAGTAAATAACAGCGAAAAAAGAATAGAGCAATGAAAAACGAGTTGATTCAATACGTAGAAGATAACTTCATAACGACCCAAGAGTTCCCGAAGTTCAAAGCCGGTGACACTGTGAACGTTTCCTACAGAATCGTGGAAGGTTCCAAAGAGCGTATCCAGAATTTCCAGGGTGTTGTCCTGCAAATCAAGGGCAACGGTGTGAACAAGTCCTTCACCGTCAGAAAGATCTCTGGTGGTATCGGTGTGGAAAGAGTGTTCCCCTTCACCTCCCCGATGATTGCCGACGTCAAAGTCGTGAAACGCGGTGTCGTGAGAAGAGCGAGAATTTACTATCTCCGCAATTTGACTGGTAAGAAAGCCCGTATCAAAGAGCGCAGAGGGTAATCATAATGTAAAGATTTTAATGGTTAATGAAAAAGGATGGCTTTCGTCATCCTTTTTTCATACGCACATATCTATAATTTGTGTACCTTTGCACCGTTAAAAAAACAGTTGACAAAGATGGCCTTGATTCAATCGATGGAAGCGACTGGCGCGAAGCTCTTCAAGTACCGTGGACAGATCCCGGTGCTCATTTTCGTGCTCGCCCTGCCGCTGTTATGGTTCACCAACAGCAACATCTACGTCTGGGAGACGTGGGGTTCCCCCTTGATGATCGCCTGCACCGTCTGCGCCGCCGTGCTCACCTTCGCCGGCCTCGCCCTGCGCGCCTACACCGTCTGCACCACACCCAAAGGGACCTCCGGCCGTAACACGGCCAAACAAGTCGCCGACCACCTCAACACCAAAGGCATCTACTCCGTGGTGCGCCACCCGCTCTACCTCGCCAACTACCTCATCTGGGCCGGACTGCTCGTCTTCACGATGAACATCTGCGTCTTCCTCGTCGTCTCGCTCGTCTATTGGATCTACTACGAGCGCATCATGATGGCCGAGGAGGCGTTCCTGCGCTCCAAATACGGCGACGAGTTCGAGGAATGGGCCGCCAGAGTGCCTGCGTTCCTCCCGAAATGGTCCCTCTACGAGGGCGGGATGCTCCAATTCTCCTGGAAAACCTTCATCCGCCGCGAGTACGCCACCATCATGTCCGTACTCGTCTCCTACACCGTCGTGGACTACCTCCTCTTCCACCTGATCTGCGTCCGCAACTGCCCCGACAATGTCTGCCTCGGCTGGGAGCGCCCCATGCTTTGGATCACCCTCGCCTACACCGTCATCGCCTTGCTCATCAAACTCATCAAACACAAAACGCACTGGCTCGACGCCACCCCCGACCGCGACTGATTAATTAAGAATTAAGAATTAAAAATTAAGAATTAATATTCGATCAAACCCGAAGTAACCAACAGCCGAAGGCTCAACAACAGCCGAAGGCCAACCAACAGCCGAAGGCTCACCAACAGCCGAAGGCTCACCAACAGCCGAAGGCCAACCAACAGCCGAAGGCTCATCAACAGCCGAAGGCTCACTAACAGCCGAAGGCTCAACCAACAGCCGAAGGCCAACCAACAGCCGAAGGCTCAACAACAGCCGAAGGCTCCTCAACAGCCGAAGGCTAACCAACGGCCGAAGGCCAACCAACAGCCGAAGGCTAACCAACGGCCGAAGGCCAACCAACAGCCGAAGGCTCATCAACAGCCGAAGGCCAACCAACAGCCGAAGGCTCAACAACAGCCGAAGGCCAACCAACAGCCGAAGGCTCCTCAACAGCCGAAGGCTCAACAAACACGAAGTAACTAACAAATAAAACCGTAAATATGAACATCACCCACATCGAACATCTCGGCATTGCCGTGAAGAGTTTAGAAACCGCCATCCCGTATTACGAGAACATCCTCGGGATGAAATGCTACAACATCGAAGAGGTCGCCGACCAAAAGGTCAAGACCGCTTTCTTCAAGGTCGGACAGACCAAGATCGAGCTTCTGGAGCCCACGAGCCCGGAGAGCACCATTGCGAAGTTCATCGAGAACCGCGGCGAGGGCATCCACCACATCGCCTTCGCAGTGCCCGACACCAACGAAGCCCTGCACGAACTGGAGGAAAAGGAAGTGCGCCTCATCGACAAGGCCGCCCGCCCCGGCGCAGAGCAACTGATGATCGGCTTCGCCCACCCGAAAGCCACCGGCGGCGTCCTCACCGAGTTCTGCTGCCCGAAGTAATATCTGGCCGTTGGCTATTGGCTGTTGGCAATTCGCTAATGGTCAATAGCCAACGGCCAATAGCTAATAGCTAACAGCTAAAAAACATGCTGAAAGACAAAACTTTCTGGAAAATACACCTTAAATGGGGTGTAATCGCCGGTATCATGCTGGCCGGCATTGAGATTCTGAAGATGTTCGCCCGCAAAGTCGATTATCAGGCGGCGCAACTGCTTGATTTGGCGATGATCATCGGCTTCATCCTCGTGCTCCACTTTGGCGTGAAAGAGTTCAAGGAAAGCTATCCGGAACGACTCTCGTTCGCCAAGGCTTTCCTGAGCTGCATCGTGACTTCCCTCATCGGCGTCGCAGTGCTCTTCGGTTACGACATGCTGCACTACTCCGTCTTCGAAAAGGACGGCCTGCAGCAGAAATACAACACGGCACTCGGCAAGTACAAGCAGAATCTGGCCAAAGACACGCTGACGAATGCCGAACTGACAGCTTACACCGATGCGGCCACCGCCATCTTGAATGAGCGGAAGGAGGAGTTGCTCAACGGTGCAACCATCAAAAAAGACAGCAACCTGGCCTCCGATTCACTCCGGCAAGAACTGCGCGACGAAATCAACAGCGGCATCCTGCTTTTCCAACAGTACTACACCGACAAACTGCGTTCCAAGCCCGAAGCCGACAAGGACCAATACCAACTCGGCAACTTCACGCCGTACGCCAAAAGAGTGCTGATGGAAACGCTCGTAAGCTATACTGAACAGAACGAAGGAAAGGCCTCCACGCCTTACGTACAGGAGATCGTGCAGCAGACCAACGACAATTTCGCCAGCATCGACCCGTTGGAAAAACGCTACGAGGAGAACAAGTCGCGCGTGCCCCGTTACGACAAGAACGGTCAATACGCCGCTGTGAGCGCGATGATGTACATGCTCTACGGCATGTTCTTCGGCCTCTTCGTCGCCATGTTCAACTACACCTCCAAGAAACCGATCGAGAATTTCGTGCCGTCGGATAATGACGATACCGAAACGACTAACCCGTAACATCATGTTCTACCGAGCTCTTGCCCCTAACGGGGCCGCTCAAGGAAACCCTAAACTCTTTAACCATTAACCTTTAACCCTTAACCCTTAAAATGGACATATCCGTAATAGTACCCCTGCTGAACGAGGCAGAATCGCTGCCGGAATTGGCCGCCTGGATTGAGCGCGTCATGGCAGAAAACAACTTCTCGTATGAAGTCATCATGGTCGATGACGGCTCCACCGACGAGTCGTGGTCGGTAATTCAAGAGCTTCACGCGAAGAATCCCGCAATTAAGGGCATCAAGTTCCGTCGCAACTACGGTAAATCTGCCGCGCTGAACACGGCTTTCGAGGCATGCCAGGGCGATGTGGTCATCACCATGGACGCCGACCTGCAGGACAGTCCCGACGAGATCCCCGGACTTTTCCACATGATCAAGGAAGACGGTTACGACCTTGTATCCGGCTGGAAAAAAGTGCGTTACGACTCGAAAATAGCCAAGAACATCCCGTCGAAGTTCTTTAACTGGACCACCCGCCGGATGTCAGGCATCATGCTCCACGACTTCAACTGCGGACTCAAGGCATACAAGAAAGACGTGGTGAAATCCATCGAGGTCTACAGCGAGATGCACCGCTACATCCCCGTCATCGCCAAGTGGGCGGGATTCAGCAAGATCGGCGAGAAAGTGGTTGTCCACCAGAAACGCAAACACGGTGTCTCCAAGTTCGGCTGGAACCGCTTCATCAACGGCTACTTAGACCTGCTGACGGTCAGTTTCATGTCGAAATTCGGCAAAAAGCCCATGCACTTCTTCGGAAGCTTGGGGTCCCTGTCGTTTCTCGTCGGCATCGTCATCACCATCGTGCTGATCGCCCAGAAACTCTACCGCATGTCGCACGCCATACACGGTTTCCGTCAGGTCACCGACCAGCCGCTGTTCTACCTTGCGCTGTTAGCCATGGTCTTCGGCTTGATGCTATTCCTGGCAGGATACCTTGCGGAACTGGTCGTGCGCAACGGCTCCGACCGCAACAAATACCTGATCTCAGACAGAATCGAATAACAGAATCCTCTGTAGAGACGCGCCATGGCACGTCTCTACATTTTCATTATCCAAGAATCATGGAAGGACATTCCCGAAAAATCGCCGTTCTAATTCCTTGCTATAATGAGGAATACGCTATTTCCAAGGTAGTGGCCGACTTCAAGTCAGCGCTGCCCGAAGCGACCGTTTACGTTTACGACAACAACTCCACCGATCGTACAGCCGAACTTGCGCTGCAGGCTGGAGCTATCGTACGCCATGAACCTCGCCAGGGCAAAGGCAACGTGGTACGACGCATGTTCCGCGAAGTGCAGGCCGACTGCTACCTCATGGTGGACGGCGATGGCACATACGATCCTGCCGATGCCGCGACAATGGCGCAAATGGTTTTGAACGAACAAGTTGACATGGTTGTCGGAGACCGCCTCTCCACCACTTACTTCAAGGAGAACAAACGCCCGTTCCACAACATGGGCAACCGCATGGTGCGCTACCTCATCAACCGTTTCTGGCGGAACGATATCCGCGACATCATGTCCGGCTACCGCGCCTTCAGCCGCCGTTTCGTCAAACTGTTCCCCGTCATGACCCAGAATTTCGAAATCGAGACGGAAATGACGATCCACGCATTGGACAAGCAGTTCGACATCCGGACCATCCCGTCGAAATATTCCGACCGCGAAGCCGGCGAATCAAAGTTGAACACCTGGAAAGACGGCGTCAAAGTGCTGAAAACCATCTTCAAGCTCTTCATGGAATACCGTCCGCTTCCCTTTTTCGGCATCATCTCGATACTTTTGCTGCTGATTGCCCTGCTGCTCTTTGTCCCTGTTTTGGCCGATTTCTTTAAAACCGGTTTCGTGCCGCGCTTCCCCACCCTGATCTGCGCCGGATTCTTGGCCATGACAGGCATCATGTCGTTTTTCACAGGTCTCTGTCTGCACATCATCATCAAAAAAGACCGGAAAAATTACGAATTGAAAGTCATCCGTTTCGAAGAGGAAAACAACCACGACAGACTTTAACACACCGATTATGAGAAAATTCAAGCCACTGATAAGCATTATGGTGCTTTGCGCGTCCTTATGCGCACCGTCCATGACGGCCAAATCGCAAACCATCCGTGACTGCGGAACAGTCATCGACATTGACGGCAATGAATATCAAACCATCGTTATGGGGAAAGACTGTTGGATGCGTGAAAACCTGCGCGTCACGCGTTACTCCGACGGCCATGAAATCACCCCCGCGCCCGAAGCCCCGAACAACGATCCCGAGAACGTTTCCCGTTATGGTCGTCTATATACCTGGTTTTCTGTGCTCAACGGAGCAGAACCGACGGAAGAGACCGACGGGCGCGTACAAGGCCCCTGCCCGACTGGCTGGCATGTCCCTGCCAATTTCGAGTGGATGGGACTGGAAGATTTCGTGGGCTACAAAGACGAATACCGCTGCGGCACGGACGTCAACAACGTGGCCAAAGCGATGACCTCAACCGAGGGCTGGCAGTTCGACTTTCTGACCAAAGGCGCAGAATGCTGCATCATCGAAAACACCGCAACGAACAATGGCACAGGTTTTTCCATACGGCCATCCGGCAACGTATGGAACGGCGAGGCAAAAGGATTCGGCACAATGGCGGGATTCTGGACCTGCTCCGACGGCAGTCCCGACACCTCCCCCATCCATTATTTCTACTACACCAATGCGACTGTGGAAATCAACTGCACCCCGAAAGAGGCATTCTACTCGGTTCGTTGCGTCAAAAACAAATAGCGGCTACTTGTCGAGGATAGAACAGGGCTGAAAACCAATAAGCCGGTCATACGAAGAGCCCTCTTCCTGATAATAAACATAAATATAGTATATATTGTTAGTTTGGTAATGCGACCCCTCAACATAGGTGGCATCGATCAAGTCATTAGTACCTCTCGGCACATACACATACTGATAATTATAGACACCCTGTTTCAGTAACAACTCCGTTTCCCAAAAGTCGAACTCCTTGTTGTAATGCAACTTGGCATCGTCAAGCAACTGCCAATCAGTCAGTTCGCCAAAGACATAGACATCCCCGTCCGTGAAGGGGAAAGAACTTTTTAGGGTGAAATGCGTAAACACGTAATCCTCTGAGTAATCGTTATTTAAGTCCCGATTACGGTAATAGCACCGTCCATGGATATGTCCGCGGCTCTCGTAAGCCACGTACGGACGGGCATCATCTTGCAAGACATAGACGTGTGTATGATGATTAACGAAAGAAATCCCCACGACACGGTCGGCGTTCGAGCGGAGGGTGGAGATGTCAAACGTTCGGAACTCGGAACTTCCAGGGAAAGAGTTGCGCCCATCGATGTAGTCGAAATGAAGCTCCTGTCCAACGCCGGAACGATAAACAAGCCCGAACTTGGCATTGTCCCACCGACCGTTCTGCTGGATGGTGGCCCGAACCGTCTGCTGAGGGTTCCGAATGTTGTAGCCTCCCGTAAAAACCGTAAAATCAACATCTTGATGAGAAAAGCGATTGTTCACGTCCACAGCGGCATGCACATCACAGGATATCTTGGCCGGGACCGGCTCGAGAACCATGAATCGGCGCGTCAAAATCGGATTATCGGGCGAGTCGTCATAGACAAACAAAACATAATTGCCTGATTTTGTGATAGAAATGTTTTCATTCGGAAAATCCGCCTGATAATGCATATAAGGTTCAATCGTGTTGAAAGAATGGTCGTACTGCGTGATATCCTCTTCCATGAAGCCGTCGATATATTCAATCGGGTTCAACTGCGACGGTTGCCAATCGTGTGTACAGTGGATGAATGTGTATTTCAGATGACGGATTTCGAGGTTCAGATCATCGAAAGAGATGTGGAACTTGTCGCCCAACACAGCGACAGGTTCAGAGAGCTGATCGTCCCCGGAAATCAGCTGCACGCTGGCGATTCCATCAACATAGATAACATTATCCAGCTGAATATCATACTGTTGCGCATTTGAAACAAACGCGCACGACAATATCAAAGCCAAGAAGAAAAGAAAAAACTTACGCATGACAATCTAACTTACAATACAATTGCAAAGATAGTTTTTTTAGGGAAAGGTGATATGTATAAAAAAAATTTCGAAAATGTCATACGTATTCAAAAAAATTATATTTTTGCAGTTCAAATCAAATTAAAAAAAGGCATTATCAATTTTAAACAAAAAAGGAGACCCGCTATCGAAAAGACATCTACCTTCTGAATTTATTAACCCATTAATGAAAGGAGCGTATCATGAATTGGAATGCCTTGAGTGATAACGAATTGATAGCGCGTTATCAAGCTGGAGAAGAGACTGCATTGAAAACTATCATCCTCCGTTATGAGCGGCGGCTGTTTTCCTATTTGATGGTTTCCGTCAAGAACAAAGAGCTGGCGGAAGACATCTTCCAAGACACCTTTATCAAAGTCATAAACACAATCCGGTCGGGAAATTACCAGGAGGAAGGGAAATTCTTCCAATGGATCATGCGGATTGCCAACAACCTGAAAATCGATTATTACCGGCGTTTGCAGCGCATGCCCACGATTGACGGCGGCGAAGAGTTCGACATCTTCACCATCATCGGGTCCAAGGACGAGAACGTGGAAGAGAAAATGATCCGCGAGCAGACCTACTCCGACCTGACTCATTACGTGGAATACCTTCCCGAAGAGCAGAAAGAGGTCCTGAAGATGCGGATTTACCATGACTACAGCTTCAAGGAGATTGCCGAGATGACCAACGTCAGCATCAACACCGCCTTGGGCAGGATGCGTTACGCTCTCATCAACCTGCGCAAAATCATGTCCAAGCACAACGTGGTTCTGGAGTAACCCCCGTTCGGTTTTTGCAGCCGAAGCCCGAAAATCTGCGAAATCCGGACTCAAAAATTTACTAATCGACGTCGATTAGTAAACGGCATTCCGCTAACACGCTCTATTTCAACGAAAAAAAAATTTTCAAAAACACTTGACAAACGCTTGTCAGTGTTTTATTTTTGTAGTGTTCAAAAGGGTTGGCATCCCCGACGGACAAAACCGTGAAAACGTAAGATTTTTCGAACCTAAAACAAAACGACCGCCGCAAAAAAAACAAAACCTTGACCGACCTTTGTAAGACAGAGGGAGGTTGACGAGAACAGGAAACTGGCCCCGGCGAAAGAGGGGCAAACCAACAAAAAAACAAATTAAACATCAAAACTTAAAAACAAAAGAACTATGAAAAAAATGTTATTATTCATCGGATTAACTGTTATGGCTTTCGGCGCCTTCGCCGAAAAAGTGCCTTCTGTCGTCGTGAACAAGTACAATGGCGGATGGACAGCAATCTTCAACCTTTACAACTACGTCTGCTTCACCCCTGCGGAGTCGAGCCCGACAGGAGTTGGTCAGCTTGACTGTTCGGGCGGCGGATTCACCGCCTGCCGCATACCGAACTGCACGTCATTGGATGTGAACAGCGGCAACTCGGTGCTCCACATCACCGAAGCAGGAAAGCTCGCCTCCTTCCAGCAGGCCATCAACGACGTGATTGTCCAGTATGAAACCGCTGTGGAGCAAAGCCAAAGCGCTTCAGCATCCAACAAAAGTTCCAAAGGATTGTCTGTTCCCACCACGTACTCCAAAACCATCGCCTTGTCAACCGGCTGCAGCAGTTCGGCAAGCGGAAAGAAAAAGGAGACCTACGTTGTACGCGGCGTTGTCACAGAAAGCAACGCAACTTCCTCCACCATGAAGATCTACATCGAGAAAGTGGACCTGTTTGCCGTCGCTGGCAGTAATTAATCCCTCACCCAAATGTAGCCAAGCTCTATGAAGACACGCATAATTGCCCTCATTGCCGCCGTTTTGTCATCCTTGAACGTGACCGCACAGAATTGGGTCGGGAATTTGTTCGAGTTGGACACCATCATCAGATTCAAAGGCACACACAAGCCGAAGAACCTGAACCTCGTCAAATGCAGAATGGAGAACCGCACCTTCTACTTTGTGGAACAACAGGGATTCCAATACGGGGAGAACAACTACAACGCTGTTATCCACGCGCTTTCGACGGACAATTATGAAGAGACGGAGATCGTGCTCCCGCTCCCCGAAAACGGTCGGAACAAAGAACGATACGCCCGGAGTCTGTGGATTTACGACTTCAGTTTTGACGGAGACTATCTGCTGTTGACAACACAAGACGAACTCATACTTTACAAACAAATCCAAAACCAAACCTATCGAGTGGAGTCAACCTACAGTCACCGGAACATGTTCATGGGATATCTTCACCGGAACAAGCTCAACTTTTTCGTGGAAGACCATGACAAAGGATTCCAGTGGTTTCAGCAGAGACTTGGCAGCGACTCGGCGACACTGATACGGGAGTTGCCCTACGAAGCGCCCCATATCGTGCAGATCCAGCCGAACCGTTACATTTTCCACAACCAACAATCGGTATTCTTCCTCAGCACGCGATATCCCCGCATGGAGGTTTACGATTTGGACGGGAATCCCACGGACACCATTCGCTTCGACCTGCCGCACTGGAAGGCATTCGAAGACGAATACATCCAAAAGACACTGTCTGTCCCTTACGGAATAGAACGCATCTACGCCGTGAAAGGCGACCTGTACGACTATTCCTACCCTAAAATCGCCATGCCTCTGCGCGGGGACATCCTGCTACTCTACATGCAATTCGACACTCTGACTGGGAAATCGGAGCTGCAGTATGCACTCCGGAAAAAGAACGGCGAGACAAGCCGCTATCAGCGGAACAACCATGAAGACAGCCTCTACTCCGCAGCCCGATTCCCATTTACCCTTTTCCAAGGCGGCCTTGACAAGGGGAATGCTGTTGACGACGACCTTGTCGGGCAACTCACCTACTCGACCGATGTCCCCTGGCAAGGAAAAAAGCACTCCGACTATTTCGAAGAGGTCAACCGATCCTTCTCAGAGGGGAGTCCAGCCTTGGCTTACAAGATAATGCGGTTCCGACCACCTGCCGGAGAAGAAGGGCCAATTCTGTTCACCACCAGCGGGACACCGCTTTCTATCGAAAGTCTGCCATCCGAAAAGACAATCCTGTTGCTGCATAACGGCATAGAATGTTCCGGTTGCGTAAAGGCGTTGCTCGGGTTGATGAACCGGTCGAGGACAGACGGAGTCGATATCGGGCACGTATATCCGCAACCCGTCAACGGTCTGCAGGCTTTTGAAATCAGCAACCGGCTACGGCAGGAACTCGACAAACCGTTCACCCTATACTACGACACCAGCGCGCTCTATTCGGGCCTGATCCCCAGCCGGGCACTCCAAGAAAGCGACTTCCCATGCCTGCTCTTCATCCAAAAGGGGAAACCCGCGGTCTTCTTCCGGAGTTCAGACCTCTTCACGCCGAACCAAGCCGTCACCGAGTTCCAAAAGGAATTCCTCGACGCATGGCATTCTTTTATCGAAAAATAAGACCACCACATCCGTTTCCAGACTCTAACCTACTTCGTTCACTATCCACTATTCACTATCCACTATTCACCATTCACTAAAAAAATGTACCTTTGCGCCCTAAAAAAAACGATATGGCATATACAATCGATTTGACGAAAATCACCCAATTCGACCATGTGGAATTTGTGGCCAAACAGGTCGTGGAAGGGTTCATCACGGGCATCCACAAAAGTCCCATGCATGGTTTCTCCGTGGAATTCGCGGAGCACCGTCCCTACAACACCGGGGAGCCGATCCGGCACATTGACTGGAAACTCTACGCCCGCACCGACAAGCTTTTCGTCAAGCAGTACGAGGAGGAGACCAACCTTCGCTGCCATCTGGTAATTGACAACTCGTCATCCATGTACTTTCCCAAGCGGGAGAAATACACCCTCGCGCAACCGAACAAGATCTTCTTCGCCGTATATGCCGCGGCCGTTTTGATGCAAGTTTTCAAGAGTCAGCGCGACGCTGTCGGACTGAGCCTTTTCTCCGACAAACTGGAGCTGCACACCCACGCCCGAGGCGGCGACGCGCACCACAAGATGATCTACCGCGAACTGGAAAAAGTGCTCCAGCCCATCGGCGACGACGTGCAACGCCAGTCCATGGTTACCGACACGCTCCACCAAATCGCCGAACAGATCCACCGTCGTTCCCTGGTCATCATCTTCAGCGACATGCTGGAGTCGAGCCACAACCTCGATGAATTGCTGCTGGCATTAGGGCATTTACGTCACAACAAGCACGAGGTGGTTCTCTTCCACACCTTCGACAAGCAGCTGGAATACGATTTCGCCTTCGACAACCGGCTTTACCGATTCGTCGATATGGAGACCGGCCACGAGGTGAAAGTCCATGCCAACAACATCCGCGAATACTACCAACAGACCGTGCGCGACTATTTTCAGGAGATAAAAGTCAAATGCGGGCAATACCAGATTGACGTCATTCCCGCGGACATCACGCAAGGTTTCGAACAGATTCTCCTACCCTACTTGCTCAAACGATCGCAAATGTATTAACCAAAATCCATGAAAGAACCTCAAAACTACGAAAACAAAAAACTGACCATCAAAGATTGGAGCGTCCAGGACCGACCGCGTGAAAAATATGCCAAGAACGGAGCCGTATCGTTGTCCGACGCGGAGTTGATCGCCATCCTGCTACGAACCGGGAACGCCTCGGAATCAGCCGTTGACTTGGCCAAGAAAGTGCTCGCTTCGTCAGGAAACAGCCTCAACACGCTCTCCGGGATGTCACTGCGAGACCTATCGCAAATCAAGGGTATCGGACAGGCAAAAGCCATCTCGTTGCTCACCGCCTTCGAAATAGGGAAACGTATCCGTACCGAGAAGGTGGAACAACGCCCGCAGATACAAAGCAGTCTGGATGTGGTGAATCTCATGCAAAACAAAATCGCATTCCTTGACCACGAGGAATTCTGGGTCATTTACCTCAACAATGCCAACCTCATCCTCAAGGCGGTCCAAATCAGCAAAGGCGGGATCACCAGCACCGAAGTGGACACCCGTATCGTGATGCAGGAAGCGGTGGTCTTAAAGGCAACCCAGATCATATTGTGCCACAACCACCCCTCCGGCTCTGTCAAACCCAGTCATGCAGACATTCTACTGACCGAAAAAATCCGCAAAGCCGCGGAGTTGTTGGACATTTCTCTCATCGACCACGTTGTCATCCACCGGGAGAAATACTACAGCTTCGTGGAGGAAGGACGCTTATGATGACGTGAAGAGACAGGTATTGTTGATTTTTGGAAATAGAGACCTCTGTTAAAAGTGCTCGTTGAACATTGACATCCAGCAACTTATCCACGACGGGCTGCATCTCTGAACTTCTGCGGGCTGACACCGACCGACCGGCGAAAGAAAGTGCCGAAGTGGCTCTGGTTCCGGAAACCGAGGCGGTCGGAAATCTGCTGCACCGGAAGTGTCGTGGTCAGCAGCAACAATTTCGCCTGACGTACGAGATTGTAGGCGATGCATGCACCCGCGCTTCTGCCCGTAACCTGTTTCACCACATTGGCGACATATTTCGGAGCGAGGCACATTTCGTTGGCGTACCAGTTGACGGTATGGTGCTCGCGGCAATGATTCTCAACCAAGGCAAGGAAACGCCCCGCCAACTCTTCCGGACGGGACAGCGTGTGTAGTTTGGAAAACGATTTGTCGTACAATCCATACACGAAATAAACCATCGTGCGCACGAGGTCGAGCGCAACCTCACGGACGTTGCTCACCTCGGGTGTCTGAACGACTTCGCGCAACAAGTCAAGGTAATGCAAGGTCACCCGCATTTGCTGTTCCGTAAGCGGGAAAACAGGCCGCATATACGCCCGAATGTGCGCGTCACCGGATAAATTCAAATGAAGGTCGTTGCCGAATTGAGGAGAGAAGCTCAATACATACTGCAAATGATCGTCAGTTGACGCAAGCACTTGGATGGGCTGGTTCATCAAAATGGACGAGAAACACGGAGCTTCTATCTCGTATAACCGATGATTGATTTTGGCTGTTATTTTGCCTCTCACATGGAAATTCAGGGCAAAAACGGCTGTTTGGAAACAATCCGGAAGCGAGGTCACCGGCCCCTCCATAACGATCAGCTGCATGTCGTCCCCGAGGCTGAAGCGACTTTTCGCATCGTCAATGTCCCGCAACACGGGCAATTCCTGCAAAGGTTCTTCTTCTGTCATAAAGTGATCGTCCTATAAATGCTGTTTTTACTTGAAAAAACGTATTCCAATAATCCGCGGCAAAAATACAAAAACATCAATATGGAAAATAAAACATTTTTTCAAACTCACGGGACATCATTATTCTCTGTAAAATCAGTATTTTTGCGGCTTCAATATTCAAATCGACTTATCCATTTATATACGTTTTTTATCACTTAAACCAAATATTATGAAAAGACTTTTCGCTTTTTTCCTATTGTCACTGATGTGTTTCTTCGCAACGGCGCAAACCGTCACCTTTACGGGTCGTGAAGCCGGTAGCCGCTACGTGCAGCTGGACCATGTGGTCGTCATCAACCACACCCAGGGTTGGCAAGAGACCATTTTCTGGCCCGACACCACCTTTATCATGCCCGAGACCGCAAAAAAGAGCGGCATCGGCATTGGTGATGCCAATGCGCAAGATTTCGCGTCTCTACGGTTGTCACAGAACAACCCGAACCCCTTCGACGCCACCACCGAGGTGCGTCTCACGACAACAGAGACCGGAGAGGTGACTTTGACCATCACTGACATCAACGGCCGTGCAGTGACAGGGACAAGCAAGCATACAGCCCAGCCCGGCGCGCATCTGTTCCGCATCACCCTTGCCAAGGCCGGCACTTACGTGATGACCGCCCGACAGAACGGGAAGACCTCATCCATCAAGATGGTGTGCAACGGAGACGGCAATGCGGACAGAATCGAGCACCAAGGATTCGACAAAGTCAACAACGATTCGCCCGCTCCGAAGAGATATTCCCAAGATCCCGGCGACCAAATGGAATACGTCGGCTATGCCACCATTGACGGCACAGAAATGGAGAGCCAGCACGTCAAGCAGACATTAGGCGCTGCAAAGGCGTTCACCCTGCAGTTTGTGAGGACACGCGTTTACGAGGGCACTCCCGCGGAGAAAAACTCCGAAAACTTCCGCGTTGCCCTATCGCTGAGTCCATTCTCCCTGAACCAGTTCCAAAAGGGCTACACCTTCACCGTCGGCGACAAGACCGCCACAACCCCTGAAGAACTGCAGAACATCTACCGTGAACTCGGCTCGACGGAGATGTATGTCCGCATTGCCACCAAACGCCACGTCACCGACGAGGACATCACCGACGGAGAACCGGACGAAAACGCCAACGTCCACACATTCGACCAGGGAATACGACTGTGCCAGATTGCGGCGGAATTGGACATTCCCATCAATCCGGAGATCATGTGCGCCTACACGTACATGGACATGGACAAACAACAGGCGCCACGCTTCGACGAGTACCCGGAATTCAACTACCTGATGAACGGGAAAGAATGGTCGGAGCTGGATCTCGACGAAATCTGCACGGTACTGGAGGCATACGGGGAATTTGTGGCCACTGCGATACTCAGCACCGGCTGCACCGTGGAGAACTGGAATCTCGGCAACGAGGCGAACTTCGGTTTTGCCGGCATCAGCATGGGACTGAAAACCGCCGTGGATCCCAAATTAGAAAAGGCCGGAACCCTCAAGAAATACACGGCGCCGGTGTTTGCGCGCAGCTGGCTGAAGAAACATGTGTGGAAACATAACGCCAAAGCATACGCAGCTGTGAGACAGGGTATCTTGAACGCCTACGCCAAGTCAGGCATCGACGCCTCCAATGTCAAATTTTCGACGCACGTCGCCACCGTGGTCTTCCCGGCCGGATGCACGGCGAAGTTCTTCAACTTCATGAAAGACAATGGCTACGCAGTGGAGACCGCCGGCATCAGCTACTACCCCAGCGCTCCTTCCATGGCACTGAGCAAGAAAGGACTTCTGAAGAAGACGGTCAAGAAAATCAACAAGAAATGCGGGCTGGAGGTTTTCATCGGCGAATTCTCCTATCCGTCGGGCAAGATGGACGGACCCTTTGCCGGTTGGAACAAGAAGGTTAAAGGCTACAAGCACGACCAGCAGGGACAGGCCAACATCTACGCCGACATGGTGAAGTGGGGCAAGGACAACGGCATGGCCGGCATCCGCTATTGGGCTCCGGACTACGAAGGCTGGTACGCGATGTCCATGTTCGAGTTCTCCAACAAGAAAGGCACGGCCAAGACCATCCTGCAAAACCACAAGGCGCTTATTGAAAAATAGCCCTGTTTTTTGCGGACATCCTGGAGGTCAAACATTTCAGGAAAAACCGTACTTTTGCCGCCGAATTCGGAAGCTCGTCAGATGACAAGTAAAATATTGATATTCAGATATTTTGCTCACTACTACGAGTTCCGGGAAAACATTAAGTTATGACAGATTTCAGCATTTGGGAAGTACTCTTCCTGCTCTGTTTCGCGGTCAGCTGGCCGGTGTCCATCGCCAAATCCTTGAGAACCAAGGTGGTGATTGGCAAAAGCCCGTTCTTCATGTCGTTAGTGATATTAGGCTACATCTTCGGAATCATCCACAAAGCGTTATACAGCCACGACATCGTCATCTGGCTCTATGTGTTCAACGCCTTGTTGGTGGCCACCGACCTGGTGCTCTATTTTATGTATATCGGGCAGAACCGCCGCGATTTGCAACAGTCGAAACAGAAATAAATTCGGCATCCGTTTGCCGCGCTACTTTATCTGCACACGTATTCCTTGTGAATGTGAGCGGAATTCCGGCGCGTACATGCACTCGATCTCCGTGATGCCGTTGCTGAAGTTGCCCGACTGCGTGGCGAAGAGCATGTATTCGAAAACGTATTTGCCCTTCGGCATCCAATCGATGAAGAAATGCGTGGCGGCATCCTTCGTGGCTTCGTAATACCACAATCCATCCTGATACTTGTACTGCGAGAAGACGTTGACCGGCTCGAAGGCGGCGGCGCGCATGTCCTTGAGATGCACGAACTCCATGTCGCGGTCGGCGGTGATGACCACCCGCACACGTATCTTGTCGCCCTTCTGCAACGGCTGCTCTGCCGAGATGGCCTTCAGCACCTCGCCCTTGTCGGTGTTCTCCACCTTGTAGAGTTGCTTCTCAATGACCAGATTCTTGTCGTCGCTGCGGGTGATTTTGTCGAGATTCTCGAAATACTGCCAGTAGAGGCCGCCCCAGGCGGGACCGTCAGTACCCTTCTCGATGCGCACGTTGGCTTTGTCGGCAGCGATTTCCTCGCCCGGCCAGGCTTTCTTGAAGTAGCCGGTACCCACTTCGGCCTGCACGGTCTCATCGGGCAGACGCACGTTCCCCACGGTGACCGCCACGGTCTTGTCGTCGGCCACCAGCGTCTTGTTCAGCAGCAGCGAATAGACGGCCTCGGTGGTCGATTTGGTGGTGCCCCAGTGCTGGGTCTGCTTCTGCTTGAGAAGCCATAACTGCATCTGCGCTAAGGACTCCTCGTCCTCCGGCGTGATGGTGTGGAATGCCTCGATCAGCATCGCCTGCCGTTCCACGGGCTGCTCGTACCAGAACCAGCCGCTGCCTTGCTTTTTCCAGAACATGCCCATCTCCTCGTCATGCTGGGCCATGCTCTTAAGGTAGGCCACAATTTCCTTCGCCACCTTCTGGTCGCCGTTGCGCCAAGCGGTGAGCGCGATCATCGCCTGCGTGTAGAAAGTTTCGTCTTTCCACCCTTTCAACAAAACCTTGTAGCAGGTATCGTAGGCGACTTTATGCTTGGCGGAAATCTTGTCTTTGTAGAAGCTGCGGGCGTAGAGGTAGTGTGTCTCATCGACGTAATTGTAGTGGTATTTCTTGCGGTCGAGGTAGCGTTGGTACATCTGCTCGTCCATGTAGGAGACAGCGCTACGGAGGGTGCTGTTGGCCACGTCGGTGCTCACGCCGAGGGCTTTCAGGTGACCGAAGCCCGCCACGATGTGCCGCGTGATGAAGTCGCTGCTCTTGCCGCCGCTGAACCACGGCCAGCCGCCATCGCCGTTTTGCGCCCGCTGCAGTTTCCGCAGCGTGGAAGCTTCCTCCTTGGCCATCCGTTTGAAGTCGAACATGGCGGCCAACGCCTGCTTGTTGACTCCTTCGCGCTGCGCGTCGAGCACCCACGGGGTCTCCTCCAGTATCACCTGGTTGAGTTCCTGGTTTTTCTCAAGAGCGGAGCAGAAAGCGTCGGGACTCTCCACCTGCCAACGGTTGAAGACCTCTTCGATGACGGGATTGGCCTTCAGGATGTGCGTGGCGAGGGCGTTGGCGTAATAACGGCTGAACCGCTGTTCGTTGCATTCATGCGGATATTCCATCATGTAGGGCATCGCCTGGATGGCGTACCACACGGGGTTGGGCGTGCATTCCACGGTAAGGCGGTAATGTTTGAGGGTATTGTTGGCCGTTGCGCCGAATGCATCCCGCAATTTGTTGAACGTGAACGTCTTCGAACCTTTCCCCGAGATATAGAACGGCATCGTCTCCGTCACCATCATGCGGTTGGTAAGCACGGGGAGGGTCTTCTCCTCGCCATCGCCGGCCACCTCCTGCGGGTCGGTGTTGTGCGCGACAATGCGGTAGGTGATGGCGGGAACGTCATCGGGCACCACGATGCGGAAATGGATTTCGGAGGAGGAGTTGGCGGGAATCTCGTATTGTTGATTTCCCTCTGTAGAGACGCGCCATGACACGTCTCTACGGTCCGAATCCGTAATGATCATCGAAACGGGTTGGTTGTTCACGGCGTTGAACATCTGCAGCGTCACGTAACCGCAAATGTTCCGGCCGCTCATGTTCACCACCTTGGCGGAGAAGTCCATCGTATCGCCCTCGCGGAGGAAGCGCGGCGCGTTGGGCACGATCATCACGTCCTTGGCGGTCTGCACGAACTTCTCGAAACGGCCGGTCATCAGGGCGGGATTGTGGGCCACGCCTTGCATCTTCCACTTGGTGAGCGCGTCGGGCATGGTGAAGCTGATATAGACATCGCCGCGTTCGTCGGTGCGCAGTTGCGGATAGAAGAAGGCTGTCTCATTGAAGTTGGTACGGATCTGCTCGGCGGGAGCGTCGGCTGCCCCGCCCGCAACTCTCTTGGCGGCTGCCTCAGGAGGAGCGGCCTCATCATACATCATCACAGCCTCATCAATTTCATTCTCGTAAATCAGAGCCACCTCTTCTATCGCTTCACCAGTCTCTAAATCAACAGCATTGTCATAGCCTCTCACCCGTATACCATCCACTATCGTCTGGGCACCGTCGCTGCGGTTGCCGCGCACGGACATCATCTTTCCATAGTAGCGCGTGCAGCTACCTGGGTTAAACCTCAGCCAATCTCCAGACATGTGGACGGTATAGTACAAGGAGATGTTCCGATAGTTGTGCTCGCTGAAGGAAGTTCCGAAATACAGTTCACGGAAACGGCCATCGGCATTGTTCCACGGAGTATAAAATCTCAAGGAATGGTAGTTATGGCTTCCCAAGGCATCCAACGCCATATCGTACATTGAGCACAGGAGTTCGGCGGAAACAGGCTTCCCGTCTTTGTCGGTGAGGCGAACCTGATACTCCTCCGGACTTCCCGGCAGCGTCTTGTCACGGAAGCGCAGGAATTCGAAATGGATGTCTTTCATCTTGTCGGTGACAGAGACTGAACGATTCTCCTCTTCCTTATTGTTCTGATGGACGCACAGCAGATGGACACTCATACCGCCGATGTCGTCTTTCGTCACCGGATAGGTGATCGTACGGGTCTTCCCGCGCAGGTTCACCCACTCCGCAAACACTTTTTCGTCGTGGGAGTAGATTTCGCAAAGGACATTCGCCTCGGGCAGGATGCTGCCGAGGGTAATCGTCAGCGTCTCCCCGATATTGACGGAATTATCCATCGTCACCCACAGCGGCTTGTACGCGCTGCATTTCTTGCTGTCTTCACGATAGATCAGGGTATAATCTTCTGATTCTATGCGATTTCCGTTATTATCCTCCGTATAAAGCAGCACCTTGTAGTAACCATCCGGCAAATTCTCAAGGCCGGGGAACGTGAAATAGGCGGCAGAATCCTTGCTCACCTCGACAGTGCCTTTCTCTATGGAGACTGCCGGCCAGTTTTCCCGCATCCGCTCGTCATGGAAAGCCAGCCACGGGAACTTCTGACGGATCAGGTTCGTATCGGTAATCACGACATCCTGCTTGCTTTTCACCTCATACAAGTAACGGTCAGGGGCTTGCAGACGGAACAGCTCATACCTGACGGTGCCGCTCTGCGGTTTTCCAGCCGTATTGGTCAGTGAAATTCGATATTGGTTGTCCGTTTTCCCAGCCGCTATCTCGCCTGGCAAATTACACGACAGCAGCAAGTTACGACTACTGACATAGACCACGGTGTTCCCGCTGTGGGTCTCGCCATTGATGTCGGTGACATCCACCGAAACCTCATACCGGTAGAGCGGGGTGTATTGTCGCAATGTCTTGTCCTCCTCCGTTTGGAAGGAGATGCGGAAGATGCCGTCATTATCGGTTTCGAGGGTGCCGTGCGCCACGTCGAGCGGTTCGGAGGTGGGATGCCACCAGTAGCTGCGCCACCACGGGAACGAGGTGCTGCGGGTCACGCGGTAGCTCACCGAGGCGCCGTCGAGCGGGTAACCCGCCAACGCCATCGCACTGCCCTTCACCGTCACTTCCTGCCCGATGGTGAACGTTTCCTCCGGCATCTCTATCTTCACCTCGAAAGCCGGCAACTTGTACTCCTCCACGGAAATCGTATGGCTGAACGATTGGCCGGCCACGTATGCATAAATATGGAACATGCCCGTCAGACCGCCTTCAGGCAAGGTGAACTCACCCGCAATGGATCCGAACTCATTGGTTCTCAACTCAATCTCCTCCACCTGCTGATAATTCGCGTCCTTCAATACAACCTTAACGGGGGTGTCGGCGAGCAAGACAGACTTCTCATCTTCATAGATAAACTCGAAAATTCCCTTGAAATAAACCGTTTGTCCCGGACGGTAAAGCGACCTATCGGTGAAAAGGTGGGCATTGACACGGTCTTTTAAGGAACTGCCTCCCCTACTCCACCAACTGAATCGATTTGCGGTCAAAAGGGTCTGTCCTTGCCAAGTGGCTGTAAAACCGTCGCACCCGTAATACGAGTGGTCCTTCTGTTCGAACAGGCAAAAACCGTCTCGGTCGGTGGTACGGGTTATGTTTTGCTTGGAGGTGTTCATGGTCACCTTGGCATTGGACAGCGGCTCGCCGGTCTTTCTGTGCACCGCCAGGACTTCCAAACCGTTTTCCACACTTCGTGGCAGGAGTTTTATGTCACTTACTTGGAACAAATTGCACTCGCGCGGGGTATTCTTGTCCCACTTCTCCTGGGGCTGATCGGAAACCACGAACCAGTAAGCCCCGGCAGGCAGTTTGGGCAGCAGATAGAGTCCCGCATGGGTCATCATATCTTGATTATCAGGAAGTTCTACAATTTCATCATACACGTGCTTTTGTGCGGTCAAAAAAGCGAATCGCTTGTTCTGCGGCAGTTGCATGGAAGCAGGGGTAGCCTTGACGACCCAGACATACAACTGTTTGCAGTTCACATATTTAACCCGCCACAAGGTAGGCTCACCCGTGGGAGAAACCGTTTGGTCACCGATAAGCGAGTACGCACTGACGGTCCGGCCGTGCAACTCCCGGAGGGTCTTGTCCACGTCATCACGATAGAAGGATTTGCCCGAGGCGTTGATGGCCACCTTCAGCCAGGATTCCGCCTTGAGCAGGATGTCGCGGTGTTGGTCTTCCCAATGGCCCTCGCCGTTTTGAATAAGATCCTGATACTGATCCAGATACAGGCTTCCTATCCGATAGGCGATGAGTCCGTAGCCTTGCATCGACTCGCACTCCTTCGCCCATTTCTCCAAGAAGGAGATGTACCAATCCAGCGAATTATCGGGAGCAAACCCTTGGTTGCGCATGAAATCATAACGATCAATGGTCAGCAGGATGAGTTCCATCTCTTGACCTTGAGTCTGATAGTGACGGGTGAGCTCCTGATAAATAGACAGCACCGTCTGCATCATCGTGGAGTTTTCCGTGATATGTAACGGCATTTTGAGGAATTGGTCGTTATGCCAAAGCGCATCGCCGGCGAGCGAAAAATCGTCGCGTTCATTCCGCAACTGAGAGCTGAACCAGGTAAGGGCGCGATAGGCCAGCGCTTCATACAACGTCCTGATATACGGTTTATTATCCGATTTATTATACAACAGTTCCGAATATCCCTTCGCATCCACCGCCTGCAGCATTTGGGCATTCTCCAACGAAGCTAAATACTCTTCCCGTACGCGCCGTTGGAACGTTTTCAAATCCCACTCTTTGAAATCGGCGGGAGTTTCCTCGGCGAGTTGGGTGCGTTCACTGATACGGTAGTGGTTCCCGTCGCAGTACTCCGAGAGGAACTGTCCCATGCAGCTGTGCCAGATGGCGTTGGCCACGGGGTCGCGCCGCGTGACGGCAAGTTGTTCGTTGAGAATGCGGTACGCGGAGTCCGTGCCGTTGTCGTACTTCTCGCAGAGTTGACGGATCTCGTTCCATTTGAGGGAGATTTCGCCCGGGTCCTGCGACTGCCCCGCAGCGGTGATGAAGGTGGTGATGATCATGGTGGCGGTGATTAGGGTTCTTTTCATGACTATGACTAATGACTATGACTAATGACTATGACTTGAATCTGAACGGCAAAATTACAGTTTTTTCTGATATATGAAGAAACGGCATGTTTAAGATTTTTTGTACTTTCGCGGCAACAAAAAAATGTAGAATGTAGAATGAAGAATGAAGAATTGACAGAGATTGTAAAGCGATTCCGAATTGAGGGCACTGTTGCGGCGGTGTTGCCGTTGGGCGACGGACTGATCAACGACACGTATTGGGTGAAAACCAAAGAGGCGGACAAGTCCGATTATGTGTTGCAGCGCATCAACCACCGCATTTTCAAAGACATCGACCTGTTGCAACACAATATCGAGATCGTGACGGGCTACCTGCGGCGCAAACTCCTGTCGGAAGGGGCTTCAGACGTGGACAGGAGAGTGCTGCGGTTCATTCCCACGTTTACCGGCAAAACCTACCATTTTGACGGGGAGAGCTACTGGCGGGTCAGCGTCTATATCACAGACACCGTCACGGTCAACGAAGTGACCCCGCAAAGCAGCTACGACTGCGGACGTGCCTTCGGACGTTTCCAGCAGCAGCTCACCGACCTCGAAGAACCGTTGGGGGAGACCATCCCCGACTTTCACAACATGGAGCTGCGTCTCAGGCAGTTGCGACAAGCCGTAGCGGAAGACCGAGCGGGGCGCATGAAAGCGGTGGGGGAAGAGTTGGACCTCATCGAGGCTCATGCCGATGCGATGTGCACCGCAGAGAGGCTTCACCGCGAGGGGGTGCTGCCCAAGCGTATCTGCCACTGCGACACGAAGGTCAACAACATGCTCTTTGACAAAGACGGCAACATGCTCTGCATCATCGATTTGGACACGGTGATGCCCGCCTATGTCTTCTCCGACTATGGCGACTTCCTGCGCACGGCGGCCAACAGCGAACCCGAGGATTCCCCCGAACTGGACCGGATCACCTTCCGCTGGGACATTTTCGAGGCGTTCACCCGCGGTTACCTGGAATCCACGGCCTCCTTCCTCACCTCCGTGGAGCGCGAGCACCTGTCCTTCGCGGTGGCCCTGTTCCCGATGATGCAGGCCGTGCGCTTCCTCACCGACTACCTCAACGGCGACACCTATTATAAGATATTGTACCCCGAGCACAATCTCGTCCGCACCCGCAACCAGCTGCGGTATTTCGAGCAAGTGGAGACGAGAAAGGGAGAAATGGAAAGGTTTGTGAAGGGGATGGCATAATGCGTTTCAGTTGTCGTGCATACGCGACACGCCCTTACATCGCCCAAAAATTCATCATTTCACATTCTGTGTTAAACACAAATTACCACAAATAAACCACGAATACCCATAAATCATTCATCATTCTGCATTCTACATAAAAAAAAAGGCCCCCGTTCCCGAGAGCCCTTCATTCTTAATTCTGAATTCTTAATTCTGCATTAAATCTCCCACGTGTCCCCACTGTTCAACAAATCGTCCACGCATTTGTACTTGCCGTTGGCCATCTGCTCTTCCATCTGGTCTTCGTACAGTTGCGTATAGGAGGTCTTCTTCACGTTGCGGATCACGCCAATGGCCACGGGAAGGTCGCCGCTCATGCGGGCCAGCATCATGTGGATGCCGGTGTCCTCGGTGGTCTCGTCGTGGATCATGATGTCGTCCATCGTGATGCCGTTCTCGCCGATGGTGACGGCTTCCAGGCAACGGCCGTTGAAACGCAGACCCTTGTTCTTCTCCTTGCCGAAAATCATGGGCTTGCCATGCTCGAGGATGATGGTGCGGTCGTCACGGACGGCGCGGTCGGTGATAGCGGCGTGGGCCTTGTCGTTGAAGATCATGCAGTTCTGCAGCACTTCCACCACGCTGGTGCCGTCGTGCTGGGCGGCGCGGGTCATGATGTCGGTGGTCAACGGCGGCAGGCAGTCCAACGCACGGGCGAAGAAGGTGCCCTGTGCGCCCATCACCAATTCACCCGGGTTGAACGGGTAGTCGATGGTGCCGTAAGGAGAGGTCTTGGTGACCTGTCCGAACTTCGTGGTCGGGCTGTACTGGCCTTTGGTCAAGCCGTAGATCTCGTTGTTAAAGATGGTGATGTTGAAGTCCTGGTTACGGCGCACCGCATGGATGAGGTGGTTGCCGCCGATGGCCATGGAGTCGCCGTCGCCCATGCTCACCCACACGGAGAGAGCCGGGTTGGCCAGCTTCACGCCCGTGGCGATAGCGCAGGCACGCCCGTGGATGCTGTGGAAACCGTACGTGTCCACATAGTAGGGAATACGGGACGAGCATCCGATACCGGACACCATGCAGATGTTCTCCTTCTTGTGGTTGGTCTTCGGGAAGGTGTTCAACAATGCGGCGAGGATGGCGTGGTCACCGCATCCGGGACACCATTTCACCATTTGGT
>JAEEGH010001173.1_pt1 | contig 77580 bp, 49 predicted proteins | sample 9134181 | NCBI WGS metagenome assembly JAEEGH01 (sample SAMN16246544, study PRJNA631951) | gut metagenome | biome: gut microbiome; feature: rumen; material: DP-attached | host: Bos | place: Iran: Karaj | collected 2018-10 | reverse complement strand
GTCATCGGTTACGGTGTGCAGAAGAAGAGCGTCGTGACAGCCTCCAGCGCGAAGGTCTCGGCTGACGACCTCGACGGCAAAACCCGTCTGCGTGCCGAGGATGCCCTGAAAGGTATGGCCGCCGGTATCAACGTAACTTCCGCTTCAGGACAGCCGGGTGCCAAGTCGATGATCCGCATCCGTGGTATCGGCACCATCAACAGCTCCGAACCCCTTTACATCATCGACGGCATGCCCACCGACCAGAACGGTATGGAGAGTGTGAATCCCAGCGACATCGAGAGTATCGAAGTCCTGAAGGATGCGGCCTCAGGTGCCATCTACGGTGCCCGTGCCGCCAACGGTGTGATCCTGGTGACCACCAAGAAAGGTAAGGTCGGCAAGGCTCAGATCAACTACAACTTTTCACAAGGCTGGCAGAGTGCTTGGAAGAAGCGCGACGTCACCGGTGCCACCGACTATGCCATCTTGCAGAACGAGCGTCGTGTGCAGAACGGTATGGCTCCCCTCTATCAGGATCCTTACAACCTCACGGATGTCAATGGTGAAAAGATCACGGGCTTCGGCACCAACTGGCAGGACCTGCTCTTCAACGACAATGCCCCCATCCAGCAGCACGACGTAAGCATCAGCGGTGCCTCGGAGAAGGTGAACTACTACCTCTCACTGGGCTATTTTACCCAAGACGGTATCGTGGGCGGTAACTACGGCCAGTCGAACTACGACCGTCTGACCATCCGTTCGAACAACCAGTTCAACCTGTTCGATGAATCCAAGGAACGTAACTTCCTGAACAAGCTCGACCTGGGTGCGAACATTTCCTATATGCGCGTGCATAACACAGGCGTCGAGTCGAACTCCACCTGGGGCTCTCCCCTCGGTTCAGCCCTCTATCTCGCTCCTACCCTGCCCGTCACACTGACACAGTTAGGCTACGAAGCAAACGGTGATCCCCGCTACGGTCAGGCTATGATCGACCGCTACAGCGCATACGACCTCTATTACGATGCCAACGGTAATCCCTATACGATTCCCGGTTATGTAGGCAGCTATCAGGAGCAGAACAACCCCATCGCCATGATGCAGGGCAACCCCAACAGGAACTGGAGTCATAAGTTCATGCCCAAGTTCTCCATCGACCTGCAGTTGTTCGATGAACTGAAATACCACTTCACCTACAGTGCTGAACTATCCTTCTGGGGCTACGAAGGCGCTACCCTGCAGAAGTACTACTTCTCTGGCAACAGCAACAGCGATCATACCCAGGCTACGGCCTATAAAGGCAACAACAGCACCTGGCAGATTGAAAACACCCTGACCTACGACAAGACCTTCGGCAAGCACACCATCGGCGTGGTGCTTGGTCAGAGTGCCCTGAAGACCAAAGGTGACGAACTCGGAGGTTCACACTGGAACCTGGTAAATCCCGATAAGCCCAGCATCAACTACACCACTGGTGGCGATCTGGAACTCTCTACCGATGCCGACGGCAAAGTGACGGGTGCCAAGAGTCTCATCGGTGTCTGGGGCGGTCCCTATACCCAGCATCGTCTGGCATCACTCTTTGCCCGTCTCAGCTACAACTACGACGAGAAATACATGGTGCAGGCCACCATCCGTCGTGACGGTTCCAGCCGCTTCGGTTCGAACAATAAATATGGTACGTTCCCCTCATTCTCAGTAGGTTGGAACATCATGAACGAAGACTTCATGAAGAACACCCGCGACTGGCTCACCAACCTGAAGCTGCGCGCCAGCTGGGGTAAGAACGGTAATGACAACATCGGTGACTTCGCCTATACCACAATGACAGCCACCGGTGGCAGCAGTAACTACTACTTTGGACAGACCGCCTCCATGACCTACGGTTCAAAGGCCAACCGTCTGGCCAACGAAGACCTGAAATGGGAGGAGAGCGAACAGACCAACATCGGTCTCGACTTCGGTTTCTGGAACAACCAGCTGACCTTCACCGTCGACTACTTCCTGAAGAAGACCAACGGTATGATCATCGACATGCCCATTCCCAGCTACGTGGGTGAGCAGCGTCCGTTAGCCAACGTCGGCGACATGGAGAACAGCGGTTGGGAGTTCGAATTAGGTTACAAGTGGAACATCAGCGATGCCCGCTTCGCCGTGAAGGCCAATGCCTCCTATCTGAAGAACAAGCTGAAGAACCTCGGTAACGACACCGGTTTCCTGAACTACGGCATCAGTCAGTTTGCCGACGGCGGTACCCGTGCCGAGAACGGACAGCCCTTCCCCTTCTTCTACGGTTACAAGACCGACGGTATCCTACAGAATCAGGCTGAGGCAGATGCCTACAATGCTCAATACGGTGGCAACTCGAAGCCCGGTGACTTCCGCTTCGTAGATACCAATGGCGACAACAAGATCACATCCGACGACCGTACCAACATCGGTAACGGCATTCCCGACTGGAGCTTCGGTCTGAACTTCGATGCCGACTGGAATGGCTTTGATCTGGGCGTATTCTTCCAGGGTGTCAGCGGCGTGGATGTGTTCGACGCCACCTACCGTCAGGATATCGCTTCAGGTAACTATCCCACCTGGGTGCTCCAGCGTTGGACCGGTGAAGGCACCTCGAATACCGTGCCTACCCTCGGCGACTCCAAGAACTGGGTCTGCAGCGACATGTATGTCCGCGACGGCAGCTACCTGCGTCTGAAAAACCTCACCTTAGGTTACACCCTGCCCCGCAGTCTGACCAGTAAGGTCGGTATCAGCCGCCTGCGCATCTACGGTCGTGCAGAGAACCTCATCACATGGACCAAGTACTGGGGCTTCGACCCGGAAATCGGTGCCGGATGGGACAATGACTCCCAGAAGCACAACACTCAGTTTACGGGCGTTGACTACGGTGTCTATCCTCAGGCCCGCACCTTCACCATCGGCGTAAATGTTAGTTTATAGTTTAGAGTTTAAAGTTTATAGTTATGATTACCAAGATATACAATAAGATTGCAGCAGGACTTTTCTACTGTCTCCTGATTCCTGCCGCCTGTATCCTTTCGTCATGCAGTGACGAATTCTTAGAGGTGACCAAGCCCGACGGTGAGCCCCTGGAGGAATATTACACCACCGAGGAAACCCTCAACGAGGCCCTCACTTCTGCCTATGCTCCCCTGCACTGGCCCGACTGGGACAATCAGGCTTATAACGACCTCACCGTCGATGGCGAGATTATGGGTGACGACTTCTGGGTAGGCGGTTCTGACAACACCGACAACCAGCACTGGCACCGTCTGTTTAACTTTGCTGCCGACGGCAACAACACCCTCGGCACCCTCTGGGGCGACTTCTACAGCGGTATCAAGCGTTGCAACGACGCCATCAAATATGCAGGCTGGGAAGGCAAGGCCAGCGCCAGCTTCCGTAAGTCTATGGAGATGCAGGCCCGTCTGCTTCGCGTGTACTACTATAATATCCTGTGGCACTACTACGGCAACGTGCCCTTCTATCTGGAGAACCTCTCACTGCCCTACACCGCTCCGCAACTCACTGCCGACGAGATCTACAACAAGCTGTTGCCCGAGCTCGAGGAGATTATCGCCTCCAATGTGCTGCCCATGCGCTGGGCCGCTGCTGAGAGTGGCCGTGTGAGCCAAGCCTTCGCCTATATGCTCTATGCCGAGATGGTGATGTACCAGAACGACAGTGCCCGTTATCCGCAGGCTCTCTCCTATATGAAGCAGATCATCAGCGACTCCAACTATTCACTCAATCCCAGCTTCAGCGACCTGTGGCAGGAGAGCGGTGAGTGGTGCGCAGAGAGCATCTTCGAGATCAACTACAACGACGACCAGGCCCAGCGCGACTGGGGTACTGCTGCCCTGAATGCCGGCGGCACCGTATTCCCCACACTTTGCTCCCCCAACGGCTGGGGTGGCGGCGAAGGCTGGGACGGCGGTAACGACGGTTGGGGTTTCCTGCCCATGCGTTTAGAGGCCTATAACATGTATGCCGAGAACGATCTGCGCCGTGATGTCACCTGCTGGGATGTACGTGGCTACAGCTATACCGAGCGTTATCAGGACACCCATATCTGGCACGGTAAATATCGTCCGCAGTCAGACAACAACAAGGACTGTCCCACCTCGAAGAACCTGAACTACAATAACAACAAGCGTATCTACCGCTATGCCGAGACCCTGCTCAATGCTGCCGAGCTGCTACTCCAGACGGGTGGCAGTGCCGCTGAGGCAACAGGTTATGTGAACGAGGTCCGTGCCCGTGCCGGACTGGCAGCTCTGGGCAACGTCACCATCGATGACATCTTCACCGAGCGTCACCTGGAGTTCTGTGGCGAGGGTAAGCGCTATTTCGACCTTGTACGTGCTGAAGGTATTGCCGGTGCCACACAGAAGGCCTCGACCGTACTCGTGCCCGACAGCTACGGCTATCGTACCAACAGCTGGACACCCAGCAAGAAGCACATCCCTCTGGCTCAGTCTGAGCTCGACGCTGACCCCACACTGAAGCAGAACAACTATTGATTTTTCTTGACTACGAATTAAACGAATTTCACGAATTATGAAAACAAAGACATATAACCTATTCCGCGCAGGTTTGCTGTACTGCGGCCTTGCCGCAGCGATGACCGCCTGCTCGCCTGATGAATTTTCAGGCGCAGACCCCAATGGTCTCCCCACTGTAAGCGACGTTGACTTCAGCATCAGCGTTGACCAGGAGACCAACCAGATGGTAGCCACCTACAACCCGCAGGCAGGTACCTATCCCATCTGGATTCTCGACGGCACTTCCTACTCCACGCTGAACGAGGTGGGTTACAAGAACAGCGAGGCTGGTACCCACACCGTAGAGCTGAAGCTGGGCAACCGTAACGGCATCAGCCAGGCGGGCGTAAAGAAGACCTATACCTTCAACGAGACCAAGATTGACTATTCAGCCGATTTCCGCCGCATAACTGGCAAAGAATGGCGCATAGCCAACAAGGAAGTGGCTCACATGGCCTGCGGTCCTGCCGGCGGCGACGGCACAGGCTGGTGGTCGGCACAGCCTGACGACAAGAAGGCCTTCGGCGTCTACGACGACCGCATCACCTTCACTGCCGATACTCGCAAGGGTGGCACCTACACCTACAATGCCGGTGAAGACGGTATGACATACGTAAACAAGGGTGTAGACAAATGGGGCACCAAGAACGATGAGGCCGACGTGGACATTGCTCTCGGCAACCAGACTTCGTCCTGGAGTTTTGAGGTCTACGATTGGAAGGATTCTGAAGGTAACGTCACCTCGCAGACCTATATCCAGTTGGCTTCCAACACGCTGTTCCCCTATATAAGCTCTGACAGCCAGTATGCGAATCCGAAGTTCCGCATTGAGACGCTGACAGCCAAGAAGTTGGTGCTCGTCTACGATGCTCCCGACGGCTCTATTGCCTGGCGCTTCATCCTGACCTCTGAGGAGGGCGAGAAGGAGTTCACGGGCTTCGATGCCAACAGCAATTTCAACTTATGGAAGGACATCACGCCGACTATGGAGTTCTGGTATGCTCCCGGCTGGAGCCAGATTGCCGACCCAGGCTTCAAGGATGATGGCAACGACTACACCATCACGCTGCCCGAGGCCACAACCGACCAGTGGCAGGCACAGGTGAAATTCCACACCGACCTGACCACCAACGCTGCTACCAACTACGACTTCTCGGCCGTGCTGAACAGCGACAAGGACCTGAACGGTGCCACCGTGAAGCTGGTGCTCGACGGCGACGACGGCGTGTTCTACTTCACCGACCGCATCGACCTTAAGGCCAACGAGGACTACATCTTCTGGAAGAGCGACATGCCTGGCATCGACATGCCCAAGGTAATGCTTGTGCTCGACTTTGGTGGTTGCCAGACTGGTACTACTGTCAATGTGTCGAATATCGTGCTGAAAGACCATGCCAACGACGATGGCACCGTGCTTCCCAACGTGGATCCCGTCACCCCTGATACGCCTGAGATGGACTGGGATGTGGCTTCGCCGACTAACCTCTGGGCAGCCGTTGAGAGTGGCGATGCCTTCATCAGCGTCACACCATGGTTTGCCGACAACGGCTGGGGCCAGATTGGCGATCCCACCTGGAAGCACGAGAACAGCGAGTGGACGCTCACCATCCCCGAGGGCATGGGCGGCAGCCAGTGGCAGGGACAATTCCCCATCAACACTAAGCTGACGGCCAGCATGAGTAAGAAGTACAACTTCTACCTTGTTCTCGAAGCCGATCAGGATTGCAATGGCGTGACCATCAAACTCACGGAGACCGACGATGCTGACGGAACCAAGCATGATGACAACTTCTTCTTTGCCGACCGTCACGACATCAAGGCCGATGTACCGTTCATCTACAAGGCCGAAGGCGTATCACTGCCTAAGAACGATGCCCACGCCCTGTCGCTCTTCTTCGACTTCGGCGGCTCACCCATCGGCACCAACATCAAGATCAGCAAGATCTACTTCGAAGAGGCCGTCAGCATCAACTACGACGATGCCAACAACCTGTGGAAAGCCGTCGACGAAGGCAGCGCCTTCATCAGCGTCACCCCGTGGTTTGCCACCGACGGCTGGAGCCAGATAGGCGACCCGGTGTGGAATCATGAGGGTAACAAGTGGAGCCTCACCATCCCCGAGGGCATGGGCGGCAGCCAGTGGCAGGGACAGTTCCCCATCAACACCACGCTCTCTGCAGCACAGGCCGATGCCTACAACTTCTCGTGCACCATCCTGGCCGACAACGACTGTCCGGGCGTGACCATCAAGCTCACCGAGACCGACGATGCCGACGGCACCAAGCATGACGGCAACTTCTACTTTGCCGACCGCCACGAAGTCAAGGCAGACGAGCCATTCGTCTACAAGATGAGCGGCGTCACCCTCAGCCAGAACGATGCACATGCCCTCTCGCTCTTCTTCGACTTCGGAGGCACGCCCATCGGCACGAACATCGTCATCAGTGACATTATCTTTGAAAAAGCCCAGTAAATGAAACGATTCATGTTATATACATTATTGCTCTCTCTCGCCGTAGCCCTCACGGACTGCGGTGGGAGCGACGACAACGACGAGCAGCCTGCAGCAGTGACCATCACCGTGTCGCAGGAAAGCATCGCGGTACCGGCAGGAGGCAACACCTATACCCTCAACATCACCACCACAGGCAAGGAATGGGGAGCATACGCCGACCAGGACTTCATCACGGTGGATGCCAACAACACGGTAGCCCAGGCGGGCACGCTCAAGGTCACGGTTCCTGCTAATCCGACGACCAGTGTCCGCACTGGCACCGTCACCGTCATGTCGGGCGCGGCACGCAAGAGCATCAGCGTCACACAGGAGGCTGCAGCACAGTCGGCCTACAACGCTCCGGAAGGCTATACCCTCGTCTGGCAGGATGAGTTCGACAAAGGCTCAGAGCTGAATGGCGACGACTGGACACACGAGGTGAAGGGCAGCGGCTGGGTGAACCACGAACTGCAGAATTATGTCAACCACAAGACACCGGAGGGCAACCTCGTCACCGAGATACGCGGCGGCAAGCTGCGCATCACGGCCCTGAAAGAGAACGGCAAGGTCTATTCCGGACGCGTCTATGCCAAGGTGAAGGAGGGTTGGAAGTATGGCTACATTGAGGCCAGCATCAAGTTGCCGAAGGGCAAGGGCACATGGCCTGCCTTCTGGATGATGCCTGTGAACTTCCGCTCCTGGCCGGCCGACGGCGAGATTGACATCATGGAGGAGGTGGGCTACCATCCCAACTACGTCTCGTCCAGCCTGCATGCCAACGCTCATGTGCATAGCAACGGCACACAGGTCACTCACGAGATGCTCTGCCAGGGTGCTGAGGACGAGTTCCATACCTATGCCATCCTCTGGACGGCCAACAATATCACCACCTATGTCGACGGTAAGGTTCAGCTCTCCTATGACAATAAGGGTAAAGGTCGCGACGACTGGCCCTACGAGGATCCCTTCTACGTCATCTTCAACCTCGCCTGGGGTGGTGACTGGGGCGGTGCCCAGGGTGTCGACGAGAGTGCCCTCCCCTGTACGATGGAAGTAGATTATATCCGCGTATTCCAAAAAAAGTAAGACATGAAACATCTGATATTAACAACTGTAGTGGGCTTAGTGAGCCTGAGTCCACTACATGCGCAAATCATACCCGTTTACCTCGACGAGAGCAAACCTGTGGAGCAGCGCATCGACGATGCCCTCAGCCGTATGACGCTCGATGAGAAGATTGCCGTGATCCACGCCCAGTCGAAGTTCTCGAGTCCTGGCGTGAAGCGCCTCGGCTTCCCCGACCTGTGGACGGATGACGGCCCTCACGGTGTACGTCCTGACGTACTCTGGGACGAGTGGGTGCAGGCCGGACAGACCAACGACTCGTGCGTGGCCTTCCCTGCCCTCACTTGTCTGGCCGCCACCTGGAACCCTGATATGGCACGCCTCTATGGCGAGAGTCTCGGTGAGGAAGCCCTCTACCGCAAGAAGAGCGTCATCCTCGGTCCTGGTGTGAACATCTACCGCACTCCGCTTGGTGGACGTAACTTCGAGTATATGGGTGAAGACCCCTACCTCGCCTCACGCATGGTGGTACCCTACGTGCAGGGATTGCAGTCGAAAGGTGTGGCTTCGTGTGTCAAGCATTACTGTCTGAACAACGACGAGGAGTATCGTCATCAGGTGAATGTCAAGGTCAGCGACCGTGCCCTGCATGAGATCTACCTGCCCGCCTTCAAGGCTGCCGTAACAGAAGGTAAGGCCTGGGCCATCATGGGAGCATATAACCTATATCAGAACCAACACAATTGTCATAATAACATCCTCCTGAACCAGATTCTGAAGCGCGACTGGGCCTTCGACGGTGTGGTCGTCAGCGACTGGGGAGGCTGTCACGATACCGACGAAGCCGTGAAAAACGGACTCGACCTCGAGTTCGGCACCTGGACCGACGGTCTGACGATGGGCAAGACCAATGCCTACGACAGCTATCACATGGCCGAAGCCTACAAAAAGGCTATTCTTCAGGGAAAGTACACCACGAAGGAGCTCGACGAAAAGGTGCGCCGTGTGCTGCGCCTGTTCTACCGCACGACGATGCAGCGGGAGAAACCCTTCGGATTCCTCTGCAGCGAGAGTCATTATGAGGCTGCACTGAAGATAGCACAGGAAGGCATCGTGTTGCTGAAGAATGAAGGAGCTATCCCGTTGTTGCCGATTGATCTGGCAAAGACAAAGCGCATACTCGTGGTGGGTGAGAATGCCATTAAGATGATGACCGTCGGTGGTGGCTCGTCCTCCCTTAAGGTCCAGAAGGAGATCCTCCCCCTCGATGCCCTCAATGCTCAATGTTCCGCTCGGCCGAAGGACGCTTGCTACCAACGGGACGCAAGAATGTTCAATGTTCAATGTGATTACGCCCGCGGCTATGTCGGTGATACGATTCAAAGCTTCGACGGCGTGTCGGTAGGCAGGTCGCTTTATGAGACACGCCCGCAAGCCAAACTCACTGCCGAGGCGGTGGAGAAAGCCTGTGAGGCCGATGTGGTGATTTTCTTCGGCGGACTCAACAAGGCCGCCTATCAGGACAGTGAAGGTCATGACCGCCAGAGCTACGACCTGCCCTACGCACAGAATGAGGTCATCGAGGCCATCCTGAAGGTTAATCCGCGACTGGTCTATGTGAATATCTCCGGTAACGGTGCTGCCATGCCCTGGCTCGCAAAGGTTCCCGCCGTCGTACAGGCCTGGTTTATCGGTTCTGAGGCCGGTGAGGCCATCGCCAGCGTACTCTTCGGCGATGTCAATCCCTCGGGTAAGTTGCCTTTCACCTGGTATGCCTCACTCGACCAGTGCGGTGCCCATGCCACAGGCAGCTATCCCGGCACGTGGCGAGCTGACAGACAGATCATCGATGAGGAATACAAAGAAGGGATCTATGTCGGCTATCGCTGGACCGACCGTCTGAAAAAGGAACGTCCGCTGTTCGCCTTCGGACATGGTCTGAGCTATACCACCTTCAAGTTGGACAAGCCCGTGGCCGACAAAAAGCAAATGACAGCCGACGAGGAGATCTCCTTCACGGTGAACGTCACCAATACGGGCAGTCGTCCCGGTTCAGAGACCGTACAACTCTACATCAGCGACAAGAAAGCGAGTGTAGACCGTCCTGTGAAGGAATTGAAAGCCTTCCGGAAAGTGTTCCTTAATCCTGGTGAAAGTCGCGCGGTGACGATGACTATCGGTCGCGACGCCCTGAGCTTCTACGACGAGACGAAGGGGCAGTGGACTGCCGAACCCGGACTGTTCGAGGCACTTGTCGGAACGGCATCTGATCAGTTATCAGGCAAATGTACCTTTGAGCTGAAATGATTTTTTAATTGATCCACATATAATAAGTAATGGTTAGATTGTAAAAAGATTGATTTAGGATTTCATGTGAAGGTCTGGGAGGCTGTGAAGCTTCCCAGACTTCTGCGTTATTATAATCTGATGCCGATAGACGTGTTGATGAACCAGTCGTTCAGGTAGCCTTTGGTGCTGTTATGATGATAGCGGATGTTGTTGAACTGTCCGAAGGTATTGAAGAAATACCGGCCAAAGTTGTAGGTCAGCGACACACGGCCATCGAAGCCTATACTGACGCCGCTGTTGAAGGTCTTGTCGCCCATGGGAGTGATATGCAAGTTATCGTAGAGCCACTCGTCCCACTCCTCGTTGGTCGTCGTGGGGTCCCAGAAGTAGGGGTCTTCCATCAGCTTCTCGATGTTGGTAGCATAGGCATAAGCCTTGAGCTTGTTGACGAAGGTCAGCATAGGCATGGCCAGGACGTTGATGAGCAGTCCGCGGGCCGGAACCCAGTTGTAGGCATAGCCCACGCCCACGCTGCCCTGCCACAGCTTCACCTTACCCAGCCCCTCCATCAGATAGATGAGGTCACCGTTGTGGTCTGAGGAATAGTCGATGCGCGTGTAGTTGTACATCAGTCCGGCCATCAGCGAACCGGCCGACCGCTTCTGGATGACCCTCTGTTTGTAGGCGGCGGCGTAGGAGAACTTCTTGCTATTGAACATATAGTATCCGTCGGCGATAATGGTTTTCACGCGGATGGGGTCTATCAGCTGCACCTCTTGCCAGGTTTCCTTGTCTTTTTCGGCAATCAGGTCGCTGTTCAGGTTGAAGTTCGGGTTATGGTTTTCAAACGAGTGGATACGCACGTTGATGCCGTAGGCACCACCCGTGGCACCGACAGTGATATTGCTGCCCTTGTCGCCGCCCGTGTTCATCGAGTAGCCCAGACCGAGGCCCCTGTAACCGGCCCACAGACCTATGGAGTGCGAAGGCGTGGTCTTCAGATAGGGCTTGACGCTATAATCCTGCCCGGCCATACTTCCCTCGTTGTTCATACTCACAATGGTCTGCTTGACATTGCTTCTTACGGTAATCTGCCACGGTTGTTCCGGCACATCGATATAGCGGCGGTCAACACCCTTGACCACTATGGAGTCGCGCATAGTCTTCACCTTCTTGGCGAGAGATGCCAAGCCCTCTTGTGCCACCGCCTGACTGCAGAAGCCAAGGCTAAGGACCATCATGATGTATTTTAATGTCTTCACTTGCCAATGAGTTGAGTTATAGACTATTTCGGTGCAAAGATATAAAAAAAATCGGACTGACCAAATATCAGTCCGACAAGATTGAAGAAAACTATCTAAAAGTTTTGTTATTTCAATTAGTTTGCTTACATTTGCATCCGAAAGGAATAAAAACGTATGAAGAAACCTTATTGGCTTGAGAAAAAAAAGCTCTATAGCATCATGTTCGAGTCGGACAGTCCGCTCGGACGTATCTTTGACATCACGCTGATTATAGCCATCTCGCTGAGCATCATCATCTCGTTCGTCGAGACAGTTCCTTCGCTGGCCCGTACCTTCAAGCTGGTGCTGGAGATACTGGAATACCTGCTCACCTTCTTCTTTACCGTCGAGTACATTGCCCGTGTCTACTGCTCGCCCCGGCCTCGCGACTACGTGCTGAGTTTCTTTGGCGTCATCGACTTGCTGTCTATCCTGCCGCCTTACCTCTCCTACTTCCTGCCCCACGCACGATACATGATTCTGTTGCGTTCGTTCCGCTTCATCCGTATCTTCCGCATTTTCAAGTTGTTCAGTTTCATCAACGAGGGCTACATCCTGATGCGCTCGCTCCAGAAGAGTCTCACCAAGATCTCCGTCTATTTTATGTTTGTGCTGATACTGGACATCTGTCTGGGTACGCTGATGTTTATGGTTGAGAACGGTCAGCCCGATACGCAATTCACCGACTTGGCCACATCAGTCTATTGGGCCATTGTCACGATGACCACCGTCGGCTATGGAGACATCACGCCTGTTACGGCGATCGGACGTTTGCTCTCGGCATTCGTCATGCTGCTGGGTTATACCATCATTGCCGTACCTACAGGAATCGTCACGGCAAACATTATTGACGAGGTGAAAGAAAAACCGAAGGACGGGCATTGTCCGCGTTGTGATGCCATCGTGCGCGACGAAGACCACTATTGTTCACATTGCGGGGAAAGATTGTAGTAGAAATAAAAACCACGAACCGATATGAAAAAGACTATTTTTGCACTGGTGTGTCTGCTGACAACCGTGACAACGGCATCGGCACAGGCCTGTTACGAGGTAGTACCGCTGCCTCAAAGTATCCAAATGCAGAAGGGAGAGCCGTTTGTCCTTGACGGCAGTGTACAGATTCTGGTACAGGACGGTCTGCAGAACGAGGCGGACTTCCTGCAGGCCTATCTGCAGGATCTGACGGGACTGACGCTGGGCATCAGCGGGAAACGGGAGAAGAAGGTAAGATATATCGAACTCGCCGTCTCACCCAAGGTGGCCGAACGTGAGGGCTATGAGCTCACGGTCAGTAAGAAGGGCGTCACGATTGTAGGCGGTTCGGCAGCGGGCGTGTTTTATGGGGTACAGACGGTGAGGAAAACAATTAGCGAGCAGGGTAATCATAATTATTCATCATTAATTCTTAATCCAATAATTCTTAAAGATGCTCCGCGGTTTTTGTGGCGAGGGATGCACCTGGACTGCTCGAGGCATTTCTGGCCGGTCACGTTCGTGAAGAAGTTCATCGACCTATTGGCGATGCACAATATGAACGTGCTGCACTGGCATCTGACCGACGACCAGGGCTGGCGCATCGAAATCAAGAAATGGCCGAAGCTGATCACCGTAGGTTCCCAGCGTAGCGGTACGATCATCGGCACGAATTCCGACCTTGACGACGAGACACCTTATGGCGGCTACTATACACAGGAGGAGATACGCGACATTGTGGCGTACGCCGCAGCACGGCATATCACCATCGTACCGGAGATAGACATGCCCGGACACATGTTGGCGGCGCTCGCCTCGTATCCGGAGCTCGGTTGTACGGGCGGTCCCTATCAGGTGGGACACTACTGGGGCGTGTATAAGGATGTGCTCTGCATCGGCAATCCCAAGGTCTATCAGTTCGTGGAGGATGTGTTGACGGAGGTGATGGAACTGTTCCCCAGCGAGGTCATTCACATCGGTGGCGACGAGGCTCCTTCAGACCGTTGGCAGCAGTGTGAGAAGTGTAAGGACGCCTACCTTAAAGATGCCCTTGAAGGTCGACTCGGTGCGGATATGACGAGTGCACAGGAAATGCCGGAGTTCGACATTAGTGCAACATATCAGAGACTCTTCACCCAACGCGTCTTCAACTTCCTCGCCTCAAAAGGGCGTCGTGCCTTGGGGTGGGACGAGATTCTGGACGGTTGTCCTCAGGACGCGATGATCATGTCGTGGCGAGGCAGTGCCCCAGGGGCGAAGGCTGCCGAAGCTGGTCACGACGTGGTGATGACCCCTACCACACATTGCTATTTCGACTACCAGCAGGTGGAAGACACGGAGTTTGAGCCCAGCCGCTGTGGTGGTTTTATCCCTATCGAGAGAGTATATGCCCTGGATCCTGCACCCGACACGCTCTCTGTGGCAGCACGTCAGCATATCCTGGGCACTCAGGCCAACCTCTGGTCGGAGTATATGACGACGGAGAGTATGGTAGAATATCAGGCTTTGCCCCGCATGTCGGCACTGGCCGAGGTGCAATGGACAAAGCCTGAACGTAAGGATTATGAGGCCTTCAAGGAACGTCTGACGCGGTTGACCGCGCTCTTCGAGCATTACGGCTATACCTACGCCAAACACCTATGGCCAGAGCGGCAGATGCCTAATCGGTGGCAATTCTGAGCCACGGATGGACACGGATTAACACGGATGATTATCTGCGTCGCCTATAAAACACGATGGTGTAGATGAGAGCCATGAGTAACAGGAAAATGATGACAGACGCAAAGACAAGAATGATTCTTGTCTGATCCCGAGACACCTGACTGCTTTTCTCAATGACATTAACCACAGAGTTAACCTGATAGGCACGCATCTGAGGTGAGAAGGCCAAGTTACATGCCTTGGCAAACTCTACATAGCGGAGGGCACGGTCGATATCACCGTCATTAGCGAGATGCTCTGCTAAGAAAAGAAGCGAGGCCTGGTTCATCACAGCACACTTGATATCATCAAGAGCCGACCTTCCCAGCCAATAGCAGGTCATATCGTGATTCTTCAGTCTGTCATAGACCATCGAGCAGTAGAAGGCAGCATAAGCACTCTCGTGCGTGCCGTCAGTCACCATCTTCAGCCATTCCTTGCTGAGTGCCAAAGCATCCTGATACAACTGTCGGGCACAGAGGACGTCCACCTTCAGATGGAGCCATTCTTCACTACCCTCATCGGCTACCATCAGCACGGAATCGCGGTAAGCATCCTGCTGGGCAAAATAATCCAGACGCAAATGTTCGCGCTGGGTATAGGATCCTAATTCACCGTAGACGTGCATCCAGGCATGATAATAGTCGACAAGTCCCAGGCTATCGAGAGCAGACCTCTTGACAAGTCGCAGCTGTTCGAGCGACTCATTATCCATATCGGAATTAGAACACTGATAGGCCAACAATGAACGGAAACGCCCGACAAGGTCTGGACGACGAAGAGAATCGGCAAGGCTGATACAAAGCTCGGCATAATGGAGGGCTGAGTCATTCCTGTATGAACTGTAGAGCTGAAAGAGTTCCTCGGCAATCTGGATGCGCTTCTCCAGACTCTCCTCCCTCAGCAGACGGTCGCGAGAGCCAGTAATCCGGCCCTCCAGCTCTGCCACGTACTGTGGCGACTGGCTAATCGCGTCGTCAATCTGCTGATAGAGCGCCTCGAGGTCTATTGATTCGTCCTGAGCTTCAACCACAGGAGCAAACCCAAACACAACTACTAATAAAAGATATCTCACATAAACCATAGTTTCCCAAACAACTATTATTTAGCAATCAATGAAATAGCGAGACCACCACCGGGAGCCTCCTGGAGTTTGAGCGTCTGACCTGCCTTCACCACCTTCTTGGTGATGGTATAAGCCTGCGGATTGGTCTCGTAATGGGCATCCTTGGCATCGGCATAGATAGTGCAGTCGTACTTCTTGTCCTTGTCAAGGAAGTCGAGCTTGATGACAGCGCTATGACCGTTCTCGTCGCACTTTCCACCAATGAACCAGTTGTCGGTACCCTTGGCCTTACGGGCTACGGTGATGTAGTCGCCGGGCTCGGCCTCCAGATACTTGGAGTCATCCCAGTCGCAGGCCACATCGCGGATGAACTGGAAGGCATCGTCGAACTTCTCGTAGTTCTCGGGGAGGTCGGCAGCCATCTGAAGGGGTGAATACATCGTCAGGTAGAGCGCCAGCGAGCCCGCGATGGTGATACGCGCCCAGGAGGTGTTGTTGCTCCACTCAGAGAGTTTGGTGACGAAGATGCCCGGGGTGTAGTCCATCGGACCGCCCTGCAGACGCGTAAACGGCAGGATACAGGTATGGTCGGGGTTAGAACCGCCGAAGGCCTCGTACTCCGTACCACGGGCACTCTCGTTGCCCACGAGGTTAGGATAGGTACGACAGATACCCGTCGGGCGTGTGGCCTCATGGGCGTTCACCATGATATGGTGCTTCGCGGCCTCCTTCACGACGTAGAGATAGTGATTGTTCATCGACTGTGAGTAGTGATGGTCGCCACGGGGGATGATATCGCCCACATAACCGGTCTTCACGGCGTCGTAGCCGTATTTGTTCATCAGGTTGAAGGCATCCTCAAGATGACGCTCGTAGTTCTGCGTAGAACTGGAGGTCTCGTGGTGCATGAGGATCTTCACACCCTTGGAATGAGCATACTCATTGAGCATCTTGATATCGAAGTCGGGATAAGGGGTGACAAAGTCGAAGACATCACGCTTCCACATATTCGCCCAATCTTCCCAACCGACGTTCCAACCTTCTACCAAGACCTGGTCGAGGCCATTCTTGGCGGCGAAGTCGATGTAGCGCTTCACGTTCGCATTATTCGCTTTATGAGTGCTATTGGGTGTTACCTTCGACCAGTCTATCTGATCCAGATGGATAGAGGGGAAGTCATTGGTATAGTGCCAGGAACCACGTCCCACGATCATCTCCCACCAGACACCACAGTACTTCGTGGGATGAATCCAACTGGTATCCTCCAGCTTACAGGGCTCGTTGAGGTTCAGGATCAGATTCGATGACAGCATGTCTCGGGCATCATCGCTGACCATCACCGTACGCCAAGGCGTCTCACAAGGCGTCTGCATGGCGCCCTTCAGACCCGTAGCGTCGGGTGTGAGATGACTGACAAAGGTCAAGGGGTGCGGCAGGGGATAGCCTGTCGGCTTGGGGTTCGGGGTATAGGCATTGCTGCCGCCACCAAGTTGGGTGGTCAGGGCCCTGGTCTCAGCATCGACCAGTTCGAGGTGCATGGTGGCATAGTCCAGACAGGCGGCCTCATGGATATTGATATACAGGCCGTCGGCACTCTTCATCTGCAGCGAGGTCTGTACGCCTGTGGGTGAGAACACCGCTACGGAGGAGTTACCCCAGTTGACGGCTTCCTTCATCTTGCTGCGAATCTCGGAGAGACGGGTCTGCTGGGTCACCTGTTCCTGGGTATCGTAGTCGCCAGGGAGCCACCAAGCCATATGGTCGCCTGCCATTGCAAACTCCGACATCTCTTCCTGAATGAGGAAGTAGTTGAGCTCCTTCTGCTGCGGGAACTCGTAACGGAACCCGATACCGTCGTCATAGACGCGGAAACGGATGAGGATCTCGCGGTTGTTCGCAGGCTGAGACAAGGTCGCCGCATACTCGTTGTACTGGTTGCGGATGTCCTTGGTCTCTCCCCATACGGGCTGCCAGGTCTCATCGAAGGTAGAGGTCTCTTCCTTGGCGAGCGTGAAGCCTTCCATCAGGTCGGTTTCCTTCAGACCTTTCGAGGCGTGCTTGTCTTTGGCCAGGACAAGTCCCAGGTGCGAGGGCTTCACAACCTCGCGACCCTTGTAGGTCATCTCATAGACAGGACGGCCCTTCCCATCCACCGAGAACTTCAGCTCGATATTGCCATTCGGTGACTTCACAGCACCAGCACTTGCTATTAGAGAAACAAACAAACAACTTAATAAACTGATACACTTTTTCATAACTTCTACATTTTAAAAAGTTGTCTTAGTTGTCCAAGTTGTCGTTAAAATCAAAATACAAGTAGTAGTTTTTATTAACGACAACTAAGACAACTTGGACAACATTCTTATTTTCTTCCGCTTTGGATAATTAATGTGTTGATTTCGTTATTGAGTTCATCGGCAGCGAGGAGCTGCTCGAGGGTGATATGCATGCGGTAACGCCAATAGTGACGGGGATTGGCCGGGATGTTGATGCGCTCGGCATTCTGGTCAGGCAACCGGAGTTTCTCGTCGATGCTCATCCAGTCCTGGAAGGAGATCAAACAGAGCATCGAGGGCGACGTCAGGTGACGGCTGATGATGTCCTTTGCCAACCAACCGGGCAGCGGATGGGGTGCGGGTCCACTACGGCGCAGTGAGGTATTGAAGTACTCCTGTGTACGGGCCTCATCCTCATCCCACCACTGACGGAGGGTAGACATATCATGGGTGGAGATGGTATCCACCGAACGGTAGGGGTTGTGCGAGAGCTTTCCGAAACGGATGGTGTCGTCCTTCGGCATCGACTGGATCTCAAGACTCAGGATACGCAACTCGTTCATCACCCAGGGTACGCACTCGGGCACCATGCCCAGGTCCTCGGCACAGACCAGCATACGGGTGGCCTGCGTCAGACGAGGCAGTTTCTTCATCGCCTCAGTATACCAGAACTGGTTGTTGCGGCGATAGAAGTAATCGTTGTAGAGACGGTTGAAGTTGTACTTATCACCATCGTTCAACTGGTTGTAGGCGTCCTGATACTGTACGGCGATACGCGGATGCCAACGGTCGGAACGCTTATGGTCGACGAGGAACAGACCTTCGCTGAACGGTACACCGTAGGCCTCGATCTCCTCCTTACTCATGCCGAGGGCAGGTGCGAACTGTCCCATCAGGCCAGACTTCTCAGGTACGGGAATCTCCCAGATACGGAAGAAGCCCAGCACGTGGTCGATACGGTAGGCATCGAAATACTCCGCCATCTTACGGAAGCGACGTACCCACCACTGACAACCGTCGGCAAGCATCTCGTCCCAGTTGTAGGTGGGGAAGCCCCAGTTCTGACCATCGGCAGAGAACGGATCGGGCGGTGCACCGGCCTGACCGTTAAGGTTGAAGTACTTCGGCTCTACCCAAGCCTCCACACCGTCGCGGGAGATGCCGATGGGGATATCACCTTTCAAGATCACGCGATGGGCACGGGCGTACGCATGGGCGTTGTGCATCTGCTGGTCGAGGTTGTACTGGACGAAATACCAGAACTGCAGCTCCTTCTTACCTTTGAACGTCGGTTTCTGGGTACTCTCTACCGTCGCGGTCTTGGGCCACTCCGAGAAGACGGCCGTACCATAGAGGTCACGGAAATAACAGAAGGCGGCATAAGGAACGAGCCACTCCTTGTTCTGCTCGAAGAACTTCTTATAACTCTCACGGCGTTGCACAGCAGACCACTCCTGTGCAAAAATCTCACGCAGATAGTCCATCTTAGCCGTAAACATCCGTTCGTAGTCAATCTGAGGCAGGGCATTCAGTTCCTGACGCAGGGTCTCGAAAGCCTGACGCTTAGCCTCGTCCTTGATGACCGGCAACTGTCGGAAGTCGGTATACTGCGGATGCAGGGCGTAGATGCTGATGGAGTTATAGGGATAACTGTCCTGCCAGGTGTGGGTGATGTTGGTATCGTTGATCGGCAATACCTGCAATACACGTTGCTTGGTCTTGTCGCACCAGTCAACCATCAGCTTCAGGTCGCCGAAGTCGCCAACGCCAAAGCTACCCTCGCTACGAAGGGAGAAGATAGGAATCACCGTACCTGCGCCCTTCCAGGGATATACCGGGAAATAAGCCTGGGTCAGTTCATAGACGACCACCTCACCCAGTTCTATCTCCGGCAGACAGATGGTACGGTTGATGCCGTTCTCCCAGATCGGTGCTCCATTGGAGAGTGCCACAAACTTAAACTCAAAGGTCTGAGGCAAGCGGTTTGCATCGAGGCTGACCACCCATTCATTATTCTCATGCTCAGCCATGGGGATAACCTGCTTAGCCTCCCAGTTGCCGAGCGCCTCACCTCCACCGACGATACCCAGGCGTTCCTGACTGCGCAATTGTGGGGCACGAACTTTCAGACGTACCGTCTTGGCATATTCCGACGACACAGTCATCTTACACTCACGGGCAAAGACGCAATCGGTGAAAGCCGAAGAGTACATATAGCTGTCTTCAGGAATATCGAGCCAGTGGTCGTAGATGGTGTAGCGCACACCTCTGATGGCGGCGAACTCCAGACGATGGGGTTCCACCAGCCACTCATGGCGCGTCTCCTGGTCACCACGATACACGCTATAATAGTAATCAACATAAGCACTAGTCTTTGCAGACCTGCTCATTTCACAAAACCAATGAAGACCGTCGAGTGTCGTCATCTTATGCTGCTCGACCTTGGTTTGAGAGGTTTTACCTTCCCCGCTGAGCATGTTCAGCACCAGTTCCTCACCGAAGGTGGTCTGGTATTCAAGATTAAATTGCAACTTCATAGACTGTCATTTTTATTGTTCTTTGAGCACAAAAGTACAAAATATATCCCATCGGTGGTTGCATAACCGATGGGATAATTGACATTTATCAATGCAAACGTTTGCACCCCACGTGTGCAAATCCGTTACTTTTTCTCCTTGATAATGACGACACAGACAGAGCCAATCAGGAAGAGGACGCCTGCCACAACCATCATTGTAGACTGGTGGTGTCCGACCAATGAGAGAATTACTCCACCACAGATGGCAGCGACAATCTGCGGGATGCAGATGGTGCCATTGAACAAGCCCAGGTATGCACCCATGTGTCCATAACCCTGCAGGGCGTTGGTCACAAAGGTAAACGGCATAGCGAGCATAGCTGCCCAGGCGCAACCGACCATCAGGAACGGAATGAACTGCAGGTATTGGTCGTGGATATAAGGCACCATACAGAAACCGACGGCACCGATCACAAGACTCAGGGAATAAGCCAGTTTGGTGTTCTTAAACTGTGGCAACAGGGCAGCCCAGATCACAGAGCCTACAGCCTGTACGGCAAAGAGGATTCCCACCCAGTTACCGGCTTCCTGGAAAGCCTCGCTGGCAGGATCGGTCGTGTTCCAGACAACTTCGGCAATGGCGCCCGTCGTGTAGTTCCACATATAGAGCATCGCAGCCCAGCTGAAGAACTGTACCAGACCCACCTTCCAGAAGGTAGAGGGGGCATTCTTGAGCAGGGTGATCCAATTACCGCTATCCTCCTGACTCCCGTCGCCAGCCTCCTGACTCTTCACCCCATTATACTCCGCATACTCCTGCGGATTCCATTCCTTGACCTTCGAGGTGGTATAGATTACACACAGGATCAGGATGGCGGCACCGATATAGAACGACCAGATGACAGAATCGGGTACGACTCCCTTCTCCGCCACATTGCTGATGCCGATAAACGTAAAGACAAACGGGAACACATACCCCATCACACTACCTGCGTTGCACAGGAACGACTGGATAGAGTAAGCCTTGGCCTTCTGCTTCTCGTTGACCATATCGCCTACCAGCATCTTAAACGGTTGCATGGCCATATTGATGCTCGTGTCGAGGAACATCAGCGCAATGAGACCGAACATCATGGCTGCACTGATGGTCAGGCCCAGAGAACCGGAGTTCGGCAACAGACACATCACCAGTACTGCCACGGTAGCACCCACAAACAGATAAGGGATACGACGACCGAACCGGGTCCAGGTCTTGTCGCTCAGGGTGCCGACAATCGGTTGCACAAGGATTCCCATCAACGGGGGGAGGATCCAGAAATAACTGAGGTTATGCGGATCGGCACCGAGCGTAGCAAAAATACGTGAGATGTTTGCACTCTGCAGGGCGTACGCGATCTGCACACCGAAGAATCCGAAACTCAGATTCCACAAATTCCAAAAACTTAAATCAGGCTTCTGTTTCATATTACACTACTATTTTTTTACGACAACTTTGACAACTAAGACAACTTCTTCAACAGCAAACTATAGCAACTGCTTAATCTTACCATCTGTTCCAATAACCGCATTCCGCTCTGTATCAAGGAAATAGTGCTCAATTGTAGCAAACTGGGGAGCGAAGTTCACCAAGATACCACAAGGAAATTGGAGAAGACGCATATAATTAAACAACTGTGCACGATGATTGCTAATTCGTTCAGTAACTGCTTTACACTCTACGATAATATTATCTTTACAGAGAAAATCAACACGATATTCAGCAGACATCTCCCTACCATGATAATGAGGATGAAAAGATAATTCCCGTTGAAAGGGAATACCACTTTCCTCTAACTGTAACTGAAGTCCTTCTTGATAGCAGTATTCATTAAGTCCTGCCCCCAACTCCTTATGGACATCATGAATAGCTCCTACTACATCGTACATATGCTGTTTCAACTCCGAAATATCAATCATGTTTAGAAAAAGTTGTCTTAGTTGTCAAAGTTGTCGTTTATAATTATTTTGTAGTTCCGCGGATGATGAGGCGGGTGCGGACGATGCGTTTCTCGATCTTTGACAACGGGGAGAGGCCCTCGACCTTGTCGATGAGGATTTCCGCGGCCTCCTCTCCTACGCGTTTGCCCCGTTGCTCGACGGTGGTCAGCATCGGGTCGCAGGCAATGGCACGCTGACCGTTGGTGAAGCCACAGACAGAGATATCCGCCGGCACCTTGAATCCTAAACGCTTGGCCGTATAGAGGATACCGATGGCCGTGTCGTCGTTGACGGCGAAGAAGCCATCAGGACGATGGTCAAGCGACAGGATCTCAGGCGTAATACTCTCTGCATCAGTACGGTTGTCACACACCCTGACAATACGTTCATCGACGGCCAACCCGTGTTTCAGCAAGGCATCCTTATAGCCGTTGTAACGGTTCTTCGAGATCTCCAGCTGCATCGGACTGCCATAGAAGGCGATGCGCTGACAACCCGTCTCTATCATATGGGTCACGGCATTGTAGGCGCCCATATAGTCATCGACAACTACACGACTGGCATTGACACCGGTACAGATACGGTCGTAGAAGACCAGGGGAATGCCAGCATCAATCAGTTTCTGGTAATGGTCGTAATTGCGCGTGTCCTTGGCCTGTGAGACGATCACACCACAGACCTTGCTACGATGGAAATTATCACAGATACGCACTTCGCGTTCGTATTTCTCGTTGCTCAGCGCCACCATAATACTATACCCGCGCGCGGAAGCAGCTTCCTCGATTCCCGTCAGGATGCTTGAGAAATAGTAATGCGTGAATTCCGGCACGATCACACCTATCACACGAAGGGGCATCACCTTGCTATGGCGCAACGCCTCACCCACTGCATTAGGATAAAAATTATGTTCGCGCGCATAGGCCTGAATGGCCTTGCGCCTCTCCTCGCTGATTCGCGGTGAATCTTTCAAGGCACGCGACACGGTAGCCACGGAAATTCCCAACTCCCGTGCGATATCCTTCATTGTCAATGGTGCGCTTTTTTCCATCAGTTTTTAGCTTTCACGTTGCAAAGATACAACTTTTCACTTGTCACTATTCACGATTCGCCTATTAAGTTGATATATATCAATGCAAACGTTTGCATTATCTTAATAACGGATTTAAACAAAAAAAAGTATAATGTAGGCAAAAGATTTCTAACTTTGCACCGTCAAACGCTGTGGTATAAGTGAATGACTATGCAGCCAACATGTATGAATTAAAATTTAGTATAACAATTAACTCTAATTAAATGTAATGATGAAGCAGGTAAAATTTCAAATCCCGCTTAGGATGTTCGGCCTTTTGTTAGGCTTGTTCCTATCGGTAGGTGCCTTTGCTCAGATTGAGGTCAAAGGCCATGTGAAAGATGCTACAGGCGAACCCATTATCGGTGCTACAGTACGCGTGACGGGCACACAGGTGGCCACCGTCACCGACTTCGACGGTAACTTCGTCCTGAAAGCTAATCAAGGTGCAGAGATTACCATTTCCTACATCGGTTTTCAGACCGCTACAGTGAGTGCTGCACCAAATCTTACAGTTACTCTACAAGATGACCAGACTGTTCTGCAGGACGTTGTCGTCATCGGTTATGGTGTTGCCAAGAAAAGCGACCTGACAGGTTCTGTCACAGCGCTCAGGCCTGATTCAAAGAACAAAGGTCTCGTGGTGAACGCTCAAGACATGCTGGCAGGTAAGGTTGCAGGTCTGAACATCACCAGCAACAGTGGTGAGCCCGGTGCAGGTTCAAAGATCCGTATCCGTGGTGGTTCATCACTTTCTGCCTCTAACGACCCTCTGATTGTGATTGACGGTATCCCCATTGACAACAGCGGTGTTGCTGGTGCTCCGAATATCTTGTCGACCATCAACCCACAGGATATCGAGTCATTTAACGTGCTGAAAGATGCCTCCGCTACCGCAATCTATGGTAGCCGTGGTTCTAACGGTGTTATTATCATCACCACGAAGAAAGGCCGTGTTGGCATAGCACCTCAGATTTCTTATGCAGGAAGTCTGACCGTCAGCAAGAACAACAAGACTTTGGAAGTGATGGACGGCGACCAGTTCCGTTCTTATATCACCAATCTGTATGGCACAGACCACGATGCCTATCGTGCTTTGGGTACAGCCAATACCGACTGGCAGAAAGAAATCTACAGGACTGCTGTTTCCCACGACCACAACGTGACGGTTTCTGGTGCCATGAAGGCTCTGCCCTATCGCGTTTCCCTGGGTTACACCAATCAGGAAGGTACGTTGAAGTCATCTGACTTCCAGCGTTACACCGCTTCTCTGAACCTCAATCCTTCACTGTTAGACGACCACCTGGTACTGAACCTCAACGCCAAAGGTATGTATTCTCGTGCAGAATATGCCAATACCGGTGCTGTAGGTGCAGCCATCAGCATGGACCCGACACAGGATCCATACTCCTTTACCTCACAGCGCAGCAAGGAGATGGTGGGCAGCAATGAAGCCCAGGTCCTGAAGAACTTCGGCGGATACTATCAGTGGTTGGGCTCTGGCGCTTCTCTCAACGACAGCGCATGGCCACTCACCAAGTTTGACGATGCTACCAGCAACCCGCTGTCACTGCTCACCGAGCAGAGCGAGGTGGCCCATAGCCGTTCATTCATCGGTAGTGCAGACTTCGATTATAAGGTTCATGGCTTCGAGGATCTGCGTCTGCACGCTACCTTGGGTATCGATATCTCCAAGGGTCGTCAGCACACCACTCAGCTTCCAAGTTCTCCTGCCTCAAAAGGTAGTATGTACTACGGTAAAAACGGTTACTGGCAGAAGACCAAGCGCAACACGACGCTGAGTGCCTATGCCCAGTATTACAAGGACTTTAACAAGAACCACCATTTCGACATCATGGGCGGTTATGAGTGGCAACGTTTCTGGAGCAGCGAGATTACCGACAAGGCCCGTTACTATCCAGAGACCAACAACGATCCTGCGCTGCGTGGGACAAAGGCTGACTATGAATCTGCCGATGATAACAAAGTCTTCAAGACCGAGCACTATCTGGTTTCTTTCTTCGGTCGTATGAACTACACGCTGATGGATCGCTATATGCTGACCGCCACCGTCCGTGACGACGGTTCTTCACGTTTTAAGAAGCATTGGGCAGTGTTCCCATCCGTTGCTTTAGCATGGAAGGTCAAGAATGAAAACTTCCTCAAGGATGTAGAGGCACTGAGCGATCTGAAACTCCGCCTCGGCTGGGGTAAGACCGGTCAGCAGGATGGTGTATCCGATTACGGATGGATCCACACCTACTCCAAGAGCATCGGTACCAACGGCCTCTATCCCATCTACGGCGATGGTATCCTTTATCGTCCTGACAACTATACGGATGATCTGAAGTGGGAAACCACTACTACCTATAATGTAGGTATCGACTTCGGTTTCGCCAACCAGCGTCTGACGGGTAGCATCGACTACTACTACCGTAAGACTACAGACCTGCTGAACTACGCTAAAGCTCCCGCCATGTCTGGATATAAGAACATGATGTGGCAGAATATCGGTTCACTGAAGAACACCGGTCTTGAGTTCTCACTCAGCTGGAAAGCCGTTCAGACCAAGGAGTGGTTCTGGCAGTTGGACTACAACTTCACATGGAACAAGAATGAAATCACTGACCTTGAAGGCGTTTCCGACAACGGTATGCCCGTAGAGACCGGTCCTGGTGCCGGTGGTGGTACCGGAAACTACGTCCAGGCTCATCAGGTGGGCTATGCCGCCAACTCGTTCTATGTCTACCAGCAGGTGTATGATGCCAATGGCATGCCTATCGAGAACTGTGTCGTCGATCGTAATGGCGACGGTGTAATCACACCCGATGACCGTTACCTCTACAAGAATCCGACACCTCCTGTGACAATGGGTCTCTCTTCACGCGTGGAGTACAAGAATTTTGACTTAGGCTTCTCGCTCCGTGCCAGTCTGGGTAACTACGTGTTCAATGATGTGCTGCGCGGTTCAAGCAATGTCGGCGAAACAGGTGCTTGGGTACAGAACGCCTATATGGCCAACCACTTGAAGGATGCCATGGACCGCAACTGGCAGACCTGGGAATTGGCCGCCAACCAGTCAGACTACTATGTGACAAATGCTTCATTCCTGAAGTGCGACAACATCACGTTGGGTTATTCCTTTAGTGACCTGTTCAAGGCAAACAGCTTCCACGGACTCTCTGGCCGCGTGTTCGCTACATGCAACAACGTCTTCACTATTACGAAGTACAAGGGCATCGATCCTGAGATTGGCAACGGTGTTGACCAGAACATGTATCCGCGTCCTATCTCATTCATTGTAGGTCTCAACCTGAATTTATAATATAAATAGGAGAATCAAGTTATGAAATATATCATTAAGAATATCATTCCTGCAGCCGCATTTGCATTGACACTCGGCATGACCTCGTGTACGGGTGATCTGGATGTGGATCCGATAGACCCCAACCTCTCTACAGAGGTTAGCTTGGATGGTCTGTACCTGAAGTGCTATGCCAACCTTGCACTGCCCGGCAACGGTGGTGCCAACGGTGACTCTGATATTGATGGTTACGATGGTGGTACTGCTGGTTTTATCCGTCAGTTGTGGAATTCTAATGAACTGCCCACCGACGAGTCCATCTGCTGTTGGGGCGACCCCGGTATTTCCGGCTTTAACTTCAACCAGTATGACGCAGCTCACCCGATGATGCACATGTACTACTATCGTCTCACCACAGGTATCAACTACTGCAACAGCTATATCAATGAAGTTGGCGAAGGTGGTGATGCCCAGAAGATGGCAGAAGTCCGTTTCGTTCGCGCCCTACAGTATTACATGCTCATGGATGCATTCGGTAACATTCCATTTACTACAGCTCTTAGCAAACCTGAGCAAATCTCTCGTGTGGATGCTTTTAACTGGATTGAGAAAGAACTTCTTGAGCTTGAGCCCCAGTTGATGGATGCCAAAGCCATGAAGTCTACTGACGACGGCTATGGCCGTGCCACGAAAGGTGCTGCCTGGATGCTGCTGGCCCGTCTCTATCTGAATGCAGAGGTCTATACTGGCACAGCCCAGTGGGCCAAAGCCGCCGAATATGCCAAGAAGGTCATCGACGCCGGTTATCGTCTGAACACCACTGGTGCCAATCAGTGGAGCGCCTACCAGATGCTGTTCATGGCCGACAATGGTGAGAGCAGTGCTGCTTACGAGGCAGTGTTCCCGATTCTCCAGGATGGTTCTACGACAACCAGTTGGGGTGGTACACTCTTCTGCATCGCATCTACCTTCGACGGAAACATGCACGCTAATCCCGACGACGGTGTGGCTACCAACAACACCACACAGGCATGGGGTGGTAACCGCGCCCGTCCAGAACTCGTGAAGAAGTTCTTCCCGCTGGCCAATGCCCCTGAGGATGTACAGTCGTATGCCATGGCAGCGGCTGCCGGCGATGACCGTGCCCTGTTCTGCAGCGAAGGCCGCACATTCAATGTCGAGAAGGCCACAGAGTTTACCAACGGCTATGCTGTTGCCAAGTGGACCAACTTCCGCAGTGACAATGGTGCCACCAAGAATGCACAGTTCCCCGATACCGACTTCTTCCTGTTCCGTCTGGCAGAAGCTTATCTCACCTATGCAGAGGCTACAGCACGTCAGAACGGTGGTACCACGACAGCAGAGGGTACAGATTACATCAACCAACTCCGCGGTCGTGCACATGCGAGCAAAGCTGACAGCTACACCCTTGACAACATCATCGATGAGTGGGCTCGTGAGTTCTACTACGAGGGTCGCCGTCGCGTTGACCTCATCCGTTTCGGACTCTTCGGAGGTAACAACAACTACAAGTGGCAGTGGAAGGGTGGAGCCTATAACGGCACATCATTCAGTTCCGACCTGAACATCTACGCCATCCCCTCTAACGAGATTGCAACCAACAGCAACCTGAAACAAAATCAGGGTTACAAATAAGTAAATACATAAATGATTATAGACATGAAAAAGATGATAAAGTCCGCATTACTGCTGCTCTGCAGCGTATGCATCCTAACGGCCTGTGAGGATGACCGCGACTCTAATCCGACACTGAAGCAGCCCGCAGAGGGTTCGTTGGTGCTCAACAAGCCCAGCTTGCAGAACGCCATCTTCGACCTGGCAAACTCTTCGACTGTCAACCTCACGCTTAGCAGCCTGCCCGATTACGGCTTCCCTGCATACACCAACTACACGCTGGCAGCTTCCATGAATCCCGACATGAGCAATGCCATCGACGTGGCCACGACCCCGTATGCCAAGTTTGAAGTCGATGCTGCTACGCTTGCTGCAACGCTCACCGACATGGCTGTCGCTGCTGGAAAGACAGAAAGTGACTTCCCCCTTGACATCCCCCTTTATTTCCAGGCACGTGCCAATGCCATGCATTATGCAGGCAATGCCATTGAAGGGACGACCATCACTTCCAACATCGTCTCGTTGGATCACGTCCGTCTGGTCTACTCTCTGCCTCCTGTAACAACTCCCGACAACCTGTACATCACAGGCAACTTCAATGGTTGGGATTGGAATACCAGCCTCTCGATGGTTCAGTGTTACGACGGTCTGAACGTCTTCTGGCACATGGTATGGATTGACGATTCTGGTATCAAGTTCAATGCTGCCAAGGCATGGGACGGTGGTGAGGTTGGCTATAACCAGCTCAAGTCCATCAGTGGAGACCTGGCTGGCGAAATCGTAGATGCCGGTGGTAATATCGGTTCTTCTAAACCTGGCTGGTATCTGATGATCATTACTGCTTCCGTATCTGGTCGCGACATCGTCTATGACGCACAGTTCAACGAACCAAATGTATGGCTGATGGGTACCATCACAGCCAATGCAGACTGGAGCGAACTGGAAGATGGCATGAAGTTTGAGGTTCCCACCACATCTGATGGTGAGTTCGTTTCTCCTGCCTTCGTCAACAACTCCAGTGGCGATGGTGGTGTACGCTGCTACGTGAAGGTTCCCGGCTTCGACTGGTGGAAGTCTGAGTTCATGGTATTCGACAAGAAGATCATTTATCGTGGTCCTGCCGGTGATCAGGATCGTGTCGAAGGCTATGCTGGACAGAAGATTCACTTGAACTTTGGCAATGAAACCGGCTACATTGAGTAATAACAACTAAAAAAGAATCGTTATGAAGAAGATATTATCATATGTGTCACTCGCAATTACAGGTCTGCTCATGGCAGCCTGTAGCGAGGACTTCAAAGACTGGGCTTCTCAGAAGACATATCCTCAGGAGGATGCCATCACCATTCCCGGCTACACGGCTTCTCCTTCCAATGCAACAGGTGTAGACCTCAATGCCATCGAAGGCGAGACCGTACAGCTGATCAGCCTCAATGGTGGTGCACTGCCCGAGGGCTACATCCTCAACAGTCTACGTATGGAGATACAGCCAGCAGACCTTGACGGTGCTGAGAAGACTGTTTTAGAAGCAGTCTCTGCAGATGGAACCTTCTCAAAGGCAGACCTGCAGACAGCTGTTGTCAGTTACTATGGCGTTCGTCCAACACCACGTACCTTTAATGCACACGTCTATGTGGATGCTTTCAATGACGGTCAGAGTGCCTTTATTGATGCTGGCGAGATCACCTTCATCGTCACTCCGATAGCTCCGGTCATTGAGGACATCTATTACGTAACAGGTAACATTAACGACTGGAAGAATGACGACACCAGCTTCGAAGTGAGCAATGGTGGCAAGGATCCGTACGATAATCCTGTTTACGTCGTCGTCATTCCTGCCACGAAAGACGGCAGCGACTTACAGTTCAAACTGACTCCGAAGTCTGGCGTTGGCGGCGATTGGAGCGAATGTATTGCAGCAGCCAAGGAGCCCGGCAAGTTCAACTACCACAATGTCGGTGACAACTTCGTGATTCCTGCTGACGGCTCCTCATACTACCGTGTAGTCTTCAATATGCTCGATCAGACCTGGGAAGCTTCTGCAGTACCTCTGATTGAGAATGCCTACTACTATGTAGGTGCAGCAAACGGCTGGGGTGGCCAGACCTATAAGATGGTCAATGGCGGTGGCGATGTCTATGAGGATCCTGTCTTCAGCGTTGTCGTTCCCGCACAGGGTGGTGACCACTGGTTCAAGATCATGCCTGAGTCTGCATTCTCGCTGGGCAGCATTTGGGACAGCCCCTCTGTTGTCGGTGTGTACAACAACGGTACTTCAGACCTTGAGGGTATGTTTATCGTCGACAAGAACGGTAACGACCAGCCAGGTAGTGGTGCCAATGCATGGTGTCTCAAAGAAGGCGACCATCCTGCTGACTTCTATAAGATTACCATCAACATGATGAACCAGACCTACACGATCAAACCTATTATCGTTTCTGCTCAATATTATGTTGTCGGTGGCGTTCAGGGTTGGAGTGACAAGAACAAGACCTGCCTGTTTACACCAGAGGAGAAGAAGAACGTCCTCTCTTACACGACCAAGTGGACAGGAGCATGGGATCTGAAGATCTGGGATGCCGACGGCTTCGGTAACTGGGATGTAGCCTGGGGATGCGCTGTCGACGGCGACAATTCTCCCAGCGGAGCTCTTCAGAACAGTGGTGCACAGGCTATCTCAGCACCCTCGGCAGAGTTCTATACCTTCACCATCGACATGAACACGCAGACCTATACCTGGACAAAGCTCGAGAATCAGGCTCCAAAGGAGTATGAGAGCATCTCGCTCATCGGTGAGTTCAACGGCTGGGGTGGTGACTTCGACCTGACACAGGTCACACCGCACAACTGGTATGGTGTGTTCACCCAGGAGAGCGACGGTCAGCTGAAGTACCGTGCTAATCACGACTGGTCTGTCAACTGGGGCTATGGCAGCGACAAGGACTGGAACGTAGCCGACAGTTTCAACAAGATTGGAACAAATGGTGGTGGTAACATCTGGGTTCCTAAAGGCACCTATGCTGTTTATCTGAACGACATCACTAATTCTATGCTGATCATTGCCGAATAAGGCAATAGGTATAAAATCATTCAGGCGAGCCGCTTATAGCAACGGCTCGCTTGATTTTTAACATTAGCACAAATGAGAAGACTAGCAATATTGTTTTTAGCCATCAGCGTATCGATGTGTGTCTGGGCTCAACCCAAACGTTACTTGGGTGGTGACACATCACTATTACCATCGTACGAAGCGCAAGGCACTGTATATAAGGATTCCAGCGGCCGTCAGGTTAGCCTGCTACCCTTTCTCAAGAGACAAGGATGGAACATGATCCGCGTGCGGTTGTTCGTCGACCCACAGAATGCACCAGAAGGCCATAAGGACGAAGGTGTCTGTCAAGACCTGAACTACGTCATCGGTCTCTGCCGTCAGATCAAGAAGGCCGGGATGCAGGTCATGCTCGACTTTCACTACAGCGACACATGGGCCGACCCAGGCAAGCAGTTTACACCAAAACGTTGGGAAGGCTGCGACGCCCAAGCAATGACCGACAGCGTTTATACATATACGCGGGCCTCGCTCATGGCGATGAAGAAGGCTGGCGTCGCGCCAGAAATGATTCAAGTGGGCAACGAGATCACTAATGGTATGCTATGGCCAACAGCACAACTTTATGCAAAAGGCGATAGCACGACCACTCAAGAACGCTGGGTCATTCTCTGCAATCTGCTGAAGGCTGGTAGCAGAGCTTGTCGCGAAATCTGCCCCAAGTCACAAATCATCATCCACACTGAAAAAGCCGGCGACTGGGACATCACCCGCAACTACTACACACAACTACGCCGTCATGATGTCGACTACGACATTATCGGCCTTAGCTACTACCCTATGTGGCATAAGTCAATCCCCAACCTCGGCAAGACCCTCGATAACCTTGCATGGCTCTTTCCTGAAAAGCCTGTGATGATTGTTGAGACCGCTGCCTACTATTCTCATGAGAACGACCGCTGGGCAAAGCCTGACCAATATGCCGAGTTTTATCCTATCACTATTGAGGGACAGACACAGTTCACTCGTGAACTTATCACAGAGCTCCGTCGGCACCACAATGTCACTGGGCTCTTCTGGTGGTTCCCCGAGGAGAATGCCTTTGGGAACAATGTCGTCAAAGGATGGCTTAACCGTGGTCTTTTCAACAACCATAACGGACAAGTTCTTCCTGCATTTAAAGAATTCAACAACTTTTCAAAATAATGGGGACTCGAAGCTATCACAGCGTCGAGCCCCTCGCAAACTTCAAACAACCAAAAAAAGAATTGTTTGATGTCTTAATTATCGGATGAACAGTAATTCACGATACTTGGGCAGTGGCCAGAGTGCATCATCGACGATGAGCTCGAGCTTGTCGATCTCATAACGGATGGTGTCGAGCTTCGGCTCTACCTTATCGTGGTAGGCGATGGCCTTCTCATGCTCGTCCTCGATCTTATTGGCCAGTTTACGTGAGTTAACCAGCTCTTCCACACCTTTCTCGATAGCAGAGGTGCGCTCGGCAATTTCCTCGATAATCTTGATATTGCGTGCAGAAAGTTTCTCGGCCTTGTCGACGGGGAAGATAGCTGCCATATTCTCCACGTTCTTCAGCAACTGACTCTGATAGCTGGTTGCCACCGGGATGATATGGTTCATCGACAGGTCACCCAGTACACGTGCCTCAATCTGAATCTTCTTCGTGTAAGTCTCCCACTTCACCTCGTTGCGGGCCTCGAGCTCCTTCTTCGTCATCACGCCGAGACTCTCAAACATCTTGATGCTCTCGGGGTCGAGATAGCGCTCGAAGATCTTCGGACAAGACTTCTCAACGTCTAAGCCGCGCTTCTCTGCCTCGATGACCCATTCGTCGCTGTAGCCGTTGCCATCGAAGCGGATGGGCTTACAGGTCTTAATATCCTCGCGCAGCACGTCGATGATGGCGTGGAAAGTAGCGCTATGCCCAGTGCCTGCAAGTTTCTTCTCGAACTCAGGGATCTTGGCATCGACACGCTTCTTAAAGCTTACGAGGGCCTCAGCAACGGCGCTATTAAGCGCAATCATGGCAGAAGCACAGTTAGCCTCGCTGCCGACGGCACGGAACTCAAAGCGGTTGCCGGTGAAGGCGAAGGGAGACGTGCGGTTACGGTCGGTGTTGTCGATGAACAGTTCGGGAATCTCGGGAATGTCCATCTTCAGTCCTTGCTTGCCAGCCATGGCGAGGATGTCATCCACGTCGGCCTTCTCGATGTGGTCGAGCAATTCAGAGACCTGCTTGCCGAGGAACGAACTGACGATGGCGGGAGGAGCCTCATTGGCACCCAGACGATGAGCATTGGTAGCACTCATGATAGAGGCCTTCAGCAGACCGTTGTGCTTGTAGACGCCCATCAGCGTTTCTACAATAAACGTAGCGAAACGCAGGTTCTGCTCAGCGGTCTTGCCGGGAGCGTGCAGCAGCACACCAGTATCCGTGCTCAGCGACCAGTTGTTGTGCTTACCTGAGCCATTGATGCCTGCGAAGGGTTTTTCATGCAGTAGTACGCGGAAACCGTGTTTGCGGGCTACCTTCTTCATCAGCGACATCAGCATCATGTTGTGGTCGACAGCCAGGTTGGTCTCCTCGAAAATCGGCGCCAACTCAAACTGGTTGGGGGCCACCTCGTTGTGACGCGTCTTGCAGGGCACACCCAGCTCCAGAGCCTGAATCTCAAGGTCGCGCATGAAAGCCGCAACGCGCTCGGGGATGGCGCCAAAGTAGTGGTCGTCCATCTGCTGGTTCTTGGCCGAGTCGTGGCCCATCAGCGTACGACCTGTCAGCAGCAGGTCTGGACGGGCAGCATACAATCCCTCATCCACGAGAAAATACTCCTGCTCCCAGCCGAGGTTCGAAGTGACTTTCTTCACAGCAGGGTCGAAGTAGTGGCAAACATCGACGGCGGCCACGTTCACAGCATGCAGGGCGCGCAGCAGCGGAGCCTTATAGTCGAGTGCCTCACCGCTATAAGATATAAATACAGTGGGGATACACAATGTATCGTCGATAATAAAGACGGGTGATGTGGGATCCCAAGCGGAATAGCCACGTGCCTCGAAGGTAGAACGGATACCGCCAGAGGGGAATGAACTTGCGTCCGGCTCCTGCTGAACGAGCAGCTTACCTGTGAACTCCTCTACCATACCTCCCTTGCCGTCGTGCTCGATAAACGAGTCATGCTTCTCGGCGGTACCTTCCGTCAGGGGTTGGAACCAATGGGTATAGTGCGTCACACCATTCTCCGTGGCCCACTGTTTCATACCTTCTGCCACAGCGTCTGCAATCTGACGATCCAGTCGTGCACCATTGTCCATTACGTCTATCATCTTCTCATACACGTCCTTCGGCAGGTACTTGTACATCTTCTCACGATTGAAGACCTTCTTGCCAAAATACTTTGCGGGTCTTTCACTTGGTGTTTTTACGTCGAGCGGCTTCTTCTTGAATGCCTCACCGACAACCTGAAATCTTAATGCTTCCATAATCGTTTGTGTTTAATGTTTTTTAGTCCAGTTTTCTATTCTCGTTAATGCTTCTTCTGTTTTCTCGTGACTACCAAAGGCGGTGAAGCGCACATAGCCCTCGCCTGAAGGACCGAAGCCTACACCTGGCGTGCAGACAACATTCGCACCGTAGAGCAGAGCCTCGAAGAAGGGCCATGAACCCATACCGTCAGGCGTGCGCATCCATATATAGGGAGCGTTCTCACCACCGTATACCTCAAAGCCGAGGGCACGCAACTTAGTTAGCATGCGGTGGGCATTGTCCATATAGTAATCGATGGTCTGCTTAATCTGTTCCTTACCCTCTGGCGTGTAGATGGCCTCGGCGGCACGTTGCGAGATATAGCTCGTGCCATTGAACTTCGTACACTGACGACGCAACCAAAGTTGGTTCAGTGGGATGCGCTCACCCTCGAAAGTCGATACACTGACCTCCTTCGGTACCACGGTGTAGCCGCAGCGCACGCCTGTAAATCCCGCCGTCTTCGAGAATGAGTGGAACTCGACGGCGCATTTGCGGGCACCGCGGATCTCGTAGATCGAGTGTGGTATCTCCGGATCGCGGATATAGGCCTGATAGGCAGCATCGTAGAGGATGAGGGCATCGTTCTTCAATGCGTAGTTCACCCACTTGCGCAGTTCTTGTTTGGTGATAACCGTTCCCGTCGGGTTGTTGGGATAACAGAGGTAGATCACGTCCACTGGTCGACCAGAAGGCAGTGGCGGCACGAAACCATTTTCCGCCGTACAGGGCATATAGCGCACCTTGGTCCAACGGCCGTCACGATAGGTGCCGCAACGGCCTATCATCACGTTCGAGTCGATATAGACGGGATAGATGGGGTCGGTGACACCGATAAAGTTGTCCCAATGCAGCAGCTCCTGAAAGTTGCCCGTGTCGCTTTTTGCACCATCGTTGATAAAGATTTCATCGATGTCGAGATGTACGCCACGCGGAAGGAAATCGTTCTTCAAGATGGCCTCACGCAGGAAATCGTAGCCCTGCTCAGGACCATAGCCGCGAAATCCTTCTACGGTAGCCATTTCATCGGCTGCCTTATGCATCGCCTCCACAACGGCTGGTGCCAACGGCTGCGTCACATCACCAATGCCCAACGAAATAACTTCGGCCTTGGGATGCATCACCTTGAAGGCGTTCACCTTCTTGGCGATGTCAGCGAACAGGTAGTTCTGCTGCAAGTTCAGGAAATGAATATTTACTAATGCCATAGTTTTATTGTGTTTGAAGTTTGCTTAATTCTATTTCTCCATCGAAGACGAAGGTGGCAGGACCCGTCATGTATACGTGGTTGTCACTTTCGCGCCACTCAATGCTCAGCGTGCCGCCATCCATCACGATTTCACTCTTACGTCCGGCCTTACCTGTTATTGCTGCAGCTACGGCGGTAGCACAAGCACCCGTACCACAAGCCATCGTAATGCCGCTGCCACGCTCCCAAACGCGAGTGCGAATCGTGCCTTCCATTTCCACCCGCGCAAACTCAATGTTACATCGCTGTGGAAAAGCCGGATGATATTCGAGTATACGTCCCGTCTCACCTACCTGATCCACATTGTCCGTGAAGATCACATAGTGCGGATTGCCCATTGAGACGAACACGCCCTTACCCAAGCCACGACTGGCCAGGAACAGGCTTTCGTCCTCAAACACAGGCTCACCCATATCCACCGTCACAGAATCCACCACACCCTCTGGAGTAAGATGCAAGTTGAGCACTTTTACCCCAGAAAGCGTGAGCAGACGAATTTGTGTTTGTGTTGTTATTCCTCTGTCATAGAGATATTTGCCGATACAACGGCTCGCATTGCCGCACATCATGGCCTCACTGCCATCGGCATTATAGATATGCATGGTAAAGTCGGCCTCAGGAATCGAAGACGCGCCTATCAGCACCAAGCCATCGGAGCCTATACCCTTATGGCGGTCACTTAGGGCGATGGCTGCTACCTGCGGGTCGGCAATTTTCTCCTCCATCATATTAATATAGATGTAGTCGTTACCGCAACCATGCATCTTCGTAAACCTGATTTTTTGTGTCATATTGCTACTTTTGTTTGAAGTTTGCTAACTTTTTGTAACTATTTCGGGTACAAAGGTATGCAAAAAGTCACAAACCACAAAGAGATGGCCCCATTTTGTTTGTAGAAAATTCAAAAAACTATCATTTTGTAAAGTCTTCAGGCTAAAAACACCTCTTTTCCCTTACACCTTGCCATTTAATCTCTCTATTCTCTTGCAAAATGTAACTTTGTTGACATAAATCATGTTCGTTAGGGTTCAAGTGATATGAAGAAATGTTAAATAGTAGCCAAACTAATTAATTTAGTTTAAAAACTATAAGATTTAGTTGTATGTAACGAAAATTTTTAGTTACTTTGCGGTCAGATATTGAATACGACGCGTTTTGAATAACGAAAACAACGACATCTTTTAAGAATGAAAAAGCTGACAAATAAAGAAAAAGAGATCATGGATCTGTACTGGGCGCACGGGCCGATGTTCGTAAAGGAACTCCTGGAGTATTACGACGAGCCCCGTCCGCACTTCAATACACTCTCTACGATGGTCCGCATCCTGGAGAAGGAGGGATATCTGGATCATAAGCAGTTCGGCAATACCTATCAGTACTATCCCCTCATCACCGAGGCGGAGTACGGACGGAACTCCATTGCCGGCGTGATCAAGAACTACTTCTCGGGCTCCTACCTCTCAGCAGTCTCCTCGTTCGTCAAGGAAGAGAAGATTTCCGTTGAAGAGCTTCGTGAACTCATCGACCAGATTGAAAGTAACAAATAGTCAAATCGTAAATAGTCAAATTGTCAAATGATAGAGTTTCTGATTTACGACCTGAAGGTGGCTGTGCTAATCGCGGTGTTCTACATGTTCTACCGCCTGATGCTGTCCAAGGAAACCTTCCACCGTGTGAACCGCATCGTGTTGCTAGCGACAGCAGTGGTAAGCTTTGTGCTGCCTCTCTGTGTGATTACGATGCATGAGACGATGGTGATGCCAGCGCCGATGTCACGGATAGACGTGGAACTCGGGACTGCCGCTGCCATCGCCGATGAAGCATCGCAGGTATCTCTGTGGCAAAAGGCCCTACCTATCTTATTTATAATAGGTATGGTGGCAACGATGGCCAATACCCTCTGGTCTGTATTCAGAATTCTCGCACTGATAAGAAAGAGCGAACAGCATCCTCAAGATGACGGCACCACGATCTGCGTGACCGGTAACGCGGCGCTGGCACCGTTCAGCTGGATGCACTATATCGTGATGAACCGCAGCGACTATGAAACACAAGATGCTGCGATTCTGGCTCATGAACGGGGACACATACGCCTGCATCACTCGTGGGACGTGCTCCTCGTGGATCTCCTCACCGCCCTCCAGTGGTTTAATCCCGCCATCTGGATGCTCCGCAGCGACCTGCGCGCCATCCATGAATACGAGGCCGACGGCGAAGTACTCTCAAAAGGGATCAATGCGCGTCAATATCAATACCTGTTAATCACAAAAGCCGGTGGCATCGGCGGGTACTACCTTGCCAACGGAATCACTCACAGTGCCCTCAAAAACCGAATCACAATGATGTTACATAAAGAATCCCCCCGCAGACGCCTGTTGAAACTGCTGGCCCTGCTGCCCATCGTGGGCGTCACCCTTGCCCTCAACGCCGAGACTGTCACCGATGTCATCTATAAGAACGATAAGCCGCAGAAGCAGGTGCCCGTGAAGAAGGGCAAGGCCAATGCGACCATCAGGACGGGTAACAACCAGACCATCCAGGTGGTGGCCACGGACATCCAGAAGACTGAGAAGCAGGAGGTCAAGGAGGAAGCCTCCGCTAAGCCTAACGACGAGCGTGCCTTCGATGTCGTGGAAGAGATGCCTCAGTTCCCTGGCGGCATGCAGGCATTGATGGAATTCCTCTCAAAAAATATCCGCTATCCGAAGGAAGCCTTCGAGGCTAACAAACAAGGCCGTGTCATTGCCAATTTCGTGATTGAGAGAGACGGCAGCATCAGCGAGGCCAAGGTCGTGAAATCTGTAGATCCAGCGCTCGATGAGGAAGCAGTCCGTGTCATCAACGCAATGCCTAATTGGATGCCAGGCAGACAGAGCGGCAAGGCCGTGCGCGTGAAGTACACTGTTCCGATCAATTTCCGTCTGGACGGCAGCAAACCCAAGGACAACAACGTTGCTAACGTCATGCAGGCTGCTGCTTCTGGTAATATCTTTCTAACGACAAACGATCCTGTCAAGACGCCGTTGATTATTGTCGATGGCAAGGAAGTGCCTTATGAGAACTTGAAAACTATCGTCCATGATGATGTCGAGAGTATCAATGTGCTGAAAGACAAGGCCGCCGTCACTATGTATGGTGAGAAAGGCAAAGATGGTGTTATCGTCATCACCACGAAGAAGTAATAAATCCTCTTATGAACAGAATCATAATATTCTTAGGCCTCGCCTTTCTGACGACTCTCTCCGTCAGGGGCGAGGTCTTTGCGAAAAAGAAGGTGGTGGAACCCATTGCCACGGATTCCCTCACCCTTCTGATAGAAGCTGGTGACAGCTGTATGAAGCAGTCCAACACCTTCGAGGCACTCCAATATTTCCAGCAGGCCTATGCCCATTGCGACAGCAGTCTCACACGCATCAAACTCGCAGACTGCTACTACAAACGGGGAAACTACTATCAGACCGCCAATCTGCTGAAAAATATCCCAGGCGGACAATTCACCCACGAAGCCCTGCGACAGCTCGCCTTCAGCTATCAGAAACAGAATGATATCGACTCCTACCTCTTTTGGGCTGGGCAATTGGTGGCCCACTATCCCATGGACGGTGAGATGATCGCGGGTCTCACGGTGGGCTATGCCAGGAAAGACCAAGCCTGGAAGGGCGTCAGTTATGGCGAAGGTTACTTCAAGGAAGACTCCACGAACATCCTCGTAAACCGTGCCCTCGCCGATGCCTATTTCATGGACCGTAAGTTCGACAAGTCGGCAGCGATGTACGAACGTCTGCTGCAGCAAGGGGATTCCACCTTCAACACGCTCTACTCCGCAGGCATGTGCTACTCACAGTTAGACAGCCTAGAACTGGCCTATGAGCATCTTCGCAATGCCCTCTTCCTATCACAGATGCAACACGCCAATTGTGCCTATCGGTTAGGAGTTGTTTGCGTGGATACCCACCGATTGGACGAGGGAATCGGCTATCTGGATCTCGCCACAGAGCTTCTGAAGCCCGATACCACCGTCATGAAAGCTATCACCCTCGCAAAAGGCGAAGCCTACTATCTGTCATTTCACCATGCCAAAGCTGTGGAGGCCTGGAAGGAACACTTGAAATATAATCCCAATTCCATCGCCACCTATTATAATATCGCCAATGCCACCTATTATTACCTTCCAGACAATAAACAAGCGAAGAGTTACTTTGAGAAGTTTCTCGAACTTGCCCGCAAGGAAGAGACCCCCAATGCCCAGCTGAAGGAGATGATGGAGAAGGCAGAGACATTGCTCAAAAAGTCTAAAGTACGTTAAGTTTTTTACGTTTCGTTGCATAGTTCCGATTTTTTCTGTATTTTTGCAGAAAAAATAGAGAGACTATGGCAAGAAACGCGAAATGGTCGGAAGACTACTGGCTGCTGCTGATGCAGATCTACCTCCAAAAACCCGTGGGTGTCAAGCCCATGTACAGCCGGAAGATGGTGGATCTAAGCCTTGAATTGCACATCGCGCCCAACATACTGTTTACAAAGATGTGTCAGATTGCCAATCTGGAAACTCCCCGTGTCGAACATATCTGGGAGACTTACGGCAATAACCCCCGTAAACTGACTCGTGCCATCAAACTGTGGCATGAGATGCGTGGTTATGGTCATGCAGATGAGTTTTATGATGGCGTGGAGGTGAACGAAACCTTTGAGAAGGACTTCAAACCTGTATCCGACAGCAACATGACCCCCGCGATGCTCATCCTGATCCTGGACCTGTACTTTCGTCTCACCCCCATCACGATGGTCAGCGAGACTCCAGAGATCCAACAACTGGCCAGACTTCTCAAGGTAAAGCCACAAGAGGTCGTTGAGGTGATGGAGGTCTTCCAACACTGCGATCCTTACCTAAATAAGAAGGACGTCATGATCAGTCCATTGCTCTTGCCCTGTAATGACATCTGGCGACGTTTCGGCAATTCAGACCCAGAGCAGTTGGCATCGTTCGCAGAACAACTCTCAGAATACTTTAAGGGATGAGTGTGAAAAGCGGTCAGATTCAGGAACAGAGACTGACGGAGAGTCAGAAACTGGCTCAGAGCATCTCACACCAGCAGCTGCTACAGGCGTCGTTGGTAGAGTTGCCCGTTACCCAACTCGTAGACCGTATCAACACAGAGATGAACGATAATCCTGCTTTGGACATAGACTATGATGCACAGGAGGCTCCAGACTATCCGGACTATACCGATGACAACGAAGCCACGGACTACGAGGTAAACAATGAGCGCGAAGAACGACAGTCCGCTCTCGATGAGGCCCTCGCAGGTATCGGCCGCGACGATGAGGACCTGCCTGTATATCATGGTGGCATCGATGTGGCGGAAGAGCGCGAAGAGATGGTCTATGGCGAAACCACATCCTTCTATGATCAACTGAAAGAACAGGTAGGCGAGACGAATCTCACGGAGCGCCAGCGCGACATCATCGAATATCTCATCGGCTCACTCGACGACGATGGATTACTGAGAAAATCCCTCGACGTCATCAGCGACGAACTGGCCATCTATCACAATCTCGACACCACCCCTCAAGAAATCGAGGAGGTGCTCACCATCCTGAAGGACTTCGACCCTGCGGGCATTGGTGCACAATCGCTACAGGAATGCCTGCTGATACAGATCTCGCGGCGCGAGAAATCGATAGTAAAAACGCTGATGAAAAAGGTCATCGCCGACTATTTTGAGGAATTCACAAAAAAACACTGGGACAAGATACAACAGGCTCTGGATTTGACGGATATGCAGGCTAAAGCCCTCTTTGACGAACTCCGCAAGCTGAATCCACGTCCAGGAGCCTCGATGGGCGAGACGGTGGGTAGAAGTCTGCAACAGATAACCCCAGATTTCATCGTAGATACACAAGACGACGGCACCATCACCTTTACCCTGAACAACGGTGAGATACCTGAATTGAAGGTGTCGCAATCGTTTGTAGACTCCATGAAAGAATATCAGGAGAACAAAGACCACTTAAGCCGACAGACGAAGGAGGCACTGTTGTATATCAAGAAAAAGGTGGATGCCGCACAGGGATTCATCGAAGCAATCAAAGCGCGACGACATACCCTCGCAGTAACCATGCAGGCCATCATCACACTGCAACGACAGTTCTTTCTCGATGGCGACGAAGCCTCATTACGTCCTATGATATTAAAGGATGTGGCAGAATATACGGGACTGGATCTCAGCACCATCTCACGTGTCAGCAATTCAAAATACGCCCAGACCCGTTGGGGCACTTTTCCCCTGCGACATTTCTTCAGCGACAGCTATGTGACGGAGAGTGGTGAGGAACTGTCTACACGACAGATCAAGGCTGCCCTGCGTGACATCATCGAAGCTGAAGACCCCAAGAGTCCACTCAGCGACGATGCTCTCCGCGAGGAACTCACTAAGAAGGGTTTTCCTATAGCCCGACGGACGGTTGCTAAATATCGTGAGCAACTAGGTATCCCCATAGCAAGACTAAGAAGGTAAAAGTGAATAGTGAATAGTGAAAAGGGAGAAGACAATCATATTGACGGCTAGGGTGATGAGTATGGTATTCACGCCCTTCTATCTGCCAATCGTAGGACTGGCGGCATTGTTTACGTTGAGCTATCTCAGTCAGATGCCGACGCCTTACAAACTGCAGGTGCTCACGATGGTCTACTTGTTTACCATCCTTCTACCTACGGTGCTGATTCATTTATACCGCAAGCATCAGGGATGGACACTTATACAATTAGGCAACCGCGAACGGCGTATGGTGCCTTATATGATCAGTATCCTTTGTTACTTCTGCTGTGTCTACTGGATGGACTATCTACACATTCCCCACTTCATGAGCAATATCGTTTCAGTGGCGCTGTTTATTCAGATTGTATGTGCACTGATCAACGTGTGGTGGAAGATCTCAACACATACCGCCGCCATCGGAGGAGTGGCTGGAGCACTCTTCGTCTTCGGCGAACTCTTCGGCTTTAATCCCGTGTGGTGGCTCTGCCTGGTGTTTATCCTGGCTGGTATCCTTGGAACAAGTCGTATGATCCTGCGTCAGCACTCGTTGTTACAAGTCGTAGCAGGATTTGTCATCGGCGTCATTTGCGCCTGCATCGGACTGGTGTATTTTTAAGTGAATAGTTATTAGTGAATAGTGATATGAAACCGTTAGTAAGTATTATCATGGGTAGCACGAGCGACCTGCCCATTATGGAAAAAGCCTGTAAGTTGCTGAATGAGATGCAAGTGCCCTTTGAAGTGAATGCATTGTCAGCACACCGTACTCCCGATGCTGTGGAGGAATTTGCACGCACGGCCAAGAGTCGTGGTATCAAGGTTATCATTGCAGGTGCCGGAATGGCTGCTGCTTTACCTGGTGTCATCGCTGCCTCGACGACACTGCCCGTTATTGGCGTACCCATCAAAGGGATGCTCGACGGTCTTGACGCCATGCTCTCCATCATCCAAATGCCTCCAGGCATCCCCGTAGCGACAGTGGGTGTGAATGGTGCCCAGAATGCAGCCCTTCTGGCTGTAGAGATGATGGCCCTCAGCGATGAGATGCTGGCACAGCGTCTCGCCGTATATAAAGGTAACCTGCGGATTAAGATTGAAAAAGCCAATGAGGAATTAGCCCAAATCAAATATGAGTATAAGACGAATTAGTAGTGAAACCCGTGTGGGCGGTATCGGCATCGGAGGTGCAAACCCCATCCGTATCCAGTCGATGGCAACTGTAGACACCAACGACACAGAAGGCTGTGTGGCTCAGGCCAAGCGTATCATCGATGCAGGTGGTGAGTTGGTACGTTTTACCACACAAGGCACCCGTGAGGCTGAGAACATGAAGAACATCTCTGCCCGTTTGAAGGCCGACGGTTACGAGACTCCCCTCGTAGCCGATGTGCACTTTACGGCACATACGGCCGATGTCGCAGCCCTCTACTGCGAGAAGGTGCGTATCAACCCTGGTAACTATGTGGATCCAGGACGTACCTTTAAGCACCTGGAATATACCGATGAAGAATATGCTGCAGAACTGCAGAAGATTGAGCACCAGCTAGTGCCCTTCCTGAATATCTGTAAGGAGCACCATACGGCAGTGCGTATAGGTGTGAATCACGGTTCTCTCAGCGACCGTATCATGTCACGTTATGGTGACACGCCAGAGGGTATCGTAGAGAGTTGTATGGAATTCCTACGCATATGTCGTCGTGAAAACTTCAACGATGTGGTTATCTCCATCAAGGCCTCGAACACCGTAGTGATGGTGACCACCGTTCGTCTGTTAGTGAAAACGATGGATCAGGAAGACATGCATTATCCCCTGCATCTGGGCGTCACTGAGGCTGGCGAAGGTGAGGACGGACGTATTAAGAGTGCTGTCGGTATCGGTGCGCTGTTGACAGAAGGCATCGGCGACACTATCCGTGTGTCTCTCTCTGAAGAACCTGAGTGCGAAATCCCCGTGGCCCGCAAGCTCGTGGATATGATTGAGGAATGTGCTGCGCTGCGTGCTCAAGCTGAAGCCAGCATTCAAGATGACACCATCACGCTGACCCTCGATGCCCCAGATTGGGAAACTCTACAACTGAAAGCTGCAATGTCTGTCGGCGCCCTCCTCATCGATCACAAGGCCCATCAACTTGTCATCCGTCTTAACAGCGGTAGCAAACTCTCAACTCTCAGTTCTCAACTCTCCACTCTCTCCGATGCCATTCTCCAGGCCGCCCGTATTAAGTTTACGAAGACCGAATACATCTCCTGTCCAGGCTGCGGACGTACGCTCTATAACCTTCAGGAGACCATCGCAAAGATTAAGGCGGCAACGAAGGACCTCGTGGGACTGAAGATAGGTATCATGGGATGTATCGTCAACGGTCCTGGCGAGATGGCTGATGCTGATTACGGTTATGTAGGTGCCGGCCGTGGGAAGATCAGTCTCTATAAGGCTAAGGAATGTGTGGAGAAGAACATTCCTGAGGAAGAGGCTGTAGAGAAACTACTCGAACTCATCCGTAACGACAGAAAATAAAGAATCCCGCCAGCTGGCGGGATTTCTTTATGTATGCAAGTTCAACACGAACCGCGTTCCTTTAGTGAAAGCTGGATCGATGTCTAGGTCGCCGTTCATCTTCAGCGCCATCTGACGACAGATTGGCAGTCCGAGACCATCGCCAGTGGTAAGATCCTTCACCTCGAGGAAAGGCTTGAACACATCCTCACGCTTCTCTTCAGGAATACCCTCACCTGTGTCTGATACTAGGAACTGCTGGGCATGGGCACCACGTTTCTTGAACTCAAGACAGATCGTGCCACCCGCAGGTGTATATTCTGCGGCATTCTCCAACAGATGGCTCAAGATATGAGAGACATATTCCTTGTGGATGGGTGCACTCATATTAGGAGCGTTCACCGTCAGCGTCACACTGCTTTTCACCTTGTCGCGGATCTGGTCCATCAGCGTCTCACAGAACTTTGGAATCTGAGTATCTTCCAGTTCCACAGGCTCCGTAGAGTTCTCCAATTCAGACAGCGTCTGGATATGTTCTGAAAATTCCATCAGCGCCTTCACCTCAGGCTGGCTGTTATCGAGTTTCTGCAAAGTCGGATCCAGCTGAGCAGAGATGTTACTGATAAACTTTGCTTTCAGGGCGTTGTTCTCATTGGCTATGCGAATGGTCTTCTTCTGCTTACGCGTCAAGAGGATAAAACGCATCAGTACGACACCCCCAATTACCAGTGCTGCGGCGAGTGCTGCGGCGAGGATACAGAGTCCGATGATGATGGCCTGACGTGTGGTCAGCGAACTGTCTTTCTCTGAGATGGAGGCCTCGTTGTCGGCTATCTGCTTCTTCAAGGCACCAATCTCATCAGCATGCTTCAAAGCATCGGTAGAGTCCTTCCAGGCGAGATAGTTGCTATACGACTGTGCCACCATATTGGCATTATTGCTCCTGCGGGCATTAGCGATGAGCGTCTTGTATACCTCGTCCACCTTGCCGTACTCCTTCTGTGCCGTCAGCTTGCTGGCCATCTCCTTGAAGACAGCATTACCCTGGGCATTCTGGCCGAAGGAGTAGTAATAGACGGCCTTGTTGTAGAGCAGGTCGTTCTTTACACTCTCATCGCCTGAGGTATTGGCCTGACTCTCCATGATGTCTAACTGTTCCTTCACACTCGAGGGCCTATGCAGTTTCATATACATCTGCATACGTTCCTTCGTCACTAGATAGTGCAGCGCAGCCTTTTTGACAGCACTCTTCTCGTTGGCGATGATAGTCTGGTCGATGCGACGCAACAAATCGAAGGCCTCCTTGTAATAGTTCTCCTTGTAATACAGCGCCGTAGCCTTGACACCACACTCTACACCCTGTTTAATTTGCCCCTTGTTGGCATAGTCCTCAAAAGCACGGATAAAGTTAAAACGGGCACTGGCAACTTTGCCTTTCTCAATGTCGGCTTCTGCATGTTGTTGAAGCTCGCTCTTCTTCACCTCCTGCGCACCAACCATGCCACAGCAGAAGAATACACTCAGAAGTAATACAAAAACTTTCTTGTTCATAATTACAACATTTTATTCACTGTTTACTAACTTAAAAAGCTTATCACTGGGGCGTACTTTGTCCGTGACAGCGATGGATACACGAGTACCTTGTTCCGCTACCTCCACAGGTCCATGATCACCATGTATCTCATCGGCAGTGACATACATCACCCCTGTCGTGGGGCCTGTGATCAGCATCTTGTCACCCACCTTGAAGGTATTCGCCTCGACGGTAAACTCTGCCACACCTAGTTTCGAAAAGTACTTCACACCCTTGCCGATATACACCTTGCGCTCTGTGGCGTTCGAACCGTAGTTCTTGTTCCATTCTCCCATCAGTTGTCCCTGATAGTATCCATCCCAGAAACCACGGTTGAAGACAGTGGCAAGACGTTCGTCCCACTCGTCTTTCTTCTCCTCCGTAAACGTGCCATCGAGCACAGCCTGAATGGCTTCTTTGTAACACTTCACGACGGTATACACGTATTCTGGACCGCGCGCACGTCCTTCAATCTTAAACACCCTCACGCCACTTTTCATCATACGGTCGATGAAACGGACGGTCTTCAGGTCCTTCGGGCTCATGATATATTTGTTGTCGATGTCCAACTGATAGCCCGTCTCGTTGTCCGTAGCGGTATAGCTGCGGCGACACACCTGGATACATTCACCACGATTCGCCGAACGATTGGCTGCATGGAGACTCATGTAACACTTGCCGCTAATGGCCATACAGAGGGCACCGTGACAGAACATCTCGATACGGATCTGTTCACCAGAGGGACCGCAGATATGCTCTTCTTCCACCTGACGGAAAATCTCTGCCACCTGGTCCATATTCAACTCTCGCGCCAGCACCACAACATCGGCAAACTGTGCGTAGAAACGCAGGGCCTCGATGTTCGAGATGTTCAGCTGCGTAGAAAGATGCACCTCCTGTCCCACTTTGTTACAATAGGTCATCACCGCCACGTCGCTAGCGATGACGGCAGAGATGCCTGCCGCCTTCGCGGCATCGATGATCTCATGCATCAGAGGGATATCCTCACCGTAGATGATGGTGTTCACTGTCAGATAGCTCTTGATACCATGCTCACTACAGGTTTGTGCCATCTCCTTCAGGTCGTCGATAGTAAACGCCGAGGCAGAATGCGCCCGCATGTTCAGCTTTTCGATGCCAAAGTAGATGCTGTCGGCTCCTGCCTGTATGGCTGCAGTGAGTGACTCGCGTGAGCCTACCGGCGCCATGATCTCGAACTCTTCACTTTTCACTTTCACAATTCACTTAAAAAACGTAGCCTAAATTGATATAAAAGTACGGACTCTTTGTGCGATTGGCATAACCCAGCGTCGCCCCCAGAGGTCCGAACATCGTCTTGTAATAATAAGCCCCCTGCACACCTATCAGCGTCTTGGTCTTCATGATGTCGGCGATATGCTCAGCATGCTGGGCTACTGACGTCCGCAGCAATACATAATGGTTACTCCCCAACCGCTGCTGTGCCTGCAGTCTCACGGCCAGATAGTGTCGCTCGGCATACTCCAAATGTCCCAGACCGGCAAAGGGCACCTGTTGTTCTACGTAGTGTCCGAAGGTGTCGCCACCCATGATATTGCCGAAGATATGCGGCAACTCCGGGCCGAAAATTAGACGTCCGTACAGCATTGTCTGCAGCGTGAAGCGCGAGTTCATCGATAGTGACTTGCGCCAGTGGGCGTTCACATCCGTCAGGCCTGCCTTACCTTTCATCTTTGCCAGATTATCAGTGATAAAAGCATATCCTGCATGGAAACGGGCACCACGGGAGGGAAAGTACCAGTCGTCCTCAGAATTAAAGTCCAACTGCGCCCGATAACTGAAATAGTGGTCATTCTCAAACTCCACCGTTCGCGACTGATTCGACTGCAGCTTATTGCTGAAGTGGAAATAGTCCCAGCGCACACCCATCCTCAGGTCGAAGTTATGCACACTCAGGTTCACGGGCTCAAGGTTCAGCTGATGGTGGTTGTAGAGCACACTGTACTCACGCTCGCCTTCCAAATAGACGTCCATGTCGTTATGACGGTAAAAATAAGAAATTGCTGGACGTGTGAAATGCAGCGTCTTGGGGTGTAAGATTAATTCTCCTCCTACCATCAGACGTTTTCCTAGCCTCAGGGTAATATCCGAACTCACGAGCAACGTCTTGTTCAACGGCAGACTAACATTCGTCTGCAGCGCCACGATCTCTTCGGTATCAAAACGGAAGCCCACATTCACCTGACTGGTCTTCCTGCTTCCTCCCGTAAGGATGAGGCGATAGCCGTCGCCCTCCTCAATGAGTCGAGAGGTGGCAATACGATAAAACAAGTCCATACGCATGGCCGTGGTCAGCAATGCCTCTTCACGGGGACTGATACTGTCCAGACGGTTCAGATGGAACTTGTCTGTTAGGAACTTCTCGTCGCTGGCGGTCATATTCTCGAATACAACGCCCTTCAACCGGACCTTCTCTGTCAGCACAGACAGCCGCCGTGAAGGGTTTTGAGAGTGTAGAGTTGAGAGTTTAGAGTTTGCTACTGCTCCCAACTCTCCACCAATCCTCGTCAACTCTTCCCAGTGCTTCATCGCCTCTTCCTCACCCCATCGCAGTAGCGTGTCTACGGCGGCCTTGTTAAAGCTGGCAGCACTGTAGCTCTTAGGATCCACACAGATATGAACGTCCGTCATAGCGATGTTATCGTCGAGCTTATTCATACAGTTCACATCTACCAGCTGCTGGACGATGGCAACGGTATTCGACAATTTCTCTGCCGACCTTGGAGGTTCCGTCACAGTGACGCCGATAATAATGTCGGCTCCCATCTCGCGGGCCACGTCGGCAGGATAGTTGTTGCGGAGACCACCATCCACGAGCACCATGTCGCCCATGCGCACAGGCGAAAAGACTGCAGGGATGGCCATCGAGGCGCGCAACGCCTGGGGCAGGCGACCAGAGTGGAAGTCGTATTCCGTATAAGTCACCAGATCTGTCGCCACACAGGCAAAGGGTATCGGCAGACGGTTGAAATCTATCGAATCCGTATAGCCCGTACAGAGTTTCTGGAGCAGCATGTCGATGTTCTTGCCCTTGACGAAGCCACCGGTCATCTCGACGGTCTTACCCAACGTCAAACCTGTAGAGAGCATATAGGTATTCTGTTTCTTTCTGTCCACCAGACTCTGTCTACTCATATTCTCACGGTCTGAGAGCAGATAGCTCCAGTCCTGTGCACGCACCAGCGAGTCAAGGGTGTTCGCATCGTAACCGATAGCATACAGACCACCTACCAGACTACCCATCGATGTTCCTGTGATGATATCCACAGGAATCCCCGCACGCTCCAACACCTTCAGAGCACCGATATGGGCCATACCCTTGGCACCGCCGCCACTCAATACGACGGCAACCTTTTTGCGTCCTGTCGTCTCTGCCGAGACACCCAAGACAACCATTATGGCCAAAAGAAAACATACAATCTTTCTCATATCCAACTGCAAAGGTAGTATTTTTTTTAGAAACTAAAGACAAATAGGCTATTTTTTAACGACAACTTGGACAACTCTGACAACATTCGACCTTTTGCCAGTTAAAAAAATGTCCAAGTTGTCCAAGTTGTCATAAATAAATAGTACTTTTGCAGCGATGAAACGAATTATTTATTTGATTATGGTATTTCTGATGGCCAGTTGCGCGAAGCAGCCCCCACAGCACTTCACCCACGACCTGCTCAATCGCATGACGCCCATTAAGGACCAGGGCAACAGCGAAACCTGCTGGATCTACGCCATGCTCGCCGCCATCGAAACCGAGCACCTCAGCTGGGGCGACTCCGTCAACCTCTCACCTTACTATATCGAGAAGATGATCGAGCAGGAGCCTCAGTGTCCAGCCAGCCGTCGTGGCATGGGCGCCACACTCATCCGACTCATCCACAAATACGGCATCGTGGGGTACAATGCCATGAGCTCTGTCGACACCCCCGCACCGCGTTTCGTGTTTATGTTGGGGGCTGAATACACACCTCAAGAGTTTGCCCGCAGCGTCTGTGCCCGCGACGAATATGTAGCCTTAACCTCCACATCGCAAGAACCTTATTATAAAGAGACGGTTCTCAATGTGCCCGACAACTGGCTACATGACCGTTTTCTGAATCTCCCGATGGACTCTTTGCTGGCTACCACCCTACGTGCCGTGCGCCAGCATCACGGGGTCTGCTGGGAGAGTCGCGGTCATGCAATGGCCATCGTGGGCATTGCTCACAACGATCGGAACGAACCTTATTTCATCATGAAGAACTCCTGGGGCACCGACGGTCCCTACAAAGGTCTCGACTATCTGTCCTTTGATGACTTCAAAACTCAGACACTCGCCGTAGAACTCCCCCGTTTTGTCGTGTCTGCTTCGAACTAGGCACATTGAATTTTTCTGTATTTAATTGTCTTTTTTCTGCTTTTTCTTTGCGCTTTGCATTTTTATATCTATCTTTGCAGCAAGAAGAAAAGATGAATTGTTATGAGAACATGGGTGATGATACTGGCGATGGGGGTGGTGATGACTGCCTGGGCACAGGAGGCCAGTGTGGATTCGACGGCGCAAGGTGTGAAGATTGGATACTCTCGGGCAGACTGGAAGACGCTGTCGGGTGCCATTGACAAGGTGACAGAGGAACGCATGAATAAAGGACTGGTGATTTCGTCACTCGATGCCCTAAGTGGACAATCAGCAGGTGTGACGGTGGCCACCGGTGGTAATCAGGAGGCGATGGTGAGTGCCGTGCGCGTGAGAGGTACGACCTCGTTGACGGGTGGCAACGACCCGCTAGTGATTATCGATGGTGTGACGGCAGACCTGGCAACGCTATCGACCATCTACCCCTCGGACATTGAGAGTTTCACCATTCTGAAAGATGCCTCGGAAACGGCACAGTATGGTTCGAGAGGTGCAGCGGGTGTGATAGAGGTGGCCACGAAGAAGGGAAAGAGTCAGAAGTTTCAGATATCATACGACGGTAACTTCGGTTTTGAGCAGGTGTACAAACGGCTGGAGATGACCGATGCCACAGGATTCCGGCTGGCGGCCCAGCAACTGGGCGTGAACTATATAGACAAAGGCTATGACACCGACTTTAACAAGGCCATTGAACGCACGGGACTAGTGCAGAGTCATCACATCGCCTTCGGTGGAGGTACGGAGACGGCTAACTACCGTGCCTCAGTGGCGGTGACCGACCATAAGACGGTGATCAAGACGCAGGGCTACCGTAATTTCATTGCCAAACTCGACATCTCGCAACAGGCCTTCGACAACCATCTGGCAGTGGATCTGGGTATGGTGGGATCGACACAAAAGGTGGACTTTCTGCCCTCGCAACAGCAGCTGCTCTACTCGTCGGCCACGTTTATCCCTACCCTCTCGGACAAGAGAAATCCCGACGGTACGTATGACCAGGTGACGGAGGCCCTTTGGATCAGTAACCCGATGTCGTTGCTGGACAAGAAACAGAAGGAGGACAACAGCCACTTCAACCTGCACATGAAAGCGAAGGTGACACTGGCCAAGGACTTATACCTGAGAGCATTCGGTTCGTATTCGTTTAACAACGTGAGCAATGCCCATTACTACCCCACTACGGTGTGGAACCGCGGAGAGGCCTTCAGAGGCCACGAGAAGAACGAGGAGATACTGGCAAACGTCTCGCTGAGTTACCTATTGAAGACGGGCAATTCGGAACTGAGTCTGATGGCTCTGGCGGAGGAGAATACGCACAAGAGCAGGGAATTCCACACCACCGTGACGGGATTCACCAGCGATGCCTATGGCTATGAGGAACTGACGGCAGGTTCTGCACGTCCCTGGGACGGTACAGACTCGCACTATACAGAGACACACATGCAGTCGGTGCTGCTGCGTGCACAGTATACCTTCGATGAGAAATATACGCTGACGGTAAATGCCCGCGGCGATGCCTCATCGAAGTTTGGTAAGAACCACCGCTGGGGTTTCTTCCCCTCTGCCAGCGGTGCGTGGATTATCAGCAAGGAGAAATGGATGAAGCCACTGACCTTCATCACCAATGCAAAGCTACGCGCAGGTTACGGACTATCGGGAAACCAAGCGGGTATTGACTCGTACAACTCGATGGAACTAATACAGCCTAATGGTATCGTGCCGGTGAACGGGGCGCCAACGGTGACGCTGGGTATCATCCGTAATGCCAATCCCGACCTGAAATGGGAGATCAAACGCACATTTAACGTAGGTCTCGACCTCGCCCTGTGGCAGAGCCGTATCGTGATGAGTCTGGACTACTACCGTTCGAAAACCACCGATTTACTCTATGTGTATGACGTGCCGGTGCCACCATTCACCTACGATAAGCTGTTGGCAAACCTCGGATCAATGCGCAACAGCGGTCTGGAGATAGGATTCGGTATCACCCCCTTGCGTACGGAAGAGATGGAACTGACAGTGAACATGAACTGGACCTTCGAGCGTAACAAGCTGCTCTCACTGGACGGCGACTACAACGGTCAGCACCTAACGGCTCCCAGCGTGAAGTGCATCTCTGAACTCTACGGTGCAGGTTTCCACGGCTCGAGCGATGTGGTGATGCAGATGGTGGGAGAACCCTTGGGTGTATTCCTGCTGCCCCACTGCAACGGACTGGTGACCATAGAAGACGGTTCGAAATACTACGACGTGTCGGAAGAGAAATACATCTGCGGACAGGCCATGCCGAAGGCCACGATGGGTGCGAACGTCGCTTTTAGGTATCGGCAGTGGGACGTGACGATGCACATGAACGGTGCTTTTGGACATCATATCTACAACGGTACCGCCCTTACCTGTATGAACATGCTGATGCTGCCCAACTATAACATCATGAAAGGTGCGGAGAAGGAGAACATACAGGATCAGACCATCAGCGACTACTGGCTGGAGCGGGGCGACTACGTGAACATCGACTACTTGACGCTGGGCTGGAACGTGCCCATCCGCTCGAAATATTGTCAGGGACTGCGACTCTCGGTATCGGTAAACAACCTGGTTACCATCACGGGTTACAGCGGTGTGACGCCAATGATCAATTCGAACGTGATCAACGGTTCGCTCGGTATCGATGACAAGAACACAATGCCGGTGTATCGGAGCTATACCATGGGAGTAAGCGTCAAATTCTAATTAATATTTTAGGATTAATAATTATGATTACCTGGACAAACAAGATAAGGCGCATGGTGAATGGTGTAATACTATTCACTATTCACTGTTCACTATTCACTGTACTTTCTTCCTGTTCTCTCGACGAGAATCCGAAGGACCAAATTCCGGAGGAAGAGGCTTATGCCGATGCCGGGGCGTTGTACCGCAATACCGTAGCGACGCTCTATAACTATATCGGTGGGGCAACAGACGGACAAGGATTACAAGGCACCTGTCGCGGCATCTATGACCTGCAAACGTTCGGCTCTGACGAGGCGATGATTCCCACACGCGGCACAGACTGGTATGACGGTGGCATCTGGCAAGAGCTGTACCGTCACGACTGGACACCGGGACACCCGATGCTCGGTAATGCATGGTCGTATCTCTATAAGGTGATCACCCTCTGCAACCGTTCACTGGAACTGTTGGAGTCGCATCAGCACCTGTTGGACGAAACAGACTATCTGGACTATACCGCTGAGGTACGCGCCCTGAGAGCTATCTATTACTGGTATCTGATGGACCTCTTCGGACGGGTGCCGATTATCACCACCACCAAGACGTCACTGAGTCAGTTGGAACAGATGCCCCGCAGCCAGGTGTTCAAATTCGTGGCCAGCGAACTGCAACAGGTAGTATCCCAACTCCCACAAAGGAGAAGTACGAGACAAGACGACTTCTACGGCAGAGTATCCAATGCCGTTGCCTATTTTGTGCTGGCAAAGTTGATGCTGAATGCGGAGGTCTATACCGATGATGACTGGACAGACGGAGATCGTCCTGACGGCAGCACAATAAGGTTTTCTGTGGAAGGTGAGACGATGAACGCCTGGGAAGCCACCATCTTCTACTGCGAGAAGTTGAAGGATGCGGGTTACAAGTTAGAGCCAATCTATACCAATAATTTCGAGGTACACAACGAGAATTCCAGCGAGAATATCTGGACCATCCCAATGGATAAGGACCTTTATTACAACGAGATGCAGTACCACTTCCGCTCCTGGCACTATCGTCATGCAGCAGCCTTCGGATTCACGGGTGAGAACGGTGCCTGCGCCACCAAGCACACACTTCAGATCTTCGGCTATGACACCGATGAAGAGGACAAGCGCTTCCTTTTTAATTACTACGAAGGCGTCGTCACCGATAATAACAGTCATCTCGTACTCGACCGCAACGGCAATATATTAGAATATAAGCCGTGGGAGGTAGAACTCGACCTGAGCGGCAGTCCTTACTTGGAAACAGCCGGTGCCCGTATGGGCAAATACATAGTGGACAAAAACGCCACGAAGGATGGTAAACTTATGGACAACGATATCGTGCTCTTCCGATATTCTGACGTGCTGCTGATGCAGGCAGAGGCCTTGTTGCGTAATGGACAGGCAGCGGAAGGACAGGCATATTTCGATGCCGTGCGTGATCGTGTGGATGCACCAGATCGTCCCCTCACCCTGCAAAACCTGCTGGATGAGCGTCTGCTGGAGCTGTGCTGGGAGGGTTGGCGACGACAGGACCTGATCCGTTTCGGACAATATGAGAGTCTCTTCATGGGTGACCAGTGGGATGCAAAGGTGGATGAGAGCGATGGGCACACCACCGTATTCCCCATTCCCGGAGGAATGATAGACTTCAATCCCAATCTGACACAGAACGAGGGATACTGATTAGTATTTCACTAATCACTTATTCAGTTTCCAGGTGACGCCGTCCTTGGTGTCCTTGACCTCAAAGCCTGCGGCGGCAAGTTCGTCACGGATCTTGTCGCTGGTGGCCCAGTCCTTATCGGCTTTAGCCTTTGCACGGAGCTCAAGCACCATGTCTACAACCTTTCCGAAAGCCTCCTCGCGAGTGTTTCCTCCATTGACCATTGAACATTGACCATTAGTCATCGAGAGGCCGAGGATGTCGAATGCGAAGAGGTGCATCGTCTCGGAGAGTTCCTTCAGGCAGTCGGCACAGATGGTGGCCTTGTGGTCTACGAGCTTATTGATGACGGTGCAGGCCTCGAAGAGGTGACTGATGACCTGCGGTGTGGCGAGGTCGTCGTTCATGGCGTCGTAACACTTCTGGCGCAGATCCTTCACCACCTTTTCGGTCTCGGCATCGCACTTGTCACTTACCTGGATACGCTCAAGGTCGCTGATGGCGTTCATCAGTTTCTCCAGTCCACGCTCAGCGGCTACGAGGGCTTCATTGGAGAAGTCAACGGTACCACGATAGTGTGCACTCAAAACAAAGAAACGGATGGTCATGGGTGAATAAGCTTTCTCCAATAGCGGATGATTGCCTGTAAAGAACTGCTCGAGGGTAATGAAATTATTATACGACTTACCCATCTTCTGACCATTGATGGTAAGCATATTGTTGTGCATCCAGTATTTCACGGCAGGATGCCCCATAGATGCCTGCGCCTGCGCAATCTCACACTCATGATGTGGGAACACGAGGTCGAGGCCGCCACCGTGGATATCGAATTCCTCACCCAGATACTTGCGTCCCATAGCTGTACACTCGCAGTGCCAGCCAGGGAATCCGTCACTCCAAGGTGATGGCCATCGCATGATGTGCTCGGGCTGTGCCTTCTTCCAAAGGGCAAAGTCTGCCTGATTTTTCTTCTCGCCAACACCGTCGAGGTTTTCGCGCGAAGCATCCTTGATATTCTCCAACGAGCGTCCGCTGAGGATGCCGTACTTGAATTTCTTATTGTAGGCCTCGATATCGAAATAGATGCTGCCATTGCTCTCATAGGCAAAACCGTTATCCAGGATTTGCTGTACCAACTGCTGCTGTTCGATAATATGACCTGAAGCATGGGGTTCGATAGAAGGGCGCAACACGTTCAACGCATCCATATACTGATGGTAACGGTTAGTGTAGTACTGGGCAATCTCCATGGGTTCCAACTGCTCCACACGCGCTTTCTTGGCAATCTTATCCTCACCCTCATCGGCATCGTGCTCCAGATGGCCTACATCGGTGATGTTACGGACGTAACGCACCTTATAGCCCAAGTGTTTCAGATAACGGAACACCAGGTCGAAGGTAATGGCAGGACGTGCGTGACCCAGATGGGGATCACCGTATACTGTAGGTCCACAGACATACATGCCCACATTGGGGGCGTGAAGTGGCTCGAAACGCTCTTTCTGACGCGTCAGCGTATTGTAAATAACCAGTTTTGAATCCATAATCTAATCAGTTTTTGGGCACAAAGGTACAGCAAATCGCTCAAACCACCAAATTTTCCTTAAATTTCTTTTAAGTTTCGATGAAATGTCGTATCTTTGCATCGACTATCAACAAAGTGTAACAAAATGAAACTTAACGTATTAAAACTATTCCTTTTTATGACGATGATGTGCCAAGTGGCTATGGCACAGGACAACGTCAATCTGAAATTCGGCAAACCCACCAAGGAAGAAATGCAGATGACGATTTACGAGGCTGAGCCTGACGCTGAGGCCGTAGTATTGTGTCGTCTGACGGATGTGGAATATACCGTGCAGACCACCAGCTTTTTGGTGGACTATCGTGAGAAGTGCCGCATCAAGGTGCTGAAACCTAGTGGCGCCCGCTTTGCGAAGGTTGTCGTACCTTTCCAGAAGAACATGTCAGCATATAACATCGGTGGCTCGAAAATCACAGCCATGTCACTTCCAAAACCTGGAGGTAGTTCCGACTCCTATTTCGAGGGAGAGGGCGTCTCTATGACTGAACAAATCTTTGACGCCAGTGCTGATGAGATGGTGGAGAGTATCAAGGCCACGGCCTTCAACCAGGAAGGTGGCAAGGTGGTGAAGACATCGCTGAAGAAAAGTGACATCGTAACGACAAAGATTGACGAACAGAACTATCAAGTGGAGTTTACCGTTCCTAACGTAAAAGAGGGTACGGTGATCGAATACGAGTACAATATCCACAGTCAGTTATTCTGGACATTGCGCGACTGGTATGCCCAAGGCGAGATACCCGTGGTCTATGCAAAACTGGATATGAATATTCCTAACTACCTGATTTTTAATATCGAGGATCACGGCATCCAGCGTCTGACATATACCTGTACGATGGGAAGTCTGAAATTCAAGGTGGTCAGCGACCCACTGGCTAATCCTATGACTGTAAACACCAACCATTACGTCTATACCGGCCGCAACCTGAAAGGTATGCCGAAGGACGACTATGTGTGGAATATTCAAGACCACTGTGCAGGCATCACAGCCGAACTGAAGACCTACCGTCTGCCAGGCATGAACCAGATGGACTATGCCAAGACTTGGGAACAGATTGACGAAATGTTGCTCGACGATGATGACTTTGGCAAACAGACAGCCAACCACAGTCCGCTGCGCGAGACTCTGGAGACTGCTAAAGTAAAAGACATCACCAACGAACAAGAACGGGCGGCAGAGGTTTGTCGTCAGGTCTTGAACCACGTAAAATGGAACGGAAAATACGAAATACATCCTGAGAACACCAGTGAAACACTAAAGAAAGGCGAGGGCACCAATGCCGATATCAACATGCTACTGATCCAGTCGCTTTGCGATGCGGGGTTGCAGGCCTATCCCGTTGTGCTCCGTGAGCGCAACAAGGGACTGCTACCCTATAACTTCCCCTCGCTCAGCAAGTTGTCGACCTATGTGGTGGGCATCAAATACAGCAATGGGGCATTGGCCTATATCGATGCCTCATCGAAGGCCGGACACCTGAATGCGCTGCCAGAGGTGCTACAGGTGGAGAAAGCACGTCTGATTGCCAAGGGCAAGGGTAGCACATGGGTGAACCTCCAAAAGATATCACGTGCACAGACGGCTACTACTATCGTTGCCGTGCTCGATGCCGATGGGAAGCTCACGGGGACACAGACCACTCTCAACAAGACTTTAGATACCAAAGAGGAGGTGGCATTCACCAAACAAGGCGAAGTGAAGGACGACAAGATCTATATCAACCCCTTCTACACCGCTCCGATAGAGAAGAACCCGTTTACTGCCGAGACGAGAATCATGCCCGTAGAGTTCCCATCAGAGCTCTCTGAGCAGATGACAATCGACATCACCCTGCCCGAGGGTTACGTGTTGGAGAGTGAACCTTGGAAGATCGTTGCCACGACGCCTGATAAAGGCATCGAAGGCCGACTGGTCACCACCACTTCTGAAAAGATGACCCGTGTAAGATATCTGTTTAACATCAATAAGGTGTCACATTCTGAAAAGAACTATGACACCTTACGAGGAATCTTCGATCTGATATCGAAACGCAGCGCGGAACCGCTGATCTTTAAGAAGAATTAGTATTCCAGTCCAATGTAGCTGTGGGCGGGGAGCTTGAGGGCGAAGACAGTAGCGCCATGGTGGCTGAAATAGCGGCCACGAAAGTAACGGTTCGGGGCGGACTGTTCCTCCTGGGGTTGGAGGGTCTCGCCGGTGAGGAGGTTGCGCAGCGACGACACCTTCGCGTTGATGATGACATTCACCGAGACGGCCTCATCGTTGAAGTTCTCGACGACGAGCGTGCGGTTGTCGTAGGGGAAGAGGGCTACCTTCGAGGGACCTTCGATATAAGCCCCGGCATCGAGACTCATGGTACGGCGGATGACGTTGAGGGCCTGTGCGGGATAGTCGTAGAGGTTGCCAAAGTCGTCGGGGATGGTGAGCACGAAGAGGGTGCCCTTGGAGTAGGTGTTACGCAGCAGGATGGGATAGCCGGAGACACCACCATTGAGCGGACGGCCTGCGGAGACCACCTCCCAGGCATCGTTGGTGAAGTACTTCACCTGCGGGATGATAAACTCACGCTCGGACTTGCCCTGCCAGCCGAAGTCGTTGACGATGGCCTTCAGGTCGCCACAGTAGAGTTCGCAGACATCAGCGAGCTCCTCGCGAATGGCTTTCAGAAGTCCGGTGGTGACGATGACATCGCCACCCTTACGGAGCTGGGCCTTGATCTTCTCCACAATCTGCGGGTCTTTCGCGGCCTGCTCGGTGAGGAGAATCTGCTGACGGTCGGTGAGGAACTGGGGGTACATGTCCATCGGCAGTCCGATCATACCGAGGTAGTTCTGCAGGAAGTCCTCGCCGGAGGAGTGCCAGGGTTTGTAACTGGCGATTCCGACGGGACGGCCGAGCTTACCTACAAGGGCATCGGTCTGCTGGAGGGTGACACTGGCGAAACGGGCCATCGTCGTGGGCGTGACGCTCTTGCCGTTCTTCGTGAAGGGTGCCACCATCTCGTCGTAACGGAAACTGTTGCCGCCGGCATCCTGCCACGCCCTACGCATCATCTCAGGCTGAATCTTCACGTCGTGGAGCTGCATGTAGTTCCAGAGGATGATCTCGGGGGTCTTCGCCAGCATCGTCAGATGAAGCTGTTCGGCGTAACGGTCCATGCTCATGTTGATGCCGCCGGCATCCACCCAGCCACCGCCATTTTTGCCAGGTGCGATATTGTCGAAGTAGCGGATGATGTTATAGCTGAGATAGTTCTGCAAGTGCTGCGCCGAGCCTGGGTCACGGGTCTCGGTACCTGTCCAGATGCCGTCAAAATAGAGGGGTTCTTCCTCGAGGTTGAAGCCGAGACCGTGGAAGTGGTCATACCAATTAGGATACTTGATGATGACCTTCACTTTCGGGTTGACTTTCTTCGCTGGTTCCACGACGAGTTCGCGACCGGCATCGGCCATGAGGCGCAGACGGTATTCCGTCCAGCTTTTCGTGCCCTTGGCGGCAATCTCATCATCGTTCTTCAAGTCGATGAAGAAGAAGTCGTCGAGGATGAAATCGTCGAAGAGTTTCGCGGTGAACTCTGCAACTTCTTTCACAGTCTGGCGCTCGTTGGCGCGGGCATAGCTGTAGGTCTCGAAGTCCTTAGGCTCCGAGCGGGTGTAGGTAATACCACCGCCCACCTCGAGGCCTTTCGACAGGAAGAACTTCTTCACTTTCTGCATGGTCTTCTCATCGACGGTGAACGCGTCACGGTGGGTCTCGAGGTAGATCTTATCGAGGTCTACCTGTGAGCTCACGGTCTCCCACGTCGCATTGAGGAACTTTTCATCTGCCATCCGCGCCACATCCTGCGCACGGATATACGATGACACCTTGAAATTCTGATACTTGCCTTTTCCCATAACAGGCATTGTGGCCAAAACGGCTGCTCCTACTAAAAGCATTCTGCTCATCATTTTGCTTATCATATCTGTTTGTTTTTAATTATTTTATTATTACTTCTTCAGATAGTCTGTTGGCGTGCTATTGTATAGCATCTTAAAGTAGTGTGAAAACTGTTTAGGCGAGAGTCCAACCATCTGGGTCCTCTTTATTATCCGTCTTATAAATTCTCAACATCCGAGGCTTCAGCCTACAATTATTTGATAGTTGTTGTCTGACTTAATGGCAATTGTGCTGACGAGCCGCCGACGTGGACGGTCAGCTCTCCGGGCTCTAACTTCCAGGACTGACTGGACTCCTCCCAATGGCAGAGGTCAGAGCACCGTAGAGGAATCGTCACGGCCTTGTGCTCACCGCGCTTCAGAGCTATGCGCTTAAAGCCTTTCAGTTCCTTCACAGGACGTTCGATACTTGATGCGGGGCGCGAGACATAGATCTGTGCCACCTCTTCGGCCTCGAACTGGGAGTTATTGGCTAACGTGAAACTGACATCGAGACCGTCGGCCGTGGGCGAAACTCTCAGGTCGCTATATTCGAAAGTCGCATAAGAAAGCCCGTGACCGAAAGGATAGGCCGGAGTTACACCCTTACTGTCATACCAACGGTAACCCACGAGATCCTGCTCGGCATAGTCGGCGACGAGTTGCTGACGGCGGTCATTACTGCGGTTACGGATGATATCGACGAAAATATCGCCCTGATTATTGTTAGCGACATTCTGCGGATAGGTACCTGTAGCATAAGCGGGCACATCCTCGAGTTTCTTCGGCCACGTCATCGGCAACTTACCGGAGGGCGTAGTATTTCCCGCAAGCACTTCAGCTAACGCCAGACCGCCCATCGAACCATTGAACCATGAGACGATAAGGACGGGAGAAACGGCGCTGACCGTGCTGACATCCACGGGGCCTCCGGCGACGATGACCGTCACCAGACGAGGATTCGCTTTTGCAAGGGCTTGGGCCAGTTCGTCCTGTCCTGAGGGCAGGGTAATGCTCTTGCGGTCGGAGCCTTCGGTCTCGACCTCACGGTTGTCACCGGCAAAGAAGATGACAAGATCGGCATCCTGAGCCACCTTTACCGCCTCTGCCATAAGGGCAGGGTCACCAGGCTGCTGCGGACTCTGACGCTTGTTACGGCTATCTCTGTCGAAACTCTTGTAGCCTGGCGCGTAGGTGATTATCTTCCCACCACCGAGTACGGCCTGCAACCCCTCGAGAGGCGTAATCTCTTTGCGGGTCTTGACGCCGGCACCCACTCCACCGAGCGCCATCTTCGTCATAGCATTCTCACCAATGACGGCAATACGCTTTACAGATGTCAGGTTGATGGGTAGCAAGGGCCAGGGTTGGTTCTTCGCCGCCTTCAGGGCATGCTTCCCGACAATGGGCTCGTTCTTCAGCAGCACAATGCTGCGCCGTGCCACCTGCAGGGCCGTCAGCATCTCATCGTCATTACCCACAGGCTTCTTGTTGGCTTCCTCTCTTGCGACGGGTTTCACCGTCAGACGCACTCGCAGAATCTCACGTACACGCTGGTTGATGACGTCCTCGCTCACCTTTCCTGCTTTCACAGAGTCGAGCAGCGCCTGACCGAAGAAACGATTTCCCGGCATTTCGACATTCATTCCTGCGGTTACGGCATCCACCGTGGAGTGGACACCGCCCCAGTCACTGATGACCATGCCTGGAAATCCCCACTGCCGACGCAGAATGGTGGTGAGCAGCGGTTCATTCTCGGAACACCAACGCCCATTGACCTTATTATACGCTGCCATCACTCCCCAGGCATCTGCCTCGCGGACAGCCATCTCGAAGGGTCGCAAATAGATCTCATGCATGGCACGGTCAGAGATGTGTACATCGACAAAACCACGATAGTCTTCCTGATTGTTCAGTGCATAATGTTTCAGACAGACAGCCGTACCATCCTCCTGTGCGCCCTTCGTATAAGCCACCGACAGCATGCCACTCAACAAGGGGTCTTCACTCAGATACTCATAGGTGCGACCACCTGTGGGGATGCGCTGAATATTGATAGCAGGGCCGAGAATCATGTCCTTACCCCTCAGCCGCGCCTCACGGCTCATACCCCGCCCGTATGCGTAAGCCCACTCCATACTCCATGTAGCAGCCAACGCCGAACCCGTGGGGAAGAATGTGGCCGAGTCCGTCGTCAGATGGGCGGAGTTCCAGGAATGAGGCTCCATCTCCTCACGGATGCCGAAGGGACCGTCGGCATACTCCATATCGGCGATACCCTGACGAGGAATACCCGCCGAAGAGAACATATTCTTACCATGAAGCATGTCGATCTTCTCTTCGAGCGTCATACTCCTGATGATATTATCTATCTGCTGCTCATGTTCCAGCAACTTTGTCGGGTACAGTTGTCCCTGAACTCCAATGCTGAATACCATCGCAACGCCCACTAACACTATTCTTCTGCGCTTCTTCATATCATAACTCTTAACTGTCAACTCTCAACTATCCATCGGATACCTTACGCCCCACTTCTGACGCAGCCCGTCCATGAGCTGCATGATATAGAGCGTCTCGGCATGCGGCATCTCACGAGGCTCCTGCAATCCCTCTGCAAGGGCCTCACGACAGGCGAGGAACTGGTATTCGTAACCCGTGATCTGCTGCGGCACGCGGATGGTTTCTACATAGGTACGATCCGGACCATTCACAGTAATCGTCTGCGGATTGTTGATATTGTCGATGATGAGGTTACCCTCGGTACCTGCGATGACACCGATATTGTCACCTACACACTGCGCCGAGCTCTGCACATTAGCGAGGATACCATCTTTCAAAATAATGGTAATGGCATTGGTAAGATCCATACCCGTATCAGATTTCACACAATGACCGTCGATGCTGACAATATCGCTATCCGTAAACATACGCACGAAATTCAGTGCATAGACACCGAGGTCGAGCAAGGCACCACCGCAGAGGTCGGGACGCATGATACGGGGTTTATTACCCATCGAATAGCCTAGCGTGGCAGTGATCAGGTGCGGCGTTCCTATACGGCCGTCGGCAATAAGCTGTCGCATGGTAGCAACGACAGGCTGGTAACGTGTCCAGATGGCCTCAGCAATAAAGACTTTCTTCTCATGGGCAAGGTCGAGGATCTCCTTCGTCTGTCGGGCATTAGCCATAAAGGCTTTCTCCACGAGACAGGGCTTACCTGCGAGAATCGCCTCGCGTGTCACATCGTAATGATGGGAATGAGGTGTGCCCACATACACCAAGTCGACGTCAGGGTCGGCCAGCAGTTCATTGTATGAGCCATAGGCCTTCGGGATGTTCCATTTCGCCGCGAAGGCTTCGGCCGTCTCTTTCTTCCGCGAGCCCACAGCGTAGGCTTCGCAGGTGTCTAATCCGTTTAAGGTGATGGCCGCCTTCTCGGCAATCCATCCCGTTCCTATGATTCCAACTCGCATTTTACCCTCTTGCCATTTTATAGATGGATTCCATATCTTCGGCCTTCAACACTTTCAGACAGCCACAGGTCGAGGTGTAGTCACGGCTGCACTTACGGGTCATTTCCTTGATCTCCTCATCAGAAATATCCTTACCGATGAGTTCCTTGATGTTGATGGGCATACCTATAGCGTGGTAGAAACGCTCCATGGCCTCAATACCCTTCAGGGCAGTGCCCTCGGGATCCGTGAAGTCATTGGGCACACCCATCACATTGACAGCGAAGCGCACGAAGCGACTCAGATTCTCATGCATCACATAACGTGCCCACGATGGCCAGATAGCAGCAAGTCCTGCACCATGAGTGACATCAAACATACCACTCAGTTCATGTTCCAACTGGTGCGTGGCCCAGTCATCAGCGACACCACAGCCCGTAAGTCCGTTGTGCATCAGACTGCCACCCCACATGATCTGTGCACGGTAGCGATAGTCCTCAGGATTCTTCAATACGGCAAATACGGCATCCTTGATTGAGCGCAGCATAGCTTCAGCGATGTCGGTCGTGAAGTCCATATCGTCATCCTTGGTGAAATAACGCTCCATGGTATGCATCATCATGTCGGTCACACCGGCTGCCGTCTGATAAGGAGGCAATGTAAAGGTGCGACGGGGATTCATAATGGCGAACTTAGGACGGGAGAGGTTATTCGAGTAGCCAAGCTTTACATCGCCCTCCTCGTTAGTGATTACCGATGCCTCACTCATCTCACTGCCGGCAGCGGGAATCGTAAGCACACAGGCTACAGGCAACATCTTCTCAGGTTGAGCCTTACCCAGATAGAAGTCCCAGACATCACCCTCATAGGGTACGCCATAAGCAATACATTTCGACGAATCAATGACACTACCGCCACCCACAGCGAGGATAAAGTCGACACCCTCCTGACGACAGAGTTCGATACCTTTCTGCGCCAACGATAGACGGGGATTAGGCACGACACCACCGAGGGTAACAAACTCGACACCGCCTTCTTTCAGCAATCCGCAGACCTTATCGAGCAATCCCGACTTGACAGCACTCTTTCCACCATAATGTACCAGCACTTTCGTGCCACCATATTTCTTCACGAGGACAGCTACCTGCTCCTCACTCTTTTCACCGAACACCACTTCCGTCGGTGCATAGTAATTAAAATCCTTCATATTTTTACTTCTTTACCTTTTTACCTTTAAATATTTTTTGCTGCTAAAACGAGGAACATATAGTGCGACGATCCGCCACCGAGCACATACTCCGTCTGCTGCCATAGGAAGGGGAAGGTGAGCAGTTCAGGGAAGTCTGGACGAATCAGCGCCGTACCAGAGACCACGCCACCAGGGATATACGACCAATCCGCACGATTCAGACCGTATGCCACCGTAGCCGACTTAGCCCCCACACCCGAAGCAAAGGAAGCGGTATTGCTGCCTGGATGACAACCTAACACGAAGTTCAAGGCATTATAAACGGTCTCCTTCGGGAAAATGTCGGGATAAGCTGCCGCAAGGAAATAATACTCAAATCCAAAGCGCTGGATGTCCCAGCCTGCACCCCAGATACTCGGACGATAGGGTACACCGTAAGGTGTCTCTGCCGCCTGCTGATCAAGCTGAGTCTTATAGCCCATGAGGGCATTGCGATAGGCGGCAACAAACTGACGACTGCGTTTGTCTTTCTTGGTTTCCAGTTCCTTGGCAACACGGGCGATAAACCAGGCCGAACGGCCTACGCTCCTTACGATCTGCTCCTGCTGACTCAGCACGACATCGAGATACTCTGCCTCGCCCGTCGTCAGATACAGTTCTACGGCAGCCTGAAGCTTCATGCCCGCCATCATCCCTGACACTTCCGTCTGATGATAGATATCAGCAGCAATCTGCTGACACTCATAGCTCAGTTCGTCGTTGAATCCCCGAAGTACACGGGCGGCACCTGCCAACTGTGCCGCTGTAGAGAGGGCACGCATGGGATTATCCTCGGTAAAGATCCAACGGTCGTCGTCATTGCCGATGATACCGTCGGTCATTGCTGCCGCGTCACCAAGCATGGCATACTGGCGCAACGAGTTACAGATGATACCACGATACAGCCGACCAAGCGCCTGATAACTGCGTACAACGGTCAGTGCACCGTTCTCCACCTGTTGCAGGATGTCGTTCTTACCGTCGGGCTCATGGATCTCCACACGATGCCGCTGCTGGTCGATAGCCGTCGCATCAATTTCCGGATGGAACTGCTCATAGGCCAGTGCGAGGATATAGGCCTCCCCGGCCTGCGACTCCACACGAAGGTCGAAGTCGCCGGCATCGTGCCAACCGCCGACATTCACACCCGGCACCTTTTCTCCCTCTGCATATTTCGAGAGACCGGGCTGCTGGTCGTAGCCGTCAATATGGTTTCCCACATGCGCCATCAGGGCATCATCCATGTGACAGGCATCATGCCAGATGCGATACTTCTCCGAAACCCTCATGTGACACATCTGCACAGGCAGGAAATACTCGATGACAGGCTGCCACACGCCACGCTCATAGACATCATCGGCAATACGGAAGACACTCGAGACACTCTGCCCATACTTCACCTGATAGAGCCCCGGCTCAGTGACTTCACTAAAGTCGGCCGTCAGATAGCGGTAGCGCAGGAACTGTCCCCAGACCTTAGGCTCCACACGACAGACGGACTGCTCACCGTTGGCATCGATACGTACCAGATCGGCGTGTCCCACAGCCGTGTCACGTGGGTCAGTCTCGATGACCACCGTCTTAGGCTGTCTCGTCGTATAACCGATCTGCGAAGTCTGGATGACGGCAGGATAACGCCAGTCCTTATCTACCTCGGGCGTAATCAGCCAGCGCACGGCACCCTTCGTGGCACCTTTCGCAATCTCACTGCGCAGCACAAACCAGCCGTTATTGTGGTTCATACGTCCGTCGTAGAGTTTCAGGTCGCCCGTGAACGACTCCACCCTCAGCTTCTGTGAGGGGGCATCGGGACGGGAGATGAAGATACGACCCACGGCGTAAGGCTCGGCGATGATATCATCGGCACGCAACGGACTATAGCCCTCACCGTCGAGCTGTGCAAGGTTTGCCTTCTGCTTAGGTGCAGACGGGAATCCGCCACGCGAGGGTGCGGCCTGCGAGGTGAAGTAATCGCCGTCGTGACCGCGGTTCGTCGCCACCTGCAACAACGGCCCGTTAGGCTGCTGAGGATAGATGCCTCCCGTCTGGTCCATCACCCACGGTTTGCCAAACAGCTCGCCAGGGAAGAACTCCAGGTTGAAGCCTGCCTTTCCGAGCAGGAAGTCGGGCACAGGCTTGTCGAGATCGACGGTGACCAGTATACCATTGCCCTGAGGCTCTACGTTGACGGTGTAATTCACGTGATAGTCAGGATAGACCATCGGATTGAAACCCGTCATGTGACGCGACGAGTCGGGGTAGCAGAGCGTCGTCGTGATACGCCCGTTCTCCACCTTCCGACTTAACTGTTTAGGTACGGGCTGCCACTGTCCAGGTGTCGCCTCCATACGGATATCACCGTTGGTAGCGATACGCTTGCCGTTCATAATGACACACACACCTCCCTGATGACCCTCTGGATAGAAATCACTGAAAGCCATCACGTCAGTACCTCCTGCATTGAAATAGCCAGCCTCATTCAGCTTAAACGTCTGTGCCGTCGCCATCTCCGCCGTCACCAACGCCATCATCAAAATAACAACCTTTCTCATATATTTACTCTTATTTTCTGCCTAACAATGTCATCAACATACCTCATTTCTCATTTACTATATTTTTCAGCGCAGAGCCAAAGATGATGTACTGAGTATTTCCAGCAATCGTTCCCTCGTTCTGACCCCAGAGGAAGGGCCAGTCATCATAGTTCTCGAAATGATCAGGCTTACGGAACAGCAGACCTGGTGCCACATTACCAGGAATGGCCGAGAAGTCTGCACGGTTATTACCATAGAACACCTGCTTCGGTCGCGTGGCACCCACAACGGCCACAAACGAATAATTATGGTAAGGATGACAACCGTAGAGCCAATTTGCCACACGATAGACCTCATCCTTCTTCACAATATCGGGGAAATAGATATGGGCATAGTTTACGGTGATGCCGAAGTTCAGCACCGCATTCACACCCGCCCAGTTACCCAGACCGATGGGTACGCCGTAAGGATTCTGGGTGTCGAAGCTACGGATGTAGTCAGCATACTGCTGAACGGCAGGCCGGAGCCCCTCTTTGTAGGCAGCGTCTTTCATGGGTATGCTGTCAAGCATAGTCTGCAGATTACGGGCTACATTGCGGTAGTTACCGTCGCCAGTACCGGTAAGCCAGTCGTAATCGGCTTCAGCCTGGGCATTCCTGCGACCACGACGCTGCGCCATCAGGGATTCAGCTTCCTTACGCAGACGATCAGCCTGCTTCTGTGCGCGCTCGGCCAATTCATCGTTGTAGCCTTTCAGGACACGGGCAGCAGAGGTGAATACACCTGCAGCCTGAAGGTCAAGGCTCGGATTGCGATTGGTGAAGGCCCACATATCGTCAGGCGTACCCGATCGCTTACCGTCGGCACTAACCTCGTAAGGCTTCAGCGAAGGATCGTAATGCAGACCGTCCGTGATGCTCGCAGCATCACCGAGATGGTGATAGTTATCCAGGATACTGTTCGAGAGCGTCGAAGCCATGTGCCCGATCTGCTCAGCCTGAGCCACAAGGTTTAGCACGCCATGTTCGATAAACTGCAAAATATCAGGCACGCCGTCGGGTCGGTGCAGATCCACATAACGCTGCTGTTGCGAGACAAAGGTCTCATCGCGTTGTGGCTTAAACAACTCCCAAGCACGGATAAGGTTCTGTACAACGTTGATGTTCGATCCTGTCTCGATGTCGAAGTCGCCGGCATCGAAGAAACCACCCACATTCAAACCCGGAATCAGTTCCAGCGGTTTGTACTTCGTATCTGTCGACGGGCCCTGACGATGCAAATCGAAGTGGTCACTCTCAGGCGCCTGCAGATAACCCTCCTTGAAGGGTTCTCCATGCCAAGTGCGATAGCCCTCGGTCACATACATGTGGTTCATATGGATCGGCACCCACACATCCGTCGTCGCATCGGTGATCTTATCATAGACGTGCGCATCGATAAGGAAGTCGTTCGTCTTCGTATTGCCGTACTGGATATAATAGACACCGGGCTCCTTCACCGCCGAGAAGTCGAACTTCACATAATTATATTTAAAATAAGGCCCCCACGCCTTCACATCACCTTTGAAAGCTTCTGTCGTCGAACCGTCGGTATTAATACGCATCAGCGAGGCCGTAGATAACATGCGGTCTTTCTTGTCCAATTCAATCACGGCCACCTTCGGTTGCTCAGGGATATATCCGATCTGCGAGAAACCTATATTCGGCTCACGAATCCAGTTCTCGATGGCATTGGGCTCCACGGTCCAGGTCACCACCTTGCCAGTCTTGCCCTTCGGTAACACACTCCGCAGCACAAACCAACCGTTCTGCGCCAGCATCCTCCCGTCGAAGAGTTTCAGTTCGGCATCCTCACTCGTGATCCTGATCATGCGCGAAGGGTCATCCGTAGCCACAATCATCTGATGTCCCGTCTCCAAAGGCAGCGGATCAACGAAACGGTCAGTACCACGATCATCGTAGGTCTTGAAGCCCTTGAACTGTCTGGGCTTCTCGCTGTTCGGTCGCGTGATGGTCTGACTGGTTGCATAGCGTGGGAAACGATTCAGGCGTCCGTCCATCAGGAAGGTCTTCAGCCAATACTGCGATGGCAGGAACTCGATGTTGAAACCAGCCTCACCGGCAAGCTTCTCAGGCACGGGCTTATCCAGGTAGACGGCTATCTCCACAGCCTTGCCTTTCGCCGTGACCACCACACGACTATCGAAGTCGTAGTCATCGTAGCGCAAACCCACTTCGATACTGCCGTTCTCACGGTCCACCCTGCGGTTCGTCATCTTAGGCACAAGATCCCACTGCTCCGGTGTGTTATTCAACCGGACAGCACCGCCTTGTACGGTTCTGACACCATGATGAATGATTTCGATACCTGAGTTCTTCTCGTCATTGAACCCGCCGTTAAAGCTGTTGCTGAACACTAATACGTTCACACCCTGCCGCTCAAAATAATCGAGGTCATTGAGTTGCAAATCCTGCGCCTGGCTGACAGAAGTCGCCAACATTCCTGTAAGGACAAATAATAGTCTCTTCATCTCTAGCATTTTGTTTTATAGTTTTTGTAGGTATAAATTTGACGTTTTACTAGGTAAAACGTAAAAAAGGCTATCTCATAATTATAAAACATTAACACAAAATAGCCACTATCCTTTTCGAGATAGTGGCTATTTAAAGGCTTTTCACGCTACGCATCGCGTTGCATAAAAAGCAGATTATTGTTTGCGCTTTATGATGCTTTAGTGCATAATATATTCAGAAAAATCAGTCAACTTCATGTCGCCCTTGCGCGCCAGCGTGTCGTGCATGGCGAAGGCGGCAGGCAGGTTGTGACGCGTCTGTCCCATCTTCGAGATCTTCAGGTAGTCCCACAACAACTGCTTGTAGTCGGGATGTGCGCAGTTCTCGATGATAATCTCCGCACGCTGTGCAGGCGACTTGCCACGCAGATCGGCTACACCCTGCTCTGTGACGATGATGTTCACATCGTGCTCTGAAGAATCCTGATGGCTCACGAAGGGTACGATCGAAGAGATCACGCCACCCTTGGCCACACTGGGACATGTAAATATAGATAGGTACGCGTTACGTATGAAGTCACCAGAACCGCCGATACCGTTCATCATCTTCGTGCCGCTGATATGCGTAGAGTTCACGTTGCCGTAGAGGTCGGCCTCGATAGCGGTATTGATGGCGATGACACCTAAGCGACGGATGATCTCAGGTGAATTAGAGATCTCACTCTGACGCAGGGTCAGGTGCTGCTTCATATAGTCCATGTTGTCGTAGACATCCATCAGGCACTCGTTGCTGACGGTCAGCGAACAGGCTGAAGCATCCTTCACACGACCGTTGAGCATCATCTCAATCACGGAGTTCTGGATGACCTCCGTATAGATATTGAAGTCGGGCACGTGCTTGTCCTCGCCCAGTGCACCAAGGATGGCGTTGGCCGTTGAACCCACACCACTCTGCAGGGGCAGGAACTCCTTGGGGATACGACCCTTGTGCATCTCCTCTACGAGGAACTCAGCCGTCAGGAATCCGATCTTATCGGTCACAGGGTCGCTGTCCTTGAAGGCACGGGCCTCGTCAGGGATGTTACACTCCACGACACCCACCACCTTCTCTTTGGGAATGCTCACGTAGGGCTTACCGATACGGTCGCCGACATGCTCGATGGGGATAGCCTTGCGGTAAGGAGGATCCAGGGGCTCATACACATCGTGGATGAACTTCGCATTGGGATTGTGGAAGCTGTTAAGCTCCAGGATGACGTGCTTAGCCAGACGGGCAGCCGTCGGAGAGATACCACCGGCAGCGGTCAGATAGACGTGATAGTCGTTGCCCACCTCTTCGATGTCACACACCTCAAGGATAGCCCAGTCGACATCACCATAGAAGCCATAGCGCAACTCCTGTGCCATGTGACTCAGGTGCAAGTCGTTGTAGGGAATCTCACCAAGGTTCACGTGTTTGCGGAAGTCGGGATTCGTGGTGTAGGGGGCACGGTAGAGGATAGCCTGTGCATTGGCCAGGTCACCATCGGTCGACTGTCCCGTGGAGGCACCTGTAAAGATGGCCACTTTGAACTCACGGCCGGCCTCATGTTCAGCCACAGCGATTTTTGCTAACTCTTTGGTTGTTGCCTTGGCCACACCAGCAGGTGTGAAACCACTCATGGCGATGTGGTCGCCATTCTTAATCAGTGCCGCAGCCTCTGCGGCAGTCATACGTGTATAAGCCATAATTTTGTTAAATTTGCAAATTTTGCATGCAAAATTACTGCTTTTCCCCCAAACCACCAAATAAATTATCCTTTATTCACTTTTTACTATTCACTATTCACTTTTCACTATTCACTATCATAGCTGCTGCATGAGCACATCCCAGACAGCGATGATATGACAGGCGGAACCTGCCAGCACGAAGAAATGGAAGATAGAATGCATATATTTCTTCCTATGAAAAGTATAGAACAGTGCGCCCGTGATATAACACACCCCCTCGGCAATCAACCAGATGATGGCAGCCTCAGAGACACTGTCCATCAGCGGTTTAAACGCCACGAGGATACTCAATCCCATACCCACAAAACAGAAGGTCTCCAGATTCGAGTGCTCTTTCAGTCGGATAAAACTCACGATGGTTCCCGCGATGGCACAGGCCCAGACAAACGAAAACAGACTCCAGCCCCAGTAGCCCTGATCCCTCAGCGCCGTCAGCGTCAACGGCGAATACGAGCCCGCGATATGCCAGTAGATCGCCGCATGGTCCCACTTCCTCAGACGCTCCTTCCACTTCGAATGGTGCCTGATCGAGTGGTACAGCGTAGAGGCGATATATGAACCCAACATGCCGAAGAGATAGAGGATCACCCCTACCCTCGCCCAGTTGTTGTCAGCCTGGAAGCACCACACCAGAAAGATGATACCAAACACCACGCCCAGCAGGATTCCACCACCGTGCGACGCCGCGTTCCAGATTTCCTCTTTCTTCGTATATCGTATCATCTCAAGCCTCATCAAAAGGTATCTCCAGCACAAAACTGGAGCCACCCACATACGTCTCATCCAGATAGACCCTGCCACCCAACATCTTCGCAAGTTGTTTACAGAGAGCCAGTCCCATGCCCAGTCCCTCCGACTTACCGTCCAACTTCCTGAAAGGCAGGAAAAGCAGTTCGCGCTGGTCGTAGGGGATACCCTCACCTGTATCGCTCACGCGCAACTCCAACATCTTGCGATGGCTCTCGTAGTCCAGGAAGGACTTCACTTTCAGGAGTATCGCCCCCTTGAACGTATGTTCGCAGGCGTTCTGCAGGAAATGGTGCAGGATCTGTTCCAGACGCTTGCCGTCAGTATACAGACGAGTGTCCTTCAGCGCCATCGGATATTCATGCATGAGTTTCACACCCTCGCGAACCTCATATTTCACGCCTTCGCGCGCCTTATAGCAGATTTCCATCAGACTCACTATCGTCTTGTGCAATCTCATCTCGCCCTTCTCCATCCTCGACAAGTCAAGAATGTCATCCATCACCGACAACAGACGGTCGGCATTCTTATGGATATGATTCTTCATCACGATTTTCTCGTCTTCGGACATATGCTGACCTGCCACACCGTTCAATAAGTCGTTAAAACCAATGATGGCATTCAGAGGCGTACGGATCTCATGGCTCAAATTGTCCAAAAAAATCTCTTCCAAATCTTTTTCCCACTTGGGAAAACTAACTCCCGACATCTCTCTGAGAGTGAGATTTAGACTGCGTTGATCGATAAGTTTTATCATCCGATATTCTAGTGACTATAGTTGATGGTGTTGCAAAGGTAAGATTTTTTTCCTTTCCTATGAAATATTTTCGCCAACTAATAATCTTTTTCTCGACATAAACGTATATTTTACACTTATTAAGATTTTTTACCAGTTGTCATCATCAGTTTGCAAAGCCCCCAAAAGTCTCTCCAACTTTTGGGGGCCCTAACATATTGCATAATAGTATTACTTCACAATGACTTTCTTGATGGAACCATCACTCATACGGACAATGTTCAGACCACGCTGCGGTGCAGTCATCTGACGACCATCAAGACTATATCTTCCTGTCTCGCGGACATTATCCACAGAATAACCATTAATGCCTGTATCTGTTCCTGGAACAGCAACGGCAGCATTCTCCACGACGCAATTGGTCACGTCACTGCTGTCATAGCCTGAGATAATAGCTACGACCTTCAGGTCTTCCTTCTTCCATGAAGAATCCAAATTGAATGTAAAGTTGCAGGAAGCATTGTTGCCAGACCAGTTAAGTACTTCACCCCAAGTGTCATTGACACTACGGAGCACATGCTGATGGACGAATGATGAGCCACCACCTGACTGAGAATGGGCTTTGATATTATCTTCTGTCAGGAAGAGTGTGATTCTGGCAGGTGTACTGCTGAAGTTCCAACCGCGCTCACAGTCTGCCGTCACATTAATGGCACTCTTGTCGGCATTGAAGTTTGCCGTGAGGTTGATATTGGCATAAGAGGTCTCGGCGATTCTGGTCTCCACAGTCTCCTTATAGCCACCACGACTTACCACTGGGGTCTTACCGTCCCACGCAAAACGGTCGTACATAAAGGCAGGAGCGTACGTGCCGCCTCCACCATAGAACCATGTATATCTCTCAGAGGCATCGACGGTCAGCCAGTCTGTATAGTAACCAGCATGGTGACAAACGACAGCCACACGGCTGGCCAGATCGGGATTAGATGTCATGAATGAATGCAGGCCGGCAGCAGCATCAGGACAATAGCCACAATACTCTGTGGTGAACTCCTCGATCAGCACATTACGTGGGAAGGTCTTAAGATTGGCAATGGTCGCGATAGTTCCAGAAGCTGAAGGATTCTTGGACGTATTGGGATTGCCATTGACCTTGGTAATCGTAATGGTATAAGTGAACTCGCCTTCCTCAGGTAACGTAGTAACGATGAGGTTCACCTGACGGGTACCATTCAGAGAAATCGATGGCGTATTTATCGTCTTTTCTTCAGAGGTCTTACCATTGACACTAACCGTATAAGAGATATTGGTGATGTCATTTCCTCCACCATTGGAAATCTTGACAGGAACCTCAACGTCCTGACCCGGGCCGGCAACCATTGGAGCAAAGTCGGTGATGGAGGCACAGTCATTGTTGAAGGTTGCACCATCTACGAGAATCTGGAAGGCCAGTTTTCCAAAGCCATTACCATATAAGTCTGACCACTCCATGTTTCCCGGAGATGAGATAAGAAACGCATTGGAGGCATCTTCACCACCACACCTGACAGGAAATGAATTAGAACTATTAAAATAATAACCAATATAAAAGGCTTGATTATTCACCGCAAATGGTGTGGTCAGCGTAAATTCATTTGCACCATCCTTCAGGGACTCTGTGATGGACTGGACATAATCTGCATCAGAAAGTGTTGTGGGCAAAGTCTTTGAAATCCAGACCTTCATATCACTGATAGTGGACGAGACACCGTTAACAATATATACACGTACAGCCTTCACTGTAGCACTGCCAACCTGCTCATGGTTGCCAGGAATGTATATACCGGTCATAAAGGGTACAGGCGTTCCAAGACCAATGGAAGTGTCCAAAACCTCAAAATCACTTTCATTAAAGTAACCCCACCATACTTGGGCCTGTGCAACGACAGTCGTCAAAAGGACTGTCACAAGGAGTAACAATTTTTTCATACTCAATAAGTTTTAGTTAATAATGTTATTTAATAAATACCTTTCTTTTCTGTATACCATCTGTTACAATATAAATGCCTGAAGGAATGGAGCCTTCTATCCGACAGCCTTTCAAGTCGTAAACGGCTGTGGCCTGCGGATTGTTGATAGTCATCTCCTGGATACTGGCAGACTCACCATTGGTAAACTGGATGATGACCTGATGCGTCTCCAATCCCACAGTAGCTTTCAGCGTAGCCAGAAGATAACCCTTGCTTTGGATATTCGACGCATCAAATTGCACCTGCACATTCTCAGTGACCGTAAACTGTTTGGTGAACACCTTTGTGTCATCGACAGGCCAACATTCGCCACCCATACACCATTGCAACATTTGCAGAGTAAGGGTGTTGTGCGTGATCCGTAACTCCGCCTTCACGTTTGCATTAGAACCTGATAGCAACTTCAGCACCAGACCATTATCGGGATTGGCACTGGGGTTGGTCTCGCAGCCAAGTTCTCCGAAAACATTCTCCTCTGCAGCGATAGTGACCATGTCACCGTCCTTCAGACTCTGACCCTGATACTGGAATTCAAACGACTGGGCCTTGACCGTTAATCCCCCGAAGGAGAGCAAAGCCATCATCAAAAGTAGACATTTCTTCATAAGCACTTTTTCACTATTCACTTTTCACTATTCACTTTTCCCTTTTCACTATTCACTTTCCCCTTTACCGCCTGCTGCACACCCTGGTCATTATAGACAAAGGCGACGACACTCAGGTTCTCTGGGTTCCAAGCATCTTCGACAACCAGCGACATCACCTGCGTCTTCCACTCACCTTCATCGATGGTGAAGGCATCACCCCACAACCCATTGACGGCAGCCCTCAATACATGATTGTGCAGGTAGTTGGCATTGGCCTTACCATCGGGCATCAGCTGCATCGCAGTAATCTGGTCCTCTACAATCCACACCTGCAACTTTCCCGTTGTTACCCCGTCAGTACCATATTCATATAATTCAATCTGGATATTTCCATTTCCCAACGTCGCTTTCACCTCCATTTTCAACGGTGCCGGCTTTGCCAGTTCTTCCTTCACGGCCTTGGCCCAGTCCGTATAGTTCACAGCCCCATGACGGTTCACCAGACCTACGGGCTGATACTCCAGATGCCAATGGTTATAGTATTCGTCACCCATCGGTGTGGCGAGTCCCACGACACTGGCATTACCTGCAAAGCCCAACGGTCCGCCATGAATACCCACAGCGACAAAGACCGAGTCGCCATAGGTCTGCTGTAGCTGTTCGATGACTTCCGTACCCTTGGGACAGTTCACGCACCGCTGACCTGTGAAGTCTTCCAGAAGCACCACGCGCTTTGCCGGCTCTGGCTTGACGTAGATAAGCCGCTCACTCTCATCAATGTGGCTACAAGCCACAGTCATCAGCGCCATCAGCAACAGGAGGATATAGGTCTTGATCTTCATCGGCGTCAGAAATTATAGTTATCCTTAATTCCGCAACACTATTACAAATATAACTTTTTAAGTACTTGAGCAACAAAAAGTTGCCCAGGATTTTGCCATGTCGAAGAATTCACTTATCTTAGTGTTGCAAAAATAAACAAGCAAAACTCTGATATGACATGGCAAAAATACAAATTAAATCTGAGG